>Ga0065718_1005258_pt1 | contig 21261 bp, 18 predicted proteins | sample GBSCel77sediment_2_FD_59105 | JGI IMG/M metagenome (GOLD analysis project Ga0065718, IMG submission 59105) | Hot spring sediment microbial communities from Great Boiling Spring, Nevada - cellulolytic enrichment CS 77C v3 (version 3) | ecosystem: Environmental > Aquatic > Thermal springs > Hot...
TCCTCCAATCTGCGAAATCAACTCAAGGGAGACATAAAAATCACTGGTTTGGCCTGTCTCATTAGTAATGTGAAAATCACAAATGGCAAAATTTTTTCCGTTCCAAGTGTATATATGAAGGCTTTCAGAGACTGCAGGGGGCAAATTACTGTAGCTATTATCAAACACTCCAAACATTTCAAGACTCTGTGGCAGTGTGTTTCCTGTTGAATCAGTAGCCCTCCTTGTGCCGGCATCGGAATAGTAATCGAACACCGCTGATGAGTTCAACCCGACAAGTAAGCTAATTCTATCCATGTTCCTTGTTCCATCTGTGGTAAAGACCCTTATCCTTCCATAGTCATTTAGCTGAATTTGAAACTGACCTGTGTTAATTGTTACAGTTCTCGCGAAGAGAACCACAGGTAATACTATACATACTGCTACTTTTAGTATTTTCCTCATATTATCACCTCCCACTAAGTGAGACACTCAAAAACAGCTGGGACTTTAAGTACTTTTTATTAACATAAGCAAAATCAAGTTCTAAGTTTGCCCAATTCATTGGCACATACAATCCAAACCCTCCACTAAAATCCTCCACGTCGTGCCCCAACATATAACCACCTCTGAGTGCAAAAATACCATTAAGTAGTAGCTCAGACGCAAAGGAGAATCTCTCCTTGTTGTCATTAGGATGTTCGGACTGAACAAGTAAAAGAAGTCTATTGTTGCCAAAATTAACTGGGTAACTCAAACCAACCCTCATGAGAAGTGGCAGTGGATATTGACTGGTTTCGTAGTAAATTGTTCCCAGATTCTCCGGTTTAAAACCGAGCGCTACATCCCTACCTTTGTACTGCATATCAGTTCCAAAGTTTGACAGACTAATACCAAGAGTCAAACCACCTTTTGTAATTTCGAATAAAGACCCAAGATCTATTGCAAATCCATTGGCACTGCAGTTATAAATTTGTTCTCTCACTATTTTTCCAACAAATCCCACACTGAGCCTGTCAGTTAAAATTGCTGAAACTCCAGCACCAAGAGCAATTCCAGAAGCAGTATAAGAAGAACCAGTGCCTTCAGGCTCATATACCGTAGTGATCTCGATGGGATCCATGCCCATATAAATAAGTCCCAGCCCATAGCTGAAATTCCCTCTTCTTACACCAAGAGCACTTTGGCTAAAGTATATGGTTTCAATCCATCTGGAATAAGTTGTTGTAAAATCATAGCTATCAATCTTTGAAAGTCCAGCGGGATTCCAGTAAATAGAAGAGGCATCACCACCAAGTGCGCTTCCTGCCGAAGCAAGGGCCTGGAAACGGGCACCCATTCCTATCTGCAAAAACTGAGCCCCAGACATTCCTAGCTTATTGTAAGAAAATAACTGAAGCAAAAGTAAGAAATTGATCATCTTACCACCCCCAATCTTCCAGTTTTTTCACCCCACTGGCTCTTTACATGATAAATATAAATCCCCCGGTGCGATGTAAGATCCATACTCATTTGTGAGATCCCAATCTTCATAGCCCGTCCCCGAAGTGTGATGTAANGTTTTCACAAGGTCTCCATCAATAGTGTATATNCGGATTTCACACCGGGGAGGAAGGTTAATAAATTGAATTTTATGTTTAACGAGGCCTTGAGGTGTTGGAGTATCCCAATCTGCTTTGACAATAAAGGGATTAGGCACGACTTTAATTTTTGAGAGCATTTCAGATGTTGTCGTCACATTGTATGGTTCAATCACTACTTGATAGGAGTCCTCAAGCCCAAGATAACTACTTTGCTTAATCTGGATAAATCTAAAGGTAATTCCACAAAAAACCGGACTCCAAATTCCCGGAAACAGAGGAAACTTAATCGTGGTATCGCCATTATCGAGTTTAGCGTAAAACATTACGTTAAAAGCCTTACCTTTTAATTTATCAACCTCGAAGAAAGTTATTTTGTACCCATCAAAAGTAATAGAATCGTTATTGCCAATGTGCAGCCTCCTTATGAGTAGGGAATCCTCATCTAAAAGTTTTAAGTCTAAATAACCCGACTGATCAACATAAAACCTGTAAATTGAAGATTTAACAAGTCCCGAATCTACTATCTCTAAGGAAACTGCATCAGAAGTAATACCAAACTCGCTGAAAATCCCAGGTTCAAAGGTTATTATAACTGTATCCGCTCTTTCAAAGTTAACATCTACAACATTGACTTCGGGTGTCAGACTTGAACTACCTGAGAGATGTACAATTTTGCTTACCCTCGCCGAAGAGTAACCAAGAGGCAGGCTTCCGGGGATTACCGAGATCACATTGGGCGCTGATGTTCCTCCCGTCTTAGGAGATTCAAGGGGTTCAATTGGAATAGAAGGATCTCCAATGTCATAAGAAGTTACAGCATACCAATATTCAAATCCATTTACAACATTTGTATCGATATACGTATGAACCAATCCAGTGTTTTTACCTGGATCTACTTTAACGGTTTTTACTTCGTAAAGATCTCCTGCAGATGGAGGGGCGCCTAAGGTAGTTATCCTTATAAACACACCTGGGAGGTAAATTATGTTTCCCGAGGTATATAGGCTATCTAAAACCCGAGTTCCAGATGGGTCTAAAACCGCGAAACCGTCTCTAAGTTCAGGATTAAAGGTGAGTTTTTCTCCCGTTTCTTTTACATAAACCGAAAACAACCTATCGTTATGAAACACAACCTGGTAAGTGTTGTTTTTGAAAAATCCTTCATAACCCGATGCGAAACCTACGAATGTTATGTCCGTACCTGCAAGTTCGGGAGTAAGATGTTTTACAATAACGAAATTATGGGTTTCAAAGTTATTGATAATATCATAGTCGGCAAGAAGCTCCCAGTTTAGTCCCCTGTCCTTACTTTTCCAAACTCTGTAACCTTCAAAATCACGTCTCCCACTGAAAGGATCTATAAAATCCTCTGCTTGATTGTCCCAGATAAGAGTAACACCCCGATCCCCAGCAATGGCATTAAGGAGTGGTCTTGGTGGGGAAACAGCAGTTACAAAGTCGTTCTTGTAAATATTTTCAGCAGTTTTCATATTTTTTAAGATTGCAGCCTCATTCTCCCCGGCACACACTGCAATCACAATCTTCTGAGGAATATGAGGAACAAGGGTAAAGGGCCCAGAAGAAACTATTGCCACAAGGTCCATACCGCGGGCAGGTATTAGTGTATGATCATCATAATGGATATCCGTTCCATGGAACAGACGCGGACCCCAGAAGGGATCACTTTTCAAGGTACTATCACTGGACATAATCTTATATTGAATCGTGTCGAGACCTACTATCGTAAATGGGTCATCATCATAAAGGAAATAGTGGAAGTCCGTTATTCCCAACTCCTGGCTATTGACCTTAGGTGTTTCAAGAACTTTTACTCCAAAATATCCGGTAGGAGAATTCCAGTCACTTGAAAAACCATCTGCATCATAAAAATAGAGACAATTTTCACTCCTGTCGAAGACCACTTTGTCGTCTCCATATTCAGGGTCTCCTCCAGGAGTATTTCCAACATCAATATCGCAATAAAGCGTAAAATAGACATCTTTAAGGGTATCTAATCCTAAATTTACAATCTCCCACTCGAAAAATACGATGTCCTGAGCGTAAGAAAAACCAAAAGCATGGCCCGTTTGATAAACAATTAAATTAAGTGGAGTTATGAGGTTGTTTGAATCTGAAAAGGCACAATATGAATCTTCAGGTGTTTTTATTATCGGATTCCCAAGCGAGTCTTTTTTGGGCCAACCTGAAGAAGGCCATGTGGCCGTGTCATTGGACATAGCTATAAGGCCAAGCCCAGAATTCAGTCCCCCCACAGCTTCAAATTCTTCAGAGGTCCTCGTTAGAGAATGGACAACGTTATAGGGAACTCCGATAACTGGAGCCATACGATAAATATATTCGTGATTCGTGCCCGCAGGCCATTCACCACTATGCATGTTAAAATTAGGCGCATAAAGCTTCCCATAGTTGTTGAAATACATCCAGAGCCTTCCCTCTCTGTGTACATTGGAAGCCCTATCCAAAGGCCCCTTTGAAATTTCATACCTTTGGGAAGGCTTGTCAGTTAATAATAAGGACAGCCAAAGCAGTAACCCTATCATAACGACCCCCTTATTCCAATCCAAATTCTTCTCGGAGGACCATAATTTGAGGGATCTCGGTCGTAGGAACTGCTTCTACCTAAACCTGAATAGTCTGGGCTTCCTGTTGTAGGATAAACATATACAACATTTTTTGTATTGAGGAGATTCTGGACCTCTAATTCAAATCCAACTTTTGCAAATCCTATCTTGAATTCTCTCCAGGCTCTAAGATTAACATTAAACCTGGAAGGCATGCGTGCAGAATTCTTAGGTCCCCTATATCCTTCTCTATCAATTGGTGTATAAGGGAATCCACTGGCAAAATCAAACGTACCTGACAAGTTCAAATCTATCCCGGGGATACGGTAGGTAAGGAACACACTAAATTTGTGCGGCTGATCAAAATCAAGAGGGTAAAACTGATCCAGTTCACTTATATTTGCAATAACGTTCATATAACCTTCCCATTCATCGGAAGCATTACCAACAGCCTTTGAGTAAGCGTATTGAATCGAATAGCTCAAATCTTTACCATATTTTCCGTATAACTCAAATTCGATTCCTTTTACATTAGCATAGTCAGAATTTTTGTATATGGTGTATGGTAAAGGAACACCTGGACCTTCAGGAACAAGTTTGGTACCCACAAGGTTTCTTATATCCTTATAATAAGCTACTATACTCAATCTCGTGTTTTCATTAAATAAATATTGGAAACCCGTTTCGAACGCGGTGGTCCTCTGAGGTTCAAGGTCAGGATTCCCCATAATTGGATACCTAACAAGGAGGTCCCTCTGCATATTTTCGTATAGATAATAGAAATCTGTTATTTGGAAGAATCTCCCGTAGGAGAAATAAAACAACGATTTATCAGTCCACGGGTATGAAATTCCAATCCTCGGTGAAATCTGATATTTTGGAGTTGCACGTTTTTGGGTTGTAGTGTCGTATGGATCGGGGATGTAGGTCACTTTCGGATCAAAATAGTCAAACCTAATTCCAATGTTGGTTACAAAAATATCTCCTTCGTGTTTATGCTGGACATAAAACCCTGCCTCTCTCGGATACTCCTTATAGTAATCCAAGTAAGGGTGAGCACGCCACGGCATTTCTATGTTATACAAATAAACATGATGTATCTTGGCATCAAATCCGGTCTTTATATTGTCACTCTTGTTAAGCTGAATGCTTAAATCGCCCTTAGCATTTAATGTTAAAGAACTATCCTCATGCCAATAATCATCATCTCCCGATATGTAAAATTCGCCAGCCTGGTCCGTTTGTCTTTGTGCATATTCATCGGGACTTTTAAATCTTCCAAGGGAATCAACCCACACTTTCCTAATGTATTTCCTTGAGAACCCTCCAAGAGCTATAGTGTAATAAATGTTGTTATTAACCAGGTGGCTAAAGTTTAACACAAGCTGTCTTCCGATTCTCATTCTTCTTGCATAGTTATCGTGGTTCAAAAGATACCTATGTGCATAAGGCTTCCAATCTTCATCATTCAAAAATCCGGAAATATTTAATTTTATTCCTTTTGGAAAAAGAAAAGTTAACTTTGATTGAAAGGACGATTCCATATACCAATCAAAACCAAATCTGGATTTATAACCAGCAGGTGGTTCAGGAATCTCATAATAACTATTGCGATCCATCTTATAGTATGAAACATAGTACCTTGCAAACTTTGCAATTGGCCCCCCTGCGGAAACTTCATATTCGTTGTGAATGTAACCATCATATTTTCTAAGATCAAAACTGAATGGGACAAAATCCAAAACCGGTCTTAAAAGCCGGTTTGAAGTTCGATAGTTTACATTAGCTGAGAACTTAGAAGATCCTTCTTGTGTGACGATATTAACAACCCCGGAAAGAGCATTTCCATACTCGGCACTAAAGCTACCGGCAAGGACCACCATTTCTTTGACTGCGTTCCTATTAATATTGGCTCCTAAGTTTCCATAAAGCGGATTTTTGACAGAAATATTATCCACATAATATGCAATTTCATTTTCCCTTCCTCCCCTTAAATGTATCCCACTACCAGAAACAGCTACGCCTGCCGCCATAGCCAGTATGTCACCAGCATCCCTTATAGGTAACGCACCCACGTCTTCTCCAGAAAAAGCTCTAATAGTCTGGGGAGCATCTTTCTGCAATTCAATTTTAGTCGCTTCAACTACAATGGCATCAGTTTGATAAATTTGAGGTTCAAGGTAAAAGACAAGCTCCACTGTTCTATCCGGATACAAGACTACATTTTTTATCTTCATCGGGGCATAGCCAACCATAGATGCAGTAACTGTGTAGATACCTGCAGGAACATGTGGTATATAAAATGTTCCATCCTCCATTGTGGTTGTTCCTCTCTTTATCTCTTCTATCACAACATTTGCATATGGAAGTGGCGTACCATTTTCCTTATCTATCACTTTGCCTTTTAAAAGGCCCGTTGTCCCCGCATATAAAAATACGGGGAATATTATTAGCACTATACATCGTCGCATACCTCACACCTCCTCGTTTTCGCTTGCAAAATATAATTTCAGACTTTTATCTCCAAGATATTCAAAAAACCAGACATAACCATTACCTAAAATTTTTGTAAATCCCTTATTACGTTCATAAATCAGAGCAGTGTCTTCATCAACCCCCACTCCATTAAGTTTAAAGGAATCAAGGGCATAGATTAACCTTCCAAACCTTTTTCTTTCTTTAAAGTGCTGATCGACAATGAACCCGGAAATAAAATTCAGCCCTTTTGTCACTCTCACTCTTGAAAAATTGGTATTTGACCCCCTAAGAATACAAAGTTCACCTAAAACTGCAGCTCCTGCGCTGGTGCCTCCAACGGCAAAGTCCTCATCATTTTTCAACCTTTCAAGAAGTCTCTCGTGAAGGTAAGAATCCCTTACCAATTCAATAATTCTCTTCTGATCACCACCAGAAAAAAAGACAAAGTTAGCATCTTCCAAAAATTTGTCCCAATCAGACTCAGTATACTTAGTATTCGCTTTTTTATGGAATGGGATAAGTTTTACCCTTTTAAACGCTCTTTCCCAGAACTCACATATTTCCGGAAAATACTTTGGGTCGCCACTCGCACAAGGTAAAATAAGCATTGAAGGTTCAAAATTAAATTTACTTTTTAGAAAATTACTGATTTTAAAAGAAGTAGTAATAGAAATATTACCCCCCATAGGGATTACTATCATCCAGACCCTCCTTAGGATCACATGTAATAGACTATGAAAATTACAATGAGCAAAAATGTGGAAATCCGAAGCTTTAGGTATGAAAGTTTTTGCCCCGGCGATAATGAAAAATCGAAGGGCAATAGNATNTTAAAATTATAATAAACCCACTAAGTTATGTCAAGTTTTCTTGCAAGCCTTAAATCTCTAAGGATTTAAACGTATCTTTAATTTTTAGCCCTTAAAAGGTGAGTTTAGGGAATATTCACCAAGAGTTTTAAATGCCATTCAAACATAATTCCTTAACGCAAAAAATCCCGAGTATCTATAACTTCAATTTCAAAATCCTTAAACAGCCCCTTCAACTTCTTAGCCCTTCCAACAATTAAAACAAAGGGACTCTCAAATTTAAGCAATATCTGTGCACCGTAATTTAATTCATCTAAGTTTTAATTTTTCAATGCTTTCAAGTTCTTTTTCCCAATGGAAATAGGGAAGTCCATAGATAATCTCCTCAGTAAGCATAGAGAGGAGCTGTGCATAACTCTCCACAAGAAGCGGAATGCTTACCCCTAAAGAACTCTATTGCATGGCTTAATTCCTCTTTTTCAAAACCTTCCCTCAACACTTTAGACCTTTCTTCGAGAATCGCATCAAAGGCCTTTCGGCACTTAGCTAATTCAGTCTCACAGGAAATCACGCTATAAGGTGCTATAATATCCCCATCTACTGGAATTCCAAAATTTACGACAGAACTTATGGAATAGCTCAATCCCTCTTTAACCCTGACTCTTTTCATAAGCCGAGATGAAAAATCAGAACCACCCCAGATAAAATTTGCGACTTTCACAGCTTCATAAACAGGGTCGTCCCTTTTAACGGCGGGGTTTATAATCTTCAAATGAGCTTGTTCAATATCCATATCCACAATGTAAATTTTGTCAAACTTAAGCAAAGGTACTTCGATAGACCGCTTTGATTTAGCGCTATTAATAGGAAGTTTTAAACGCTCCATCTTATCCTTAAAACCTATGACTTCCAGGTTAGAAACTACAACTATAGAAGAAGCAGCATTATTGATTGTCGTTGCATAATAATTTTTTACATCCTCAAGAGTTAAGCTCATTACGTCCTTCACAAAGCCAAAATCAGGCAAAGCAGCCAGTTGGGGAACTTCTTTAAAATAAAGAAGATTGGCAAAATAGGAGGAGACAAATTCGGGGTCCTGAAATCCCAGCCTTACAGCAGTGAGGTAATGATCCTTCAGTCTTTTAAAATCCTCTTCCCTAAAAGCAGGCCTATTTACCAGCTCTTCAAGCTTTTTAAGTGCGTCCTCAAAAAAATTCGATAAACCGTCTATTTCAAAAGAGGAAAAGGAATACCCGGAGCGGGTTTTTATTCTAAGGCCAAGCCCTTCAAGTTCTTTGGAAAAATCAACAGGTGACTTACCTTCTGGACCCTCCATAAGAAGTCTAAAGGCAAAGTTGTGAATCCCTCTTTTCCCTGACTCGTCTATAGAACCCCTATTTAAGAGTATATTCGCATAAAAAATTGGGAGTTTGTCCTTTTTTAAATAATAGACCTTAATCCCATTACCAAGTTCGAAAAACTTAACTTCACCCCTCATTCATTATCCCTACCGTTTCTTTTTCCACAGCGAAATACTCAGAAAAGAGTGCCTTTACCTCTTCCAACGTAACTTTTTTTAAACTTTCTGGATAACTCGTAATATCCTCCAATTTACCCATAAGTTCATGCTCAGCTAAGTCAAAAACCAAGTCCCTCACTGATTCAAGGTCAAAATAATACTCAGTTAAAAGCTTATTCTTTGCTGTAATTAGGTAACTTTCATCGAGCTTTTTGATGGCCCAATAAAATTTTTCTTCAAGAATTGGCAAAGCCTCTTTAATTTCAACACCAGGATAAGGCAACCCTANNAGTACAAAAACTCCATGATCCTTTAAATAACTTGTTTCGCACNTTAGAGAAGCAAAAATGTTTCTTTCATAAACCAATTCCCTAACGAGAATCCCCCATTTCCCTCCACACATCATCTCACTCAAAACATCAAAGGTGGGTACAAGAGGGTGCCCAAAGGAAACAATCTTGAACCCAATGGCAATAATCGGGGTAGAATTTTTCCTCCTTACCTCAAATTCAACTTTTTGATTTTGCTCAGGTTCCACAGGTATTGAAAGTTTAGGTTTGCTGCTTTTATTTACCGAGGAAAAATACTTATATGCCAATTCTTTTACTTCTTCAAACTTTATCTTTCCTGCCACCGCGAGAATTGCATTCTCGGGGGTATAAAATTTTCTGTAATAATCAAGTACATCTTCTTCTTTAATTCTGTCTAAATCCCTTTCAAGACCAATAACTGGGAAACGGTATGGATGTACCTTAAAGAGCCTCCACCAGAACTCCTCCATAAAATATTCGAGAGGATTATCTACCGATGAATACCTCCTCTCATCTTTTATAACCTCCATCTCCTCCTTAAAACCCCTTAATTCTAAATTAACCATTCGATCGGCCTCCATACTCATAAATTCTTCAAGAGCCCCTGAAGGTAAATAAGCGTAGTAAATAGTGTAATCCTTTGAAGTGTAAGCATTATCATATCCCCCAAGTCTTTGAATTCTCCTTGAATACTCTTCGGGACCTATATTTTTCGTTCCTTTAAACATCATATGTTCAAGTATGTGCGAAATTCCCGTAATTCCTTCGTGTTCTGTTCTACTTCCGGCCTCGTAAAGAAGAGCCGCTGCTATCATCGTATTGTCATCATCTTCATTTACCACAATTCTGAGGCCATTAGGTAGGGTTTCTCTTAAAATTTTTAATTCCATCTTAGTAGTCAAACTCCTTTTTCATAGCCCTCTGAATTTCCCTCTCTACAATTCTCTTCTTAATCTCCTCGCGTTTTTCATAAAGTTTCTTGCCACGTCCAAGACCAAGAACAACCTTTATTAGGTTTCTTTTCTCAACAATCATTAGTGGAATCAAAGTTAGCCCCCTCTCCTTAATTTTCCCAATGAGCCTTTTTATCTCATAACGATGGAGCAATAATTTCCTTGGCCTTGTCGGATTCAATTTAGAAACTTTATCCTTTTCATAAGGTGTCACATGCATATTAAGAATGTAAAGCTCATTATCANTTATGTCGGCATAAGCCTCTTTAAGTGAAACNTTGCCTTCCTTAATTGACTTAACTTCACTGCCTTTTAAAACAATTCCCGCCTCATAAGTCTCCAGAATCTCATAATCGTGGTAGGCTTTCTGATTTTTTACAATGACTCTTTCAGGCTTTCTCTTCATTTTATTCGTAGCAAATCGAGATGCCAACTATGTCGTTAGTTTCTTTTTCAATTCGATAAAAATAGTAAATTCCAAGGTTTTTGTGCTTTACTTTTATCGAAAAAAAGGGCTTAAATAAGGCCTCTCCATATGCGTTTGCATATGAAAAGCCAAAGAGGAAACCAGCAAATTTAGATGACCAGTAAAAAGCCGACTTTACCTCGTAGTTATCAACGCTATAAAAATCACCTCCAACAAAATGGTAAGGACCAAACAAATAAAGACTTACTGCAGACTCGTATGATAAGGTCAACCCAAAAGAAAGGTTTTCAAAAGCAAAGAGACTTCTGTAAAAATTAATATTTACCCAGGCCCTGGATTCACTGAAATCGGGTCCGTAAGCGCGAATGCCATATAACGAGTAATTAAAATTCACAAAGTCAGATGAAATCTTAACCCCGACACTGCCCCGTAAAATGCCCGCACTGTAATCACCCACTTTCTGCCCATAATAATCATAAGATTCTATCTTTCCAGTCGNCAGAAACTCAAGATTGAAGTCAAAATTTTTAATACTTANACCTGAGGAAAAACTCCTTAACCCCGCAGGGTAAAAAACAATCCCATAGGAAANAGAAGGATTAAAATACTCCTGCATCAAAAATCCTCTTTCACTCGCAATTGCAAAGGGCGAAAACACTATCCTTTCATAAGGATAGCTAATAAAAACTTGGGAAAAAAGAATAAGTTTGATCATCAAACCTCTTCAGTACTGAAACCAATCACATTAAAACCTTCACACCGAACGTACGGTAAGAGATCCGCCGAGGGAAGGTCCAAAGAGTAAAACTCCGGTTGCCCAACATACTCCCTTTCCTTTGAAATTCCAGTTATACTATTGAAAAGCTCCTTAAAACTCACATGAAATCTTAAGTTAGGCAGCCTTGACCATTGCTTCCCATGTCTCACTCTGAAAGTTCCATCCCTTGTCATCCCTGTTAAAGTAAACGTGGCAGGATCAAGAACATTAACGTAATGGAGCCTCGTTATGTATATAACATCTGGTGACTCTTCTATGAGTTCCTGTACGCTCTTTTCACCACCCTTCAATTCCAGATGCCCTGCCATTGGGAACGAATTTATCGGGTCAAAAGCATGGCCAGTTGTTTTCTTTCTCAACTTTTTTGCAAGTTTTTTATCGTAGATAAAGTGTTTGAAAACTCCATTTTCAAAAATAGTGAGATTCTTTTTCTTTACCCCTTCAAAATCAAAAGGCATTGAAAAGTTCTCCTTCCTTAGAGGCCTATCTTCTAAAGTAAAACTTTCAGCAAATACTCGTTCTCCCTCCATGCCTTTCAAAAAGGATATCCCCATCTCAAGGGCAGAGGCTGAAAACCCAACGTATTGCATAAAATTAAGGACCTCTTTTAGAGCATATGGTGAAAGTATCACTGTGTATTTCCCTGGTTTTACATGAACATTCGGATATGCCATTTTTAGGAATTCCCTTATCCTCTGAGAATACTTTTCATAATTTAAAGAATCAAGGTCGGGGCTCGTGTGTTGCAGCCAAAAAGTATCTTTTTCTTCCGCATCTTCAACAATCATCGTCAGGTTCAAGGCAGTGTATGAAAAGTCGGCTCTAAGGCCTAAATTATTGAAAATTCCAACATAATTTAGACTGGACCTTAATACTCCGTGAAAAATGAAGTCTTCGGAAAATTCTCTAAAGACTCTACCAAGAAACCTACACTTATCATCAGGACCCATTTCAGCCACAGCTGGGTCAACCTGTTCATGCTCCAATTCCTTTTGTTCCTCGGGATCTGGTAGAAATGGATCTTCTTTTGCATTTAATGCACTTTCTTCAGCCATTTTCACTACCTCTAAAAGGCCATCTTTCGTAACACAATTGGTGGTAGCAACTCCACTTTTATTCCCAAATCTTACCCTCACGGTAACAGAAAGATCATTAATCCTTCCATATTGTGTAATTGTGCTCTCCATATATCTGGCATTGTCTTGAATCGAATGAATAATCATTACTTCCACGACTTGCCCATTGGAGGCCTTAATTACATCCTCCGCAATTGAATGGTATCTTTCAGTGTCTATAAATTTTCCCATCTTTGATTGTCCACTCTATTTTACCCTTTACCACGGAATTATACAAAGGGGTATTGTAAGCTCTTGATTTAATAAACGCCCTGTCAATTCTAACTTGCGCCTGAGGATTAAAACCGAAGAAAGAGGCTCGGTAACCCTTTTCAATGACTCCGAGCTGTTTGAGTCCAAGTATCTCGGCAGGCCTCAAGCTCATACTCTCTACAAGCCTAAAAAGATCTATCTTCCCCGAATTGACAAGATTTTCATATAAAACAGGAAAAGCAAAATCAAGCCATATCATACCAAAGGGTGCAGCATTGAACTCGTCCATCTTTTCAAAATCGGCATGCGGAGCATGGTCTGTTGCAATCACGTCAATAACTCCTTCCTTGAGTGCTTCAACAAGGGCCTCCCTATCCTCTGCACTCCTTAGAGGGGGGTTAACCTTGTAGTTCGTATCATATTCAACAAGCTTACTTTCATCAAACAAAAGATGATGTGGGGTAACTTCAGCCGTTACTTTTATTCCCTCTTCCTTCGCTTTCTTTATAAGTTCAATGCTACTTTTAGAGCTCACATGGGCGATGTGCAAACGACCGCCTGTAAGTCTTGCGAGTTCTAAATCCCTAAAAATAGCAATGACCTCAGCAGCCACAGGCATCCCTCGAAGACCCAACCTTGTGGTGATTGTACTTTCGTTAGCAAGCCCCATGTGGGTTAAAGCTTTATCTTCTGCATGAGAAATAACAAGACCATTAAAGAACTTTACATACTCAAGGGCTCTCCTCATAACACCGCTGTGCTGAACCCAAGTCCCATCATCGGAAAAGGCCACTGCCCCACCTTCATGCATGTCAGCGAGTTCTGCCAATTCCAACCCTTTTCTGCCCTTTGTTATCGCACCACAAGGCAAAACTTCAGCTTTATCCTCTTCCTTGGATCTTCTTATAATATATTCTACGACACTTCTATTATCGCAGGGGGGATTTGTGTTTGGCATAGAGACAATAGCTACATATCCACCATGAATTGCAGCCGAAGTTCCTGTTCCAATGTCTTCCTTATGCTCTTCTCCAGGTTCCCTAAGATGAGCGTGCATATCTACAAGTCCAGGAATAAGCACAAGGCCATTGCAATCAATAATTTCTGCATCACTTGAATTAATAGAAGGTTCAACAGCGACNATANTTCCTTCATCAACCAAAACATCAGCTTTTAANACCTTCTTTCTTTTGACATCAACTACCTCTCCACCTTTAAAGAGCTTTTTACTCATGGGTTTTTTCTCCTCGTATAAAAAGATATAAAACTGCCATCCTTATTGCGACACCGTTGGTAACCTGGTCTAAAATCAAAGACTCCCTTTCTTGAAGAAGATCAAAGTCCAGCTCCACCCCCCAGTTTACAGGGCCAGGATGCATGATCACAGCATTTTTATTGGCTCTTTTTAACCTTTCTCTGGTAATTCCGAAATACATTCTGTATTCACGAATAGATGGGAAATAAGCTTCTTCTAATCTCTCCCTCTGGATCCTAAGAGCCATAATAACATCTTTACCCTTTACTGCCTCATCAATATCGTAACAAATCTCAACCCCAAACTCTTTAAAGTACTCTGGCAAAAGTGTGGGGGGACCAGCTAAAGTAACATTGGCACCCATTTTTCTTAATCCAAAGATATTTGAACGAGCAACCCTTGAATGAAGAATATCCCCCACAATTAAGACATTCAGGTCCTCAATTTTGCCAAACCTATCCTGCATCGTGAGCATATCAAGAAGAGCCTGAGTGGGGTGTTCGTGTGTTCCGTCACCTGCATTTATCACTGCCGCTTCTGTGTGTCTTGCCAAAAAATGGGGAGCACCAGAGGCCCAATGTCGAACGATAAAGGCATCAGCTTTCATAGCATCGATGTTCAACAGGGTATCCAGAAGAGATTCACCTTTCTGAACCGCTGAACCCTTCGTGGAAACGCTCACTGTATCAGCCGAAAGTCTTTTAGCCGCAAGATCAAAGGAGGACTGGGTCCTTGTAGATGGNTCGAAAAACATATTTACAACGGTTTTCCCCTTCAGTGTNGGAACTTTCTTAATAGGCCGTTCCAGAATTTCCCTCATAGATTTAGCAGTTTCAAGGATAATCTCAATCTCTTCCCTTGTAAGATCTTCAAGGCCCAAAAGATCTTTTCTTTTTATTTGCATTTCCATCTTTTAACTCCTTAGAAATAATCCACATACTCCTGTGGATGCGGCAAAAGATTAACTCTATTATACTCTTCCATTTTCAAATCTATCCATTTGTTAATCATATCCTCCGTAAAAACCCCATCGACAGTCAAGAACTGGTGATCTTCTTTAAGGGCATCTAAGGCTTCTTTTAAATTAGATGGAAGAAGCTGAACCCTTCCAGACTTAACAGATTCTATGTCCACCTTCCCTTCAAAGGGCTCACCAGGATCAATTTTATTCCTTATGCCATCTAAACCCGCAAGAATAATTGCTGCAACCCCAAGATAGGTATTCATTGTCGCATCAGGAGGCCTATATTCAATGTCCACATCCTTTCCCTTTGCATAACCTGGAATTCTAATCGCTGCTGTTCTGTTAGCCAGAGCGTAGGTGATGGCTACAGGGGCTTCAAAACCTGAGTAGAGTCTCTTATAGGAATTTGTAGAAGGGTTCACAAAGGCACTAAGGGCACGCGCATGCCGAAGAAGTCCACCAATGAAATGGAGAGCCGTTTCACTAAGGCCAAGGTTTCTCTCATTTCCATAGAAAACAGATTCGCCCTTCTTAGCTAAGTACATATGAAAATGGAACCCATTTCCTGGCTCATTGAAAAGGGGCTTAGGCATAAATGTGGCCTTAAAACCATACTTTTCAGCGACACTTTTAATGACAAATTTGGCAGTTTCAACCTGATCACATACCTTTAGTGCACTGCCAAATGTGAGTTCGATTTCGTTTTGACCGTACCCACCTACCTCATGATGGTGGTATTTTGTATTAATTCCAGCTTTTTTAAGGAGTTGCACGATCTCCGTTCGGAGTTCAAAAAATGCATCATAGGGTTCCGCAACATGATAGCTCGACTTTAATCTTTTCTCTTCTACAAACTCTATATAATAACCTGTTTCGTCAAAATCTACTTCCTGAAATACATAAAATTCAAGCTCAGGAAGAATATGAACATCTTCTGCTACATCAAGTTTCCTCACAAGCTCGAGTGCTTTACGAAGTACATTTCTCGGATAAACGGGATAGGGTTCTTGGGTATCAGAATAGTAGAGGTCCGAATAGACTACAAGTACTCCTTCTCTCACTGGATCGAGAAAGGCACTCTCAAGATCAGGAAACAACCTCATATCTGAATTATGGACTTCGGCATATCCGGGCACACTCGATCCATCAATCCCTATTCCCTTGCTAAACCCCTTTAAAAAGTACGAGGGCTCAATACTGACATGTCTTAACTTTCCAAGAATGCAGTGAAACCAGAGATCAACTACTCTGATCTCGCCCTTCTCAATTAAATTCTGGATTGTTTTTACTTCCATTTTTCCCCCTTATAGATTTTCAATGTCAACCTTTCTAATGTTGTTCGCCCTCTCACCAAGAAAAAGGCTAATAAGACTCTCATAGTGAGGTGGAATATCGGTCAGGTATAAATCTAAATTCCCACCCTCACCATTTAAAAGCCTATTTACATGCAAGTAATTATAAACTTCCTTTGCAACCTCTTCAGCAGGGTCAACAAGTACTATTTTATCACCCAACACCTCTTTGATTGTAGATTTTAACACTGGATAATGCGTACATCCAAGTATTACGGTATCGACCTTCTCTCTTAATTCAAAAAGGTAATGCTCTGCAATACTTTTTGCAATCGGTCCGGAGGTCATGCCTTCCTCAGCAAGGGGAACAAAAAGAGGACAAGCCTTACCAATGACTTCATAGCCTTCAGGAAAAAGTTTTTTGTGGGCCTCGCTTTTTACCGTAGCAATTGTTCCAATTACCCCAACTCTCCTGCTCCTTGTCTCTTTAATTGCTACTTTAACACCTGGCTCTACAACTCCAAAAAAAGGAACATCCTTAAAAGTTTCTTTTAAATAATCCAATGCTACGCTTGAAACCGTATTACACGCAACGACGATGAGCTTTACACCCATCTTCACAAGAAAATTAGCATCCTGAAAGCCAAATTTTTTTATCGTCTCCGCCGATTTATTTCCATAAGGCACCCGTGCAGAATCACCCAGGTAAACGATATCTTCTTTTGGCAAAAGCTTTCTTATCTCCCGAACTACTGTAAGGCCACCTATACCCGAATCAAATACTCCTATTGGTTTTTTACTGGCTGCTTCGTTCATAGGCAATTTTAAACTTTATTATACCATCGACTATAGCCTCTGCAATTTTTTCCTGATACCTATAATCCTTCAATTTTCTTGCTTCATCCCTATTTGTTAAAAAGCCTACCTCAACAAGAATAGAGGGTGCATAAACCCCTTGCAAAACGTAGAATCCAGCCTGTTTGACCCCCCTATCAATACCACCGACGAGATTCACAAGAGACTCCTGCACGAAATAAGCAAGATCTTGCGATTCTTTCAAAAACTCATACTGTGCCATATCACCAAGAATCATAGTTAAAATATCACCGTTATCGGCTTTTTTACCAACCTCATACTTAATAACTGAGTTTTCAAAGGCGGCTACAGATCTTTCCCATTCGGTTCTGGCTTCGGAAAGGAAGTAAGTTTCAATGCCCCGTGCCTTACTACTCTTAGGTGCGTAATTGCAGTGAATCGAAACAAAAAGGTCTGCCTTGTATTTTTGGGCAATCCGTGCCCTTTCTCCCAACGTAACAAAATAATCACCGTTTCTCGTTAAAATTACTTTAATCCCCAGTTTTTCAAGCCTTTTCTTCACTCGTCTTGCAATTTCTAAAACTACCTCTTTTTCTATAACTCCATTTGCCACTGCACCGGGGTCATGCCCCCCATGTCCTGGGTCTATCACCACGACTCCGATTTTTCTTTCATAGGTTTTCTCAGGCTTAGCTTCTCCTTTCTCAGAAAAAGATGGAATTTGAGGAGTGCTAACTTCCGTTGGGGCCCTGCCTTGGAAAGTCAAAACCAATGACATAGGCCTTTTTGAAATGGAATACTTCACGCCATCATTAAGAGTTATAAGGAAGGTAACACCCTCAGAAGTGTGTCTAATACGAACAGTTTTGACAAACTCTCCATATATCTTTCTCCCGGCCAAACCACTGTAAAAACCGCTTTTTATAAACACGTAAACCGTATCACCACTTTGAAAAACAAGGGGCGAAAGGTCTCTATTATGATCAATTCTTAATGAATCCCCATCAAGAACAAAACTCTTAACGCTTGGCGGATACTTAGAAATAATGTAACGCTTATTTTTGTAATCCCAGTAATAGGTCTGAGCTTCAGAAAACCAGGTTAAAATATAACCCCAGGTTTCTGCATCAAGAAAAACGGCGCTGTCATCAATATAAACATTTTCAAGGGGTATAGTATCATTCCCCAGCCAGGCCTTTTTCTTCTCTATATTTAACCTGGCCTTCTTAGCAGCAGAATGAAGCTCAATAACAGAATCCGATACAAAGGATTTACACTTAAGAAAATTAACAATATCTCTGTAAGGGATAAAATCAATACCACCAACATTCAGTGGGTTGAAATTTACAACTTCGAAGGCTATCAAAAACTGTAAGAAAATATTACACACGTTTATATTTTAAAGAAAATCTGAGGTAATTCCAATAAGCCTGAGGGGGCAGGGCTTTGCCCTGCCCCCTCAGGAAAATTCGAAAACTCATCAACTATCCAATATTCGTCTTAAGAATCTCCAATGCCTCGGACAATCCGGGAACTCTCCCAGATACGACCACCTTTCCATTTATGACGGCAGCCGGAGTTATCATCACACCATATTTGGCAAACTCTTTAGGATCGTAAATGTGAACTACATCGATATGGTCACCAAGCTGGGCTACAGCGTCTTTGAAAACCTTTTCAAGAGCCTTACATTTTGGGCATCCTGAGCCAAGTATTAATATTTGCTTCATAGTGTTCCCTCCTTTTATAAAATATACCTTCCAAAAATAACACCCGAAAAGGTTCCAAGTAACACTACAAGCGGGACGTAAACGAGAGCTTTCTTAATTCCAAAAATTCTCGCAATTGCAATCCAGTTTGGAAGAGAAAGGCCTGGACCCGTGAGCAAAAGAGCCAGCGCAGGCCCCTTTGCCATTCCAAGCTTCATTAATTTATCAACAAAAGGCGCTTCCGTCATTGTGGCAAAATACGAAATGGCACCAAACATTGTTGCAAAGAAAGAAGAGCTGATGTTGTTCTCCCCAACTAACTTTGTAACAACTTCATGAGGCAACAAAACGCCAACAATACCTACAATAAAAACACCAAGAAGCATAAGAGGAAAGATGATTTTTGCAAACCACCACGTTTCTGATATCCAGGTTTTAACCTCATCAGACTTTAATGTAAAGAGAGAATAGATAACCACCACTAATGCAGACCCTAAGAACACAAGCACCTTGTAAATGTAAGCTCCCGTCCTGACGAGATAGTTTGGCATAAGAAGGGATAAAAGCACCAAAACCATCAAAATAAGATGTTTTAAATTAAGGAGTGGTTCATCTGCAAGGTGCTTAGGTGCCTGCGGAATATCCCGCACTTCCTTTCCAAAGGCAAGATCCATAACAAGTCCAACCAAAACTGCCACAAGCACCGCTGCAAGTAATCTAACGCCAGCCATTTTTGCCCCAAGAATTGACCCTGTGTAAGCAAGGGCAAGCACGTTAGCTGCTGGAGCCACCCAAAGGATAATAAAGGAAACACCAATGGTTGCGCCCGCAAAATAAAGTCCGCTGGCAACGGGAATCACGGTGCAGGAACACGCCGCAATCAGGAAACTCCCCACAACGGCAAAGATGTACGCAAGAGCCCTATGAGATGTGGAACCAAGAAATTGTAACACTTTATTTTTATTGATAAAGGTTACCATCGCACCAGCGAGAAAAAAGGCTGGGACAAGGCAGGTTATCGTATGTTTCGCAATGTAATCAATTATCGCATGCAAACCGCCTTCGAAAAGTTTTAGTAGGAACGACATATAAATCCTCCTTTATTATTTTTATCACTTAACATGCTTTTATCCATCCNATCTGCAATACATTTCACTTCCTCATTCTATCCTCAGCATCTTGTATTTCACNAGATATGCNCCATTATCTAATTTAAAATCTGCAAACGGCAGCTTTTTCTCGCACCATAATTTACAAATATTAACACAGCAGAGCAGATTGCATATTCTACATTTTTCGTGCTCATCATGGTCAGATGTATGTAACCACCGGGTTTCACCTCTTGAAACTTAACTTTGCAGGTAGCAAATTTAGGGATTAGGTAATCTTTTATAGACATATTTTTTCACTCAACTTCCTGTTTCCAATTAGGATAAATTTTTGAAACGCACCTCTGATCCTTACCACGGAAAGACACTCTCTTCTTCAAGAGTTCCATTTCTCGCCTGACGAAATCATCTGGGATACTCTTAACCAATTCTACAAGTATCCTTATAAATGGCTCTTCAGTCTGTGGAATGAAATACATAACCCCTCTACCAACCTTTTGTTCTTCTACAAGTCCGGCTTTTCGAAGCTCATTTAGGTGTCTTGAAGTGTTATAATGGGTATCTTCAACGGCATCAGCGAGCTCACAAACATAGTACTTATCCCCACACTTGGCTAAAAGTGTGTACAGCTTGAGCCGCTTTAGGTCACCAATAACTTTTAATATATCTGCATATTTGCGCATATGTAAATATTAATCCACAATTTCTGATTTATCAAAAACATATTAGGCGGGCTAATTTAATAACAAAACGAGCCTCTATCTTCTTTTCAGAGAGCACAGACAAAGAATCAAACGCAGGTTAATCTAATAACAAAATAACAAAAAAGAGCCACACTAAAGTAAGTAGGCATACCTAATGCTGCACAAAGAAACTTTTAATCGTAAATCAAAAACTTGTGTAAAGGTGTTTTAAGTTTAAACCACTTATCAAATGTGAGAAGTTGAGCGCGGTTTATAAGTAAAAAAAATTACTGGGGCGCGTGGATTCGAACCACGATTGCAGGATCCAAAATCCTGTGTCCTGCCAGTTGGACGACGCCCCAGTAGTATTATAAGTTTAAAGGATATATCTCGCAAATTCCAACAACAATCCTCTATAATTACCACTAAACTCATAAATAGGCTTACACTAAATGACATTCGAGAAGTTGAAAATTCAAAATAGGGGTATTATAATTATTACACTTACACGGGGCCGTAGTTCAGCCTGGTTTAGAACGCCGGCCTGTCACGCCGGAGGTCGCGAGTTCAAATCTCGTCGGCCCCGTGTTTTTTTATGCCCTTCTTCGTCTATATCATTCAAAGCCTGAGTACCCGCAAATTTTATATCGGCCAAACCAACAATCTTGAGGAGCGTTTGAGACGTC
>Ga0065718_1005169_pt1 | contig 21254 bp, 26 predicted proteins | sample GBSCel77sediment_2_FD_59105 | JGI IMG/M metagenome (GOLD analysis project Ga0065718, IMG submission 59105) | Hot spring sediment microbial communities from Great Boiling Spring, Nevada - cellulolytic enrichment CS 77C v3 (version 3) | ecosystem: Environmental > Aquatic > Thermal springs > Hot...
GGTATTCTTTGCAGTTTCTCCATTATTGCATCCCTTATGAAATTGCTTCTTTCGCCTTCTGGGACTCGGAGAATAATCTCCTTATAGAGTTCTTCAGGTATTTTGACTGAAATAACCCTTAACTCGTTCATGTAGTGTTCCCTACAATATCTAAACGTAAATTTGTTCCTATATCTTTCGGAAATCTTTTAAAGTTCAAAACCAATTTTTGAGTTGTCCTTCCTTTAAGTGATTTAAATGGTTAGAAAAACTACAATTTCGCTAATAAAATGTGATGTTGGATCCCTTGCAGGTCACCATGTTGTCCCTAAACCCCTCCTTGACGTGGGTGAGAAAAAACTGAAGCAGGCCAGAGATGAAGGTGTGATAAATAGCTATTACGTATTTAATGTTGGAGATGACATGCAGTTGCTCATGGTCCATGAGAAGGGCGAATCAAACTCGGAAATTCATAAGCTCGCGTGGGACGTATTCAAAGAAGCCGCTAAAAAGGCCGTGAGCCTTAAACTGTATGGTGCTGGACAGGACCTGTTAAGCGATGCCTTCAGCGGCAACAGTTCGGGGGTTAGGTCCAGGGGTGGCTGAAATGGAAATCGAGGAAAGAGCCTCAGATCCCATAGTNGTCTTTGCCGCCGACAAAACCTCTGCAGGAAGCTTCAACCTGCCGCTATTTCGAATATTCGCTGACCCTATGAACACGGCCGGCCTCGTCATAGATCCAAACATGGCTGGAGGGTTCAAATTCGAGGTCTTAGACACTCTGGAAGGCAAAAGNGTTGTTGTAAAAATGTCCCGAAGAAATGTACGAATTAATCGCCCTAATAGGCACTGTTGATAGATATTTAGTCTCCAGGGTTTGGCGCGCAAGAGATGACCTGATATGTGCAACAAGCAGTGTCACAAAACTATCTCTAATAGCGGGAAAATATGTTGGAAAAGATGATCCAGTTATGATGGTACGTGCCCAGCATGGTTTGCCAGCGGTTGGAGAAATTCTTGTTCCTTTTATGCATAGCTACTTAGTGGCTGGATGGATGAGGGGAAGCCATTGGGGGCCACTAATGCCAGTGGGGCTTAAAGATGCTCGATGCACGCTTTTTGACGGTCCCCCAAGGGTTGTGGCCTTGGGCTTTCAGGTTGCAAATGGGAAGATAGCAAGCGACGATGAGGGTAAACCCCTAATTGCAGACTTATTTGATGATCCAGCCTTTAATCTGGCAAGAAAAGAGGCTTTAAAATATGCTGCGATGCTGAGGAATATGGGTGAGTTTGAACCTGCAAGACTGGGCGTAGAAGCCATGGAGTATACCACAATTTCCCAAGTGCTTGAAAAACTTAAAGGCAGATTCAAGCCAATATAGCCACCGGCAGTTTGCTTAAGGGTTTATGGGAAATTCATCTTCACAACGGTGGGGTTGAAAACATAGATATGTACGATGTCGGTTAAGAAAGAGGCCAGTGAAAAATATGAGAATGATTGTGCTAGTCTATGAGTATCCGCCTAAGATTGTTGGTGGTCTAGGAACCTACGCGGCTGAAATAACGAGGAGATTTGTCCTTATGGATCATGATGTTACAGTCTTTACAATGAATGATGACCAGGGAAGCTTGCCGACAAGGGAGATCTGGCGCGGCATAGAAATTCACCGCCCCTTACATATAGATGTTTCAGACTCCCTGCCTGACGTTGTTGCAGACGATGTTAAGAAATGGGGAAGGGGCATCCAGCTTTTCTCGAAAATCTTAGTTTATAATTATCTAAGCGCCTCAAAAATAATTAACGAACTGATAAGGAAGGAGGGCTTTAAGTATGATATTGTTGTTGCTCACGATTGGCTCTCAGTTATCTCCGGAGTGACCATTAAGAAAGAAACGGGGTTGCCCCTTGTTTTCCATGTTCACTCGACGGAAAAGGGGCGAACCCTTGGAAATGGTTCTGAAGTTGTGAGCAACATTGAACTCCGTGGCGCAAAAGCTGCAGACTTAATAATTACAGTATCTCACGCTATGAAAGACGAACTGATAAGCCTCGGCTTCCCTAAAGACAAGATAGAAGTATGCTATAATGGTGTTGACCCGCAAAAATATAACCCAGAAAATGTGAAAGCTGAGGAGACAAAGAAGCTTAAAGAATTTTATGGCCTGAAAGAAGATGACATCATGATACTATTTATCGGCAGACTTGTAGGGGTTAAAGGAGTGGATAAACTGGTTATGGCTATGCCGCACGTCCTAAGCAAGCATCCCAACGCAAAACTTGTGATCGTCGGAGTTGGCGACATGCAGGAATATCTGAAAAATCTGGTTAATACCCTTAAATTGCAGGATGTAGTTCGTTTTAACTTCAACTTCGTTTCAGAAGAGGAGCGCATACTACACTATGCAGCTTGCGATGTGGCTGTCTTTCCAAGCCTTTATGAACCCTTCGGAATAGTGGCGCTGGAGGCTATGAGCATGGAGCGGCCGGTTGTTGTAGGCGCGGCTGGAGTAAGCGGTCTAAGAGAAATAGTTGTACACTCTGGTGAAGATCAATGTGGCTATCATGTGAATGGCAACAATCCTGCGGATATTGCATGGGGAATTAACAACGTTTTAGAAAGTCAGGAGAAAAAAAGATGGCTTGGAAAAAATGGTAGAAAGCGTGTGCTAAATGAGTTTACATGGGATAAAATTGCTGAACGAACTATAGCCATTTATGAAAGGATTTTAAAACGCTAGCATGTCCAAAGTTACGGTGTTAACATTTTGAACTCCGTGCATTCGATGGGCATCCGGAGAAAAATTGCAAGAGAAGCTGCAACACTCCTTTACAAGGGAATCGAAAAAGAGTATATGCAGGCAAAACTGAAAGCCGCTGAAACCCTAGGCGTTTATCTTTTGTCCAACAAACCTAGAAATAGCATTAGAACTTGATAGGATAGCTGAGGAGAATGAAGGTCCAATGCGGCATAAGCGCTTAATACACATGAGGCAAGAAGCCTTAAAACTCATGAGGCTCCTCGAGAATTTTAATCCAACTTTGGTCGGAAGCGTGTGGCGCGGAACAATAACCCGCGACAGCGACATAGACATCACCGTTTATTCTGACGATCCGAAAGAGGTGCTGGAACTGTTAAAGCCACATTTTAAGATCCTAAAGANAGAACCCGCAGCCGTTGTGAAGCATGGGAGAACAATACTCTCCTTCCATATACTCTTGGAGCTTCCGTCAGGCGAGAGGGCGGAAATAACAGTACGCGGCACAGAAGAGATGAACATGCGAGAGCGCTGTGAAATATATGGTGATGAGATAGTTGGACTTAAAACATGTGAGCTGGAGCATCTGCTCAAAACAGACCCTGCCAGAAGATTTGTTCCCTTCTAAGTTTTCTACAAGGCCCTAAAGCTAATGTTAAATATACCGATTTCCAAATAATATGCTAGAGGCTAAACTTTGAAGGTGCATCTGTGGAAATAGACATAGAAACGCTTAGAAAGCTTTTTCCCAGTCTTGCTAAGGAACTTGAGTCTGGAAGGAACAAGATTGCAATAAACTCTGTGAGAACAGACACTAACGCAGGTGAAAAGGCTGCCACTAGGGACTTGTTCGCCAATTATAACCCCGATGTTATCGACTTCATAAGAAGATGTGACACTGAAGATCAGGCAATGGAAATAATTGAATATATGGAGCGAAGGGGCGATATTGGAATGGAGTATGCCGAGAAACTGCGGAAACAACTTAAAGATAAAGGTGTAAGAAGCTTCGGCCCCAAAAAGGAGGACGGCTATTATTTTAAACGTGCAGGGCTCTGTTAGACGGTAGCATAACCACGAAATTGGAAGCCCAAATTCTAAAGGTTAAATATTGAAAGATATCTTCTTAATTAAAGCCAGACCCCAAAATTTGGAGGAGATCGGTTGAAAACAAAGATTTCGGAAATGCTTACGTTGGCCGCGGCTTTGTCATTGATCCTAACTATAAATGTAATTAATGTTGAATCCGTGAGAGCTGAAGTTTCAGAAAACTATTCAATCGAGCATGTCAGTCATAAAGTAGGAATCCTATATAACGGTTACATCGTTATAAACGATACCATCAATTTAAGTGGAACACCTCCAGAAAGTTTTCTAATAGGGTTCCCACAGGAATATGGCGCCTCACTTGTCAGTTGTAAGGCATACAACCCATCAAACTTAGACCAAACTTTTCAGGTAACCCTTAACGTTCAACTGGGAGACAGAAACTTCTACGGAGTTAAAGTTGATCTTTTAGGTCGGTCTCCACAAGTTTTAACAGTTATCTTCGTTCTATCAAACAGCCTTATATCGCGTGATGCTCAAAACAAGAGTTTGTACACGGTGAATTTTCCTGCATACCCGGTCCTCACAAAAACCGCCTCCATGTGTAATGTCTCCATAACGTTGCCGAAGGGTGCCACATATGTTAATGGAACAGTTGAGGGGCTTAATTACACAAAATTGGAGCTGTCAGCTCTCACGTATAACCCTGCAAACATAACCTTCATGCTTTCTAGGCGACAGTATATGTCTATTCACGGTTAAAGAGTTCTAAAAGAGTGGTAAGTATAAGCGGCACTGGCGACATTGAGGTTACAGAAAGCTATTACATTAGCAATCGCGCAGATGAGAAAATAATCATCTATAGCTGTGGTTTTGCCTCCTAACGCCTCAAACATAAGAGCAGAGGATGAATTTGGAAGGAAGGCTGGGACACCGGCTAAGGTTGAAGCAACCACAAACCGATATAAGGTCAGCTTTTTAATGCCCGTTGACATTGGCAAATTTACTAGGTTCGCTGTTAAATATAAGCTGCCAAAGGAGATCTATGTTAAACAGGATGGCTTAAATTTCGAAATAATCCTACCAGCATTCCAAGATTTTGATTACTATATTGAAAAGGCATCCATAATATTCGCATTTCCAGAGGGCGCTGAGGTTGCGCAACTAAGCTGCAATAATGGCTTGCCGACCACTTTATCCCAGGAAGGACTTGTATGGAAGGGTGTTATATACACGCAAGGAGCTTCCTATCTGGATGCTTTCAACATAAAGATTGCTTATAAATATAATCCGTTGTGGCTATCTTTCCGCCCCACTTTGTGGATTTTTACCTTGGCAGCCTTCGGAACTATTGTAGTTGCCATCATAAAGAAAACCCAAAAGCCAGCTGCTAAGCCTGCTGAACTCGCTGTTGCCGCTAAGGCAGTAGAACTTGTCTCAGGGGATGTTGAATCATTTATAAACTTTTACGAGGAAAAAAGGCGGATACTCTCCGAAATTGAAACCCTTGAAGCAAGCCTTCGGAGGGGTAGAATTCCAAGGCACACATACAAGGTGCGAAAGAAGACACTTGAAACACGTTTAGCAAGTGTATCCAGAAGTCTCGAGGATTTAAAGCTTAAGTTAATAGCGGCCAGCGGCAGGTATGCTGATTTAATGTTTCAATTCGAGAGGGCTGAGGCGGATATTGCTGAGGCTGAAGCGAAGATACGCGATGCTGATGCACGGTATTACAGAGGTGAACTCTCTCTTGAAGCTTACCGGAAAATCATAGAAGAATATGAGCAAAAGAGGGATGATGCTGAAGCTAGAATAAGCGGAATTCTCGTGAGACTTCGTGAAGAAACGCATTAGTTCCACCTAAAAACTTTTATTTTACTATTCCTTTGAATGGGAATCTGCTCGGAGAGGAGTTGCGTGGTAAAAATAATTGTTGATAACGACAAATGTACGGGATGTGGAACATGCGTAGACACCTGCCCAGTTGGAGTGTACGAACTAAAAGACAACAAATCGGTTCCAGTGAAAGTTGAAGAATGTCTAGTTTGCAGGGCCTGCGAAGCCCAGTGTCCAGCAGGAGCAATTCAAGTTATCGAGTGACCTTATCGCACTTCTATTTTTATCGTACGACAAGCTAACACCCATTTTATTGGAGAGCTAGAAATATATTTTCTAAGTATTTCCTCAAGGGCATATTGTTTTTCTTCGCCAACCTCCACAAAGCCTTGCTTACGCCAGTGGCGTATTGAACAGCCTTTTTAGGGGCGTTGGCTATCTGAGAGGGCACTCCCGCCGTCTCGGCGGCTTTGCGAAGTGCAATTTTTCTAAGTCCGTTTCTGGGTTCAATTTTTAACTCTAAAGGCAATTTTAAAGCGAATTCCACAAGCGGGCTTGCAGCAAATGGTAAACGAAGCTCTATATTGTGGAAACTGCATATTTTGCAGTCTCTTTCGAAGTTGTTTTCATACATATGCTTAATGTCGTCTAAAATCTTTCTTTGGACATATTCCTCACCATGCTGTAGATAGGCGTTCAGATACCGCATGTAACCGCCAAAAAGCTCGTCGGCACCCTGCCCAGCCAACAAAACTTTAAAACCCATTTCAGCAGCCCTTTCAGCGGCCCAAAAAATGGGTATTCCAATAGCCGCTTTGGTCGGATCTGAACCTTCGATTTCCCATAAAACCTTGGGGAGGCTCTGCTCCACATCCCCTTCTTTATAAAGATAAACATGAAGGGGTATGCCAAGCAGATCGGCGGCTTTTCTGGCTTTATCTGTTTCAGGCTGCCCTTCAAGGCTTACATGAATCAAATGAGCATTTAATCCAGCCCTTTTAACGAGAAAAGCTATTAAACTGCTGTCTAAACCTCCGGAAAAGGCTACTGCAACCTCATCTAAGCCCTGAACCCTCTCCCTCGTTGAGCGTTCCAAGAGCGCCGCCAAAGCTCCGGCAGCCTCATTCAAGTCTAAGTGAATTTTGCCATACCCCTTGAGAATTTTAACCCCCCTTATAGTCTGGCTTTTCTTGTCGATGATTGCGATGTGGCCGGGTGGAAAGGATTTCACATCTCTAAGGCCTATTTTCCATAGCGCCTTACACTCAGATGCGGCGGCGAATATTTCCTCATTTCCCCCATAATACAGGGGATACAATCCTAAGGGATCTCTGCCCACGATAAGCCTTTCATCATCCGCTATCGCAAATGCAAAACCTCCCTCAAACATCTTGATAATGGCTTCCGCATTTTCCGCCCAGCGCGGCTCTCTTTTGTCTCCGATTATGATATTCCAGTCAATGGGTTCAGGTGGACTGTAAACTCTACCATCAAAAACCATTGCCGCCCTTTCCAGCATGAATAGTTGGGGTCTGTCCCATGGCATAATCTTAACAAAAGCTTGCCCCACAGCCGTGCATCCTCTTAGATTTTGGGCTTCTAAAAGTTCTGGGCTGGGTTTTACCTCTAAGTCGCTGGTTGAAGCCAGTCCGAAGGCGTTGGCTCCTTTATGTTTTAAGCTCTCCAGCATAGCCAGCGCTTTCTCAGCGGCATTGTTCCCTTTTCTTTTCAGAACGGCTACTATTGCCCTCATGTCCCTCTGATTGGTAAAGCATTAAATCTTTAATAGCTATTCTTTCTTCGAGGGACCTATATTGCCCATCCTCCCAATAGATACTGCCCGTTATGGAACACCGGAAATGCGGAAAATCTTCGAAGAGGAAACAAGATTTCAAAGGATGCTGGATGTTGAAGCTGCCTTGGCATGGGCGCATGCAGAAGTTGGAAACATACCGCGCAGAGATGCTGAAAGGATAATGGCTGCAGCTTCCATAGAACATGTTAAAATTTCTCGTATAAAGGAGATTGAACGGGAAATCAAACATGATGTGGCTGCTTTAGTTAGAGCGCTAGCCGAAGCCAGCGGATCCAGCGGAGCCTATGTCCACCTAGGCGCCACGAGCTATGACATCGTTGACACCGCCACGGCATTACAGTTGAAAGAAGCCCTAGACCTTATAGAAAGAAGGCTTAACGATTTAGAGAAAATTTTGATGGAAAAGGCTTTGCAATATAGAAACACGCTGATGATGGGGAGAACTCACGGGCAGCACGCCTTGCCCATAACCTTGGGTTTTAAATTCGCCATTTGGATGCGTGAAATTTCGAGGCACATTCAAAGGATTCGACAATGCAAGGATCGGGTTGTGGCTGGCAAGATGAGCGGGGCTGTGGGCACCCAAGCCGGCCTGGGCGAGTATGCCTTCAAGATTCAGGAGCTTGTTATGCAGAAGCTTGGAATTAAGCCGGCGGATATATCCAGTCAGATCGTACAGAGGGATCGCCACGCCGAATTAATTTGCATTTTAGCCCTAATCGCGTCAAGTCTCGAAAACTATGCAACCGAAATTCGTGAGCTGCAAAGACCAGAAATAGGCGAGCTCTTCGAACCCTTCGAAGCTGAAAAGCAGGTTGGCAGTTCCACAATGCCTCATAAACGGAATCCCGAAACATGCGAGAGAATCTGCGGCTTGTCCAGAATAGTTAGGAGCCTAGTGGTTCCAGCCATCGAAAATGTTGTAACATGGCATGAAAGGGACTTAACGCAATCCTCCGCTGAACGCTTTATAATTCCTGAAGCATGCATTCTAGTGGATTACATGCTATTCTTGATGAGCAACGTTATCGCTAACCTTCGAGTTGACGAGGAGCGCATGCTGAAGAACATTGAAATAACCCAAGGAAGAGCCATGTCTGAAGCTGTAATGATTGCATTAACGAAAAAGGGGATGAATCGACAAGAAGCCCACGAGCTCCTCAGAAAATTAACTTTAAAAAGTGAAATGGAAAAGCGTCCCCTAAAGGAGGTTCTCCTTGAGGATAAAATTGTAAGTCAAAAACTAAGCGAGAAAGAGATAGATGAGGCTCTTGATCCCAGAAATTATTTGGGAACAGCTTTAGAACAGGTTGAGCTTATGGTAAATAAAACGAGAGATGAGCGTAAAGCTAGAGGGCTTTAAGGTGTCTAGTATTCTGTTAATGCTTTTTGCTGCCATTCCTTCTCTTTTTCAAGCTTCTCCCAAGTTTCCTTCTTAACGAAACCGCCGACCTGCTCCTTAATCTTCTTCGCAAGCTTGGGACCTATTGAAGGCAACTTCGCTAACTCTTCAATCTGAGCATTTTTAATGTCCTCTAATGTTCTATAACCTGCATTGTATAGTATGCGTCCTCTGATCCTTCCAACCCCCTCCAGCCTAACAATAGGAAGAAGTTCCCTCTTAACGCCCTTATCGACTCTTTCCATAAGTTCAAGGGCCAGCGGAGGCACCTCTTTATTTCTGAAAAGCGCTGCCAACTCATTCGTGGCATAAAGTAGCCACTTTGCATTCTCAACTATTCGATAAAGGTCTCCTGGCTGAACCCTAAACTGTTCTATGATTCCGTCCTCGCTTACCTCTTCAATCCATGCTTTAAGAACCATCGCCGTTTTCACCTCGCCTAGAAACTCCTCATACATTATTCGATCATCCCATTCGCTGGGCACCTCGACCAGAAACTCATCCCTATGCTCTTCCATAAACACTGCAACCTTATCCAACTCGCTTGTAGAGGGCCGCATTAAAGGCCGCATGTCCGGCGTGTGGGCGATCATTTGGAGGAGACTTAATTCCGTTAGGACGGCTGGTTTTTGCCTCAAAGAGTTCCTGATTATAACTGCCGATATGGGGTCTATGTAGAGTTCGCTTACGCGTTTTCCAAATCTTGTAGCGTAAATGTTTTCTCCGCTGACATAGATCATCTCCTCATCGTAGAGATACTTGAGGATTCTCGCTATGATGTTCTTCATGGCGCTTACGCTGTATTGGTGTGCATAGAAGGTTCTGCCGAAGAAATCATAAATTCCATACTCCGTGTGGGCATATTCTGCCGCGATAGTTGCGAGTACATGGGTTCTCAGCACCCTCTCAACGGCCAGTTTTGACCATATCCGCTCAGGCTTTGCCAGAACATAATTCTCCATTAAATAATCTGCCTCGTCATCTGTTCTAGCTATCAAAATGGCTTCCCCGATCTTATCATATCTGGGTCTGCCGGCGCGTCCGGACATTTGCTTATACTCTAGAACGCTTATTGGATAGTATCCATAACCCGGCTCATACCTCCTGTAGTCCTGGATTATGACGGCTCTTGCCGGGAGGTTCACACCAAATGCCAGAGTAGGCGTGGCTGTCAGAACCTTAATTTTTCCTTGCCTAAAAGAATCTTCTATTATTTTCCGGTGCNCACTTCCCAAGCCAGCATGGTGAAAGGCTACCCCACACTTAACAAGCTCTGCCAAAAGCTCGCTTATTCGAGTCTTCTCGCCGGAAGCCAATATCTTTTCGGCTTCCCGCTCCAAAGCCCTCTTCATAGACTTTGATAGGGCTTCGCCTATCTTGGCAGCGGCTTTTCTTGCAATGGTGACGGCATTCTTCCTGGTAGAAGCGAAAATCAGAGCCTGTCCGCCGGTTTTAACGGTGTTTAAGGCCAGATTTATTGCCATATTTTTGGTTTCCCGCTCTATNTTCCTAGCTTCTCCATTCTTAAATTGAATTTCATCGTGGAGTAAGACGCCCTCCTTAAGCACCACGGGACGCCATTCNGTTGTCACATAATCAGCCTTCAGCCACNCTCCAATTTCTTCNACATTGCCTATTGTTGCGCTTAAAGCCAAAACCTTGTATNTCNGGACTTATCTGCATCAGCCTNGCCAACACAACCTCGAGGGTGGGCCCNCTCTCCACATCATTTAGCAGNTGAACTTCATCTGCAACAACNAGCGAGATTTCATCCATCCATTTTGCCCTATGTCTCAACAGCGAATCCGCNTTTTCATTTGTTGTCAGTATAATGTCATACCTCTCCAGCCAGGGATCCGAACTGTCATAGTCGCCTGTTGATATGCCTACGCTTACCTTTCCTCCATACTTTTTTGTTATAACAGAGTACTTCTTAAACTCCTCATACTTCTCGCTGGCTAAGGCCCTTAGGGGGGCTAGGTACAGAACTTTTCCATTTCTTTCAAGTACATGCTTTAAGGCGCAAAGTTCGGCTATCAGAGTCTTGCCTGAGGCTGTTGGGCTTGCCAGAACAAGATTTCGTCCCTCAAGAACTCCGGCTTTTATTGCCTCTTCTTGGGGAGGATAGAGCTCTGTAATTCCCGATTTAAGTAGCACTTCCTTAACGGATTCTGGGATCGGCAAATCTACAATATTCACTTAAACACGCCTTTCACTCTTTCAATGCAGAATAAAGGCAAATATTAATTTAAATTTAACAACGTTAATAATGAAGCATTTGTTCCAGAAAATCCGCTAAATGCGTTTTTATAGGTTTAGGCTTATTATAATTTTATGTGGTCGAGGTAGAAGCATGAATGGTAGCGTCAGGGAGCTTTTAAAAGCCCATGAAGGCCTAAAACATGAAGTCTATTTAGACATTGAAAACTCCAGCACCGTTCCAAAGGAAGTTGTCGACTTTATGCTATCCTATTTCAATCAAAAAGCCTATGGAAACCCAACATTAACCCATAAACCTGGATGGGAAGCCTTTGAGATCATAATGGAGTCGGCACGTGAAATAGCGACTTTCCTTGGATGTAAAAACCTTGAAGAAATAAACTTCACTCCCGGAGAAACGGAAGCCAACAATCTAGCCCTCTTAGGCTCAGCCCCACATTTGAAAGATAGGGGCAGGGAAATTGTAATATCCGAAATAGAGCCCCTAAGCGTTATGCATGTGGCTGAAATGCTCAGCCGTCACGGCTTTTCTGTAAGAAAGATTCCCGTTGACAATGAGGGTTTTATAAACCTTGAAAGGCTAAAAGAGGCTGTAAGCAAGGAAACAGTTCTTGTTAGCCTTTCATCCGTCAACCATGAGATTGGAACAATACAACCCATAAAAGAGGCTGTTGAAATAGTTAAGGACAAAAATCCACAAGCCATCTTCCATACAGACGCTTGTGATGCCTATGGAAAAATTTCCTTCAACGTACAGGATCTCGGCGTAGATCTAGCAACAATAAGCAGTTACAAAATTCTCGGCCCGAGAGGAGTAGGCGCCCTATATGTGAAAGAGGGCGTTAAGGTTGAGAGGATTTTGGANGGTCAGATAGGAACNCAGAAGCTTTGGCCAGGGGTTGAAAATACTCCGCTNATNGTTGGTTTTGCAAAGGCCTCTGANTTGGCATTTANAAACTTCAAAGAGAATGTGGAGCGCATGAGAACTCTAAGGGACAAGCTTATAGATGGCATACTCACGAAAATATCGCATACAGTGCTGAATGGACCTAGGGGCGAGAAAAGAGCTCCGGACAATGTGAATGTAAGCTTTTTAGGATGCGAGGGTGAGGCTTTAACAATAGAATTGAGCCTCAATGGAGTTTATGTTTCAAGCGGAAGCGCCTGCACGAGGAGGGTGCTTCAGCCAAGCCATGTCCTCGTTGCCATTGGGCGAAAATATGAGGAGGCCCACGGCAGCATTCTAATGAAAGTCACCAGATACCATACCGACGTGGATATAGATTATGTTCTAGATGTTTTGCCAAGGGCCGTGGAAAGGCTGAGAAAAATAGCTGGTTCCATGGGGGTTGGATAGCTTGTCCCGTGTCCCTCTACCGTACAGTCAAAAAATACTTGAACTTTTCAGGAATCCCAAAAACCTGGGCAGAATGGAGGACGCCACAGTTTCGGCTGTAGCGGGAAATCCTGCATGCGGCGATATGATAACCTTCTACCTTAAAATTAACGATCAGGACGTTATCGAGAAGGCGACATTTGAAAGTTATGGATGCGCCGCAAACATAGCGACCTCAAGCATAGTAACCGAGAAAATAAAGGGAATGAAACTTGAAGATGCGTGGAAAATCACATGGAAGGAAATAGCTGAAGAGGTTGGCGGCCTCCCAGCTGTGAAAATGCACTGCGGAATTTTAGCGGTGGGCGCATTAAAAAGGGCCATCAGAGAATATTACAGGAAAAAGGGAACATCGCCAACATGGCTGTCTTCAGAGCTAACCTTCGAGGAGAAACAGGCCCTTGAAGAGGAGGAGCTGGCGAGAATTCTTTCAAAAAGGCTGAAAACAACAGAGGGAACCTGATGTTTGAACCCCGCAAAATTAGAGAAGATTTCCCAATTCTAAAACGCAAGATAAATGGCCATCCGCTGGTTTACTTTGACAACGCGGCGACATCCCAGAAGCCAATACAAGTGATCGAGGCTGTTAGAGAGTTCTACGAGAAACACAACGCCAATGTCCATAGGGCAATCCATACAATATCCCAAGAGGCCACAGAACTATATGAAAGGGCCCATGAGGAAGTGGCAAAGTTCATAAATGCAAGGGATATGGAAGAAATAATCTTCGTCAGGGGAGCCACAGAAGCCATTAACCTCATCGCATATTCTTATGGGCTTAGGAATTTGGGACAAGGCGATGAAGTTTTAGTTTCGCTTATGGAGCATCACAGCAACATTGTTCCCTGGGAAATAACCTCAAAAATAAAGGGTTTCAAAGTCAGGTACATAGACGTAAAAAGCGACGGCACCCTAGACTACGAATCTCTAGAGCAAACCATATCAGAGAAAACTAAGATAGTTTCTATAACCCACGTGTCCAACGTTACTGGAGTCATAAATGACATCAAACGCATTGCAAAAATAGCCCATGAACATGGTGCATTATTGGTTGTGGACGGAGCTCAATCTGTTCCCCATATGCCAGTGGATGTTAAAGACCTAGACGCGGACTTCCTTGTTTTCTCGGGTCATAAAATGCTGGCGCCTACTGGAATAGGAGTGCTATATGGGAAGATTGATCTCCTTAAGGAGATGGCGCCTTTCCAGGGAGGTGGGGAAATGATTCGCGAGGTTTCCTTTAATCCTACGATGGGCCGATGCAACATTTCATGGAATGACCTTCCATGGAAGTTTGAGGCCGGGACACCTGATATAGGTGGCGGTATTGGCCTCATGGCCGCCGTAAGGTACCTGAGGGGCTTGGGAATGGATAATGTATACTGCCACGAATGCGACTTAATAGGGTACGCTCTGAAACGCGTGCAAGAGCTGAGAAAAATCAAAATTTACGGACCTTTGGAGATTACGGGCAAATGCGGAATAATCCCGTTCAATATGGAGGGCTTCGATTCCCATGATGTTGCCCTCTTCCTAGATAGCTATGGAATTATGATTCGAAGCGGCTACCATTGCGCTCAGCCTCTACATCAGAGGTTAAACGTCCCATCCTCTGCGAGGGTTAGCTTCTACATTTACAATACGCGAGATGAAATCGACAGGTTTATCGAAGTTTTAAAGGAGTTGGAGCAACTTTAATGGTGAACATGGAGGATTATATTGCTCGGATAGAGGAAACCTGCGGTGAGGAAAAGCACTTTATCGTATTTTTGAGACATGAAAAGAAAGATGAAGCTTTAGCCAAAATCCTGAAACGAGCGCAGATTGAAAAATCGATTTCTTCAGCGATTTTTGAATTAAATTTTAGGGGCGTCCCTCTAAGGGCCTATGTTAGTGGCAAAATCCTGGTTAGAAATTTGAAGGATAAGAACGCGCTTTTGGGGATATTATCTGAGTTATTGCAGTGAATGTGTCTTCATTATTGTATAGTAAGACATAATAATGTTTTTCTATGAGACAAACGATATTTCCCAAAGTGGGATTTGATCATGCGACAGAGCTTAAACACCTGAGGCATCAACCGCGGGACTATGGTATGGAAACAAATAATATGGATCAAAAAGGCTTTGATTTGCTCAAAATTCGCATCTTAAAAGCGATAGGCCTTAGATGTGGATATTACCGTGAAAGCTACATCCAGCGAAGGATAAAATACCGAATGCGCAAATTAGGAATCAACAGTTACTGGGAATATTGGCGATACCTCAGCGCCCATGACGATGAGTATGAGTATTTAATAAGGCATCTGGCCATAAATTATTCTACATTTTTCAGAGACCCTGACGTTTTCCACTATTTTCAAAATTACATACTACGCAGATATCTTAGCGAAAAAGAAATCTTTAAGAATTTTAAGCGCTGGTTGCGCGAGCGGTGAAGAGCCGTATACCATTGGCATAGTCATTAATGAAGCCTTAGGGCCTCGTTTAGCTGATTTTTACATACGCATATTCGCTGTCGACATCGATAGAGAAGCTGTTGAAAAAGCCAAGCTGGGTGAGTACAGCGAAAAAGACCTAGCTGGAGTAAACAAAAACATAATCCAAAGATATTTTGCGTGTTATGGCAATATTTTCAGAATCAATGATAATGTTCGCCGCCTCGTTCGGTTCACCGTTGCAGATTTAACTCAGAATCTACATTACCAGAATTTGGATATAATATTCTGCAGAAATGTGCTTATATATTTTGATAAACCCGGACAGGAACATCTGCTAAAGAACTTTTACAATGCATTAGCCAATGATGGCTATCTGATACTTGGAAAGGCTGAACTGCTTCCAGAGGATTTTCAAAAGAAATTCAAGTGCATAAACCCTGACCTAAGGATCTACCAGAAGATTACACCTTCGCATGAGAATGTCACATCAATTCACACACACAATCAAAAATTAGGGGCTTAAGAATTATCAAGTATGCATAGAAAACAATGGTAGGTGCGGATTTGTCGGTAGATCTAAACCAGTATAAACAGCTTTTCATCGAGGAGGCGCGGGAACACATTGACAATTTAACTAAGGGCCTACTAATGATAGAGAAGGATCCATCAAATATCGAAGCCATAAACAACCTCTTCCGTTCAGCGCACACCCTGAAGGGATCATCAGCGATGATGGGTCTAAAGGACATCGCCACGCTCACCCACGCTATGGAGGACGTCTTTGACGGTTTACGTAAAGGTGAAAAGGTCACCACGGATCTTATTAACGTACTTCTGGAATGCATAGATGCGCTGACCTACAGGCTTGATAAATGGCAAAGCGGAATAGCGGATGAAATTGATGTTAATCCGCTTTTACAGAAACTCAAACTTTTCTTGAACCGTGAAACATCCGGCAAAGAAGAATCGCAAATGAAGGTGGAAAAGCCGCAAAGGACGAAGGGGGCAAAAAAGGGTAAAGCTGATGTTCCCATTTTTGAGGTTAAGGTAAAGCTTAGCAAGGATTGTGTTTTTAAGGCTGTTAGAGCACGCATGATAATTGAGCGTCTCTCATCGAAAGGCGAAATAGTGAAGATAAACCCAAGACCTACGGGATATAGAACTTGAAAAAGTTGGAGATGAAATAGATATTTTTGTAAGGTAGCAACGCGTCCGAAAAGGAGCTTAAAGAACATGTTGAATCCATTTCTGAGGTTGAACAAGTGCAAGTTATTCCTGCAGGTTCAAGCCTTGAAGTTGCGGGGACACAAGCATTTGATACGGATGAAGGTTTAAGACTGCAAGATTTTCGTGCTGCACAGACGGTTCGCATCCACTTTAAGCAATTGGATAAACTCATGAATCTTGTCGGGGAGCTTATCATAAATAAAATAGCTCTTCGCCAATGTATTTCCGCTAATATGTATGAAAGCCTCAAACGCATAGCTGGAAACATAGACAGACTCGTTACGGAACTTCAGGATCTCGTGATGCAAATTCGCATGGTTCCCGTCAGCCAGATATTCGACAGGTTCCCAAGACTTGTCAGGGACCTATCGCTAAAAAGGGGCAAAAAGGTGGACCTTTTAATGGAGGGCAGGGACATTGAAATGGACAGAACAGTTTTGGATGAAATAGGAGAACCTCTGGTTCACCTAATCAGAAATTGTATAGACCACGGAATCGAATACCCTGAGGAAAGGCTAAAGAAAGGTAAACCGCAGAATGGCACCATAAAGCTCTCAGCACGTCGTGAGGGCGATCATGTTATTATAGAGGTTGAAGATGATGGAGCAGGCATAGATCCCAAAGTTATCAGGGAAGTTGCTATGGAAAGAGGCTTCATCTCTAAGGATGAAGCCGACAAAATGAGCGAAGATCAGCTGATCAATCTAATATTCATACCAGGCTTTTCCACAGCAAAGGAAGTCACTGAAACCAGCGGTCGTGGAGTTGGAATGGATGTTGTTAAAACAAAAGTGGAATCCTTAGGTGGAACTGTTCAATTAAAGACCGAGGTTGGCAAAGGAACGGTTGTGACCCTTAAGCTTCCATTGACTGTGGCAATAATTAAGGCGTTGCTGGTTGAAGCTGGCGGGCAAACNTTCGCCATTCCATCATCGCAGGTGTCTGAGGTTGTTCGTATAAAAAAGAGCGATGTAAAGAAGCTTGGGCTTGTTGACGTTGTTGAGGTGCGCGGTAAAGTTGTGCCGCTGTTAAGGCTTAATGATCTATTGAATATAAGAAATACACTGCAATCTGAGTATTATGAGATCGTAATAGCCAATGTTGATAGGAAGGGACGTAAATATGGCTTGGCTGTTGACTCTATTCTCAGATTACAGGAAATACTTGTTAAACCATTAGACCTTATGCTTTCGTCACTTAGAGGATTCGGTGGGGTTACAATCCTTGGCAGTGGTCAAGTTGTTTTAGTTTTAGATGTTCCAAAATTAATCGAAAAAGAAAGGTCACAACTTTGATGAAACAGTGTTAACGATTAAGGAAGAGAATATTGAGTAATGTGTATTATGACATAAGATTTTTATTTTCATTTTACTTTTACTTATCTAAATCTAAATCTGACTATGATAGCGAGGTGTAACATTGGCAACCGTAATGATAGTTGATGACGCCGCTTTCATGAGAGCCCTTCTAAAGAAGATTGTGCTTCAATGTGGGCATAACGTGGTGGCCGAGGCAGGTAACGGCGACGAAGCTATAGAAAAGTTTCAACAATATAAGCCAGACATTATCTTGCTCGACATTATTATGCCTCCGGGAGGTAAAACCAAAGACGGCATTGATGTTTTAAGGAAGATAATGGATATTGATCCTGCAGCGAAAGTAGTTATGTGCAGTTCTATGGGTCAGCAAGCCTTAGTCTTTGAGGCTTTAAAGTTAGGAGCAAAAGACTTTATAGTGAAACCATTTCAGCCTCAAAAAGTAATGGAAGTATTGAATAAATGGTGTTGAGGCGCGTATTTTGGATAACCCTTCTTCAAGAAATGTGGCTAAGATTCCGATTACTTACAATGCAACAATACCTTCCGTGATGCTGCATGAACAGGAGGAAATTCGTGTTAACATGGCTTGTATGAAAGTTGGAAACACTCCACAGTGGCTTGTTGCCACAGTTGGATCATGTGTGGCTGTTTGCCTATTCGATGGCGTGAAAAAATGTGGTGGCATGGTCCACATAATGCTTCCAAGTGGGGGTAAGGACAAAGACATATTGCCATATAAATATGCGGACACTTGCTGTTCCAGCATTGGTGGAATCTCTTCAAAAGATGGGATGTGAAAAGACCGATTTGGTGGCTAAAATTGCTGGAGGAGCAAACATGTTTTACGATCAAAAAATTCACACTGTTAATGTTGGATCAAGAAATGTCGAAGCAGTTAAAAAGAGTTTAGCATACCATGATATTCCTTTAGTAGCTTCTGATGTCGGCGGTATTCACGGCCGAAGGGTGTCCTTTAATGTTTTCACCGGGATTATGGTTGTTAAAAGTTTCAATGGAGAGAAGATATTATGAATGAAAATTCCATAGAAAGTTCAACTAAGCAAGGTTCTATTGATCAGCAAGTTTCTGATTTTGACATTTTGCAGGAACTCGGCAGCATTGGGGCAGGAAATGCCGCAACAGCTCTGTCAGAGATTCTTCAGCAGCCCATAAAAATAGAGCTTCCAAAAATTTACACGCTACCACCACATCTAATTCAGGATTACTACAATTACCACGATAATCCCGTGACAGCCGTTTACTCACAGTTAAGAGGCGAGTTTGACTGTGACATTTTGCTAATTTTTGATAGGGATGAGGAGAAAAAGATAGCCGCATTAATGAATATGATCCCACCGGAGGAAGTTATGCCTGAAACAGCTGCTTCAACCATAGAAGAACTTGGTAACATGCTCATTGGGGCATTCTGGAGTGCCATTTCTAATTTTATTGGCGTGGAGCTTGTTCCCAGTCCACCCCAGAGGGCCACGGATTCTTTCGACGCCATAATTGATTATTTCCTCATCAAACAGGCACTATTTACCAGTATAAGCCTAGTGTTTGAAACTCGGTTTTTAGGGGCTCAAGGTGCGGGCAATTGCATTTTAATAATATTTCTAAGCAGGGAACTTTACAAGATGCTAATAGAAAAGGCTAAAGAATGGTTGCAAGAATCCAAGGTGTAATGTTTGATGCGAACATTTATTCAGTGTTCAGATTCTGAATTAAAAATCTTTTTACCATATTCAGGGCTTAAATGCACAGGAGTGCATATGGCTACATTTATGCGGGCCATTACCTCCATTAAGCCTACCATCGAGTGGCAATTTCAAAAAATATTTGGAGGCATTTGAAATGCCGAAAAATGACGCCTTGCAAATAGTCAACTTCGTAATTGGAGAAGTAAACTATGGCGTTCCAGTAGAGCAAGTACGAGAAGTCAGGGATATGCAGTCTGTGACTCCTGTTCCAGGCGCCCCACCATATGTTGTTGGAGTGACAAACCTTAGGGGGCAGATAATCACCATAGTAGACTTTAGAAAACGTTTAGGTTTACCTTCAAAAAGTGGGGGAGTAAACGAGAAGATAATAATAGTTGAGATGGGCGAATATGCAGTAGGCGTTGTTGTTGATGAAGTTACTGACGTACTGACAATTCCATGGAAGGATATTGAACGCCATATGGAGGTAGCGACGACCATGACTGACTGTGTGATTGGCATAGGAAAGATTGCAGATAAACTTATTGTAATACTGGACTTGGCTAGGCTTATTCTAAAGGGTGTTGAAGAGGCGCCTGTTGTGAACATTGCTTCATCCACTGAAGTTCTTGAGAAAGGTTCCCAAGTTGGCTGATAACTAAAAATTGTCAACTTATTCCGATTCAAATTAAGTGACGCAGATGCCAACACGTGTTTTTGTTGTTGACGATTCTGCCCTTATGCGCAAAATTATCAAGGATCTCATAGAATCCGATCCCGAGTTAAAGGTTGTGGGAACAGCATCTGATGGAATTCATGTGCTGGAAAAACTTGACGTTATAAATCCCGACGTAATAACATTGGATGTTAACATGAAATTAATGGACGGTTTAACAACTCTTAAGTTGATTATGGAGAAACACCCCATTCCAGTTATAATGTTAAGTAACGCAACCAGAAAAGGAGCTGAAGAAACTTTAAAGGCCCTTGAGTACGGCGCCATTGATTACGTTGCAAAGCCATCAGGTGAAATTTCCCTAGACCTTGAGAAAATAAGGGACGAGTTGATCACGAAAATTAAAGCCGCTGCAAAAGCGAAAATTGTTAAGCATGAAGATATAGCCTCAGTGAGTGTTCCTAACGAAGAGACCTTTAAGGAAAATTTAATAGTAATCGGCGCCTCGACAGGAGGACCCCCAGCAATAGAAAAAATTCTAAAGAGTCTCCCGGAGAATACTCCTCCTTTACTTATTGTCCAGCATATGCCCCCCGGCTTTACAAGATCCTTCGCTAGGAGGTTAAGCACTCTATGCAGTTTTGAGGTAAAAGAGGCTGAGGAAGGCGATCAAATTACGTCAGGCAAAGCCCTTGTAGCCCCCGGCGGCTATAACACGATTGTCGGAGAAGATAAAACGGTGCACCTCGTGGATTCGCCGCTGGTGCATGGTATTAAGCCATCTGTAGATTATGCTATGAAAACCGCTGCTGAAGTTTTTCGCTCCAAAACTATAGGAGTGCTTTTGACTGGAATGGGAAGAGACGGGGTTTTTGGCATGATGGAGATAAAAAAGTATGGTGGGAAAACGATAGCGCAGGACGAGGCAAGCTGCACAGTTTTCGGTATGCCAAAGGCTGCTATAGAAGCTGGATGTGTAGATGAGGTGCTGCCATTATCCATGATACCCCGTGAAATAATAAGGCTGTGCTTTTCCTGACATGGGGGGCTGAATGTTGAGGGTACTTAATGATTCCGGATTCATAACCCACTTATATGGACGGAAAATAGTTCAAATTGGAGCGCATCTCTATGGTTGAGGCTTCACAAGAAAATATCTCAAATTTCGAAGCTGAATCCAAACCAGACACCAACGCTCTACTTTCGGAGAATAAACAATTGAGGGAAAGGATAATTTCGCTTTTGAAGACCTTCATCGAGAAGGCTGAGGGCATATCTGCAAAGGCCGACTTGGCTTTACAAGATGCAGCTATTATGGCTGATCTTGCCTATGGAGCCGAAAAGAACGCTGTTAATGTAGCCCAAATCGCAATGAAGGTCGCGGAGACGGCTAATAATGTTGCTAAAAGTGCAGAAAGCGTAAAAGATTTTGCAGAAAA
>Ga0065718_1003868_pt1 | contig 21144 bp, 21 predicted proteins | sample GBSCel77sediment_2_FD_59105 | JGI IMG/M metagenome (GOLD analysis project Ga0065718, IMG submission 59105) | Hot spring sediment microbial communities from Great Boiling Spring, Nevada - cellulolytic enrichment CS 77C v3 (version 3) | ecosystem: Environmental > Aquatic > Thermal springs > Hot...
GTAGAAGGTGACTACGATCCCCCCGCTCCTGGATTGCCAGACAAACATTGCTACACCTTGTGGTATTTTCGCCATGGAATCGATTTTGGCAAACTACACAAGGGTTACTGGCAACCAGTCAAACCCGGCTGGAATTACACCTGCGGCGAGTTCGGGGCCGAAGGATTAGATCGGCTCGAATTAATGCGCAAGTATTGTCCTAGTGAGTGGATTCCACAATCGGTTGCAGACGAAACCAACTGGACACCAGCCAGGATTCCCATGGCACAAACTGATGAAATGTACATCCACTTTTTCGATAAACCATCAACTGTCCAGGAATGGATTGAAAGCAGCAGACAACATCAAGCGCTAGCCACAAAACTCATGACAGAGGCATTTCGCCGGGACAATAGAATGATAGGGTTTGCAATACACCTGTTCATAGACGCTTGGCCCACAGGGTGGATGAAAGCCATTATGGATGTGGACAGAGTGCCCAAACCGGCATATTTCGCTTACCGCGAAGCATTAACCCCCCTAATGGCAAACATACGCACCGACAGATGGAAGTTTTTCTCAGGCGAAATCATAACCTGTGAGTTTTGGGTCTGCAATGATACGCACCACATACCCTCAAACCCTATCATCAAATGGCAATTCGAGCTCAACAACAGTATTGTCCATGCTCAACAAGCCAAAGCCTCAGTCGAACCAGTTAGTGCCACATTCCAAGGTTACACCCAAATACCTGCACCAAACGTAACAAATCGCACCAAAGCAACCATCAGGCTAGCATTGTTCGACAGTAATACTCTCATTCACGATACCGCCGTTGAACTGGAAATATTCCCGCGGCCCCAAATCCCACCAACAATAACCGTATCGGTGCTCGAACCATCTAAAGGCATCGCTCGCCAAATCTTAAATGAACTCGGAGTAATTCCAACTGACCTTTCAAATGCCTCCACCATCTTAATTGATGACTACCAAGCCTATCTATCCAACAGCAATTTACTTAACCATGCTCTTGCAAATGGCGCCCGACTAATTTTTTTGTAACCTCCCACCCGGCAACTATTTCTTCCCGGGCTCTCAAAAACCAACCACAATCAAATCTGCCAACCCCCACTTTTGCTCCCGCAAAACAGGTCATCCTCTTGTGGCTGGGTTTGAACCCTTCGATTTCAGATTCTGGTACGACGAATTTGAGAAAATGATCACCCCACTTGCAAACGGCAAATTCAGCCAAGATGAGTGGGAACCAGTTTTACTGGCCCAAGATGGTCTTGCTGTAGGCATGCGCAAGGTTAATCAAGGGGAGATTATCCTTTGCCAACTCAATCTCCACGGAAGGACCCGCGCCAACCCACCCGCTTTTATGTTCGCTACTCGGCTCCTCTCCCCAAGCCTTAAAAATCTATATCAACAAAATACCATCGTGGTAACCACCAACCAGCTAAATTCCTTTCCTTAACTAGCACAAATATTCCTAAAACTGAGGGGGCACTAAACCGGGTCGAACCTCCTGCCGTACACCATTACGTCGAAATTCAAACTGGGGTAACACATTCAAGTCGCCACCTTCCAATTCAAAAACGCGATCAGCATATTGAATCGCAACCTCACGACTATTTGTGGCGTAAATAACTGTTTTCCCCATACCTACTGCCTCCCGCATAAATGCTGCAATAACATGGCAATGCTCTCGCTCTAAAGGGACACCCAAGAAATCGTCCATTAACCACACGTCTGGATTAACGGTCGCCAACATAGCAACACCTACCAGATATACTTGCTGATGGGTCAGTTTCCCCACTTGGACGTACGCTAAGTCCATCAACCGCAGCTCTTTCAGAATCTCGAACACCCGGCGCTCTGCACCATCATAATCTGCATCGTACACCTTTAGCGCTAAACCAATATTCCGCAATACAGACTTATCATTTAACATCGTTGGAAAACCAGAAAGGTAGAAAANACGACTTGCGCAATTCGAAGTTCGTGCGCTGAAGCAGTTGACCGTCGTACAATACCGTGCCCATCCTCAAAAACCTGCAATCCGGCTAAACACCTCAATAAGGTGGACTTCCCTGAGCCGTTGGCTCCGTAAATCGCTGCTATCTCACCAGGGCCCACCTCAAACGTTACCCCCTGAAGGACGTACCCAGACTCACCGCGCTTTGTCAAATTTCTAACCTCCACTCGCATATGTCATCCCTATGTTAATTTCACACTTCGATAAACTCCTTAACTTTGCTCATCACTTCAACGTAAATGATTGCGGACTTGCCAGGGGGAAAGTACTGAAATGTGGTACCGTTTTTACCTTAAAACAGTTATGGACCCGGAAGGTTGAGGGGACTGACCGGCTCATCCATATCAACATAATTGGCTTGCAAGTTGGCCAATCTCGGTGCTAATTAAAGAATGAATTTGGTGGCTGGGTAGCTCAGGTCGGTAGAGCAGAGGACTGAAAATCCTTGTGTCGGCGGTTCGATTCCGCCCTCAGCCACCAATCTTATTTAAACTAAAAAGACCTCAGCCTTTACAGTCGTGTGAATACGCTTCAACGATACCTCCTTAAACGGGTATTCGTTAGCTTGGTAGCCGGCACCTTCGTGCTTGGCTTTATTCTCTTTCTCGGCAACACCCTAAAACAAATCCTGGAACTAGTAATATCAGGCGTTATCAATGCCAGCCTCCTCGGACAAATGCTACTTTACCTTATCCCATTTGTCATCATGTATGCTGTACCCATCGCGATGCTAACTGCCGTACTACTTGTGTTTGGGAGTTTTTCAGCCGACAACGAGCTTACAGCTGCACGTACAAGCGGCATTAGTCTTATTAGCCTTGTATGGCCGGTGCTCTTACTCGGGCTCCTGGTCAGCATCCTAAACATTTTAATTGTCACAGACTACGGCCCAAAAGTCAGAGCCCAATACAAGGAACTGCTGGCACAATCCCGCACACGGCTAGCAGAGTCACTCCTACCCGAACGCCGGTTCATAACACAATTACCCGGATTAATTATTTACATAGGCAAATCCGAGCGCGGACCAAATAAAGGACACGTTGCTCTACTTCACCAGAGACCAAACAAACATCTTCGCCAAACTTCGTGCTCCAGAAGGTTCATTCATAGTTACTAACGACATGCTTGAGTTGCGCCTAAAAAGGGTGCGTGGCGTTATTCACGCTAACGACCAATGGTGCCCCGCGTTCTTCAGTGAATGGGTATGGCGAACCAATTTTAGCACAAATACACAACGTCGCGGCGTTGGTTTGCGCCATATGAGCGCAGTGGAACTTATCGCGCAAATCCAAAAACTTCGGACAATGGAGAAACCGGGCAATCATCCCAACACACGGCAAGACGAACTCAATATGACACTACCACTTCGTGTACAACTACATCGGCAACTAGCATTCGGTTTTGCAGGGTTCGCATTCACTCTGGTGGGAATCCCACTCGGCGTGTTCATGCGCCGACGTGAAACCAGTATCAGTGCTTCAGTCGCTATCTTGATCGTCCTCGTATACTATGTAATGATGTCGGCCGCCGAAACATTTGATTCCCGCCCTACCATGCATCCAGAACTCTTGATTTGGTTGCCAAATTTTTTACTCCAGACCATCGGTATCGTCCTTTTAATCAAAGCTAACAAATGACGCCTTCCACCCCAATGTATATCCCACATTCCAAGACATTAAAGCCCCTCTTCTATTCAAACGAAGCACATTTTTGAATTTTCTACATCGCTGCAGACCAATAGATTCACTTCGAAATGGGCTGGATTCAGCAACTGGATACAACTGCATTTCACTTCATAAACCGTGACTTATCTAACCCGCTCTTCGATCGAGTAATGCCGTGGCTGAGTTGGAACCGGTTTTTTATTCCAGCCCTAATCCTTGTGCTGGGGTATCTATTTTGGCATGGAAAGGCGAGGACCCGCATTTTTGTTATAGTGCTATTAATAACAATTGCAATAGCCGACGGACTTGTAGCTAATCCACTTAAACAGCTTTTTGCCAGACCACGACCTTTCGTTTCAGAAACTGGAGTACACCTGCTAGTTGGGGAAGGGCGAAGTTACGCAATGCCCTCATCCCACGCAGTAAATTGGGCTGCTGGTGCCACTGTAGTGCTAATCTACGGAGGCACACGATACTTCCTCTTTATTGCCACCATTGGAATTTTTGTCGGCTTTTCCCGAATCTACAACGGTGTCCATTATCCCACGGATGTACTTGCAGGGTATCTAATTGGCGCTTTATCCGCCTTGGCAACCGTAAACATAATCGATGTTACATGGCGCTACGCTGGGAAACGACTTTTTCCTACATGGTACCAAATATTACCCTCCTTGAAGAATGTTGTCGTCCACGCCAACCAATTTCCTAATAAAGTTGATCCAACCCTTGAAAACCTTCAATGGCTGCGATTGGGTTACTTACTGATAGGAATAACTTTGCTCTTCCGCTTATGGTACATTGCCAAACCTATCATTGAACTCTCATTCGATGAAGCATACCAATGGATCTGGTCACGACATCTCGCACTATCCTACTATAGCAAACCTCCCATGATTGCGCTTGTGCAAAGACTCGGCACATTACTGTGGGGGGAGTACAGAACTAGGGGTGAGATTTTTTCGCGCCAGTGCTAGCAGCAATCGTGTCAATGATAATACTCAAATTTTCCCATTCACTCGGCAAAACCCGACTTGGTGTGCTACTTCTTCTCCTTGCATTAACGACCCCTATGCTAGCTGTCGGATCCGTTATAATGACAGTTGACCCGCTAAACGTCACCTTTTGGACAGCGNCTATGCTAATAGGTTGGCGTGCAATACAACCCGACGGAAAAACCTTACACTGGATTTTGGTAGGAATTTGCATGGGATTAGGGTTTCTCAGTAAGTACACCACCTTACTCCAACTTCTCTCTTGGATAGCAATTTTCGCTTTTAACAAAGAAGCTAGAGTACACCTTAGGCGAGCTGGTCCTTGGCTTGCTTTGCTAACCCTGGCTGCTTCAACTTTGCCGGTTTTGGTATGGAACGCTCAAAATAATTGGATCACTATTCACCATCTTGCCGACCGTGGCGACTTAACTACCTCCATCCATTTTGGCATCAAATACACCTTAGATTTCATCTTCACCGTATGTGGAGTCCTTAACCCAATTTATTTTATTGGGATTTGGTGGGCGATTGTGGCCTTTTTAGTTGAGAGCCGGTGCCGAGCCAACCCACTGCTCCATTTTTTATTCTGGATGTCAATCCCTGTATGGGCATTCTACCTTCTACTCTCCTTTAATACCCGCATCCTCCCTAACTGGATCGCTCCAGCTATTATCCCATCGATGTGCTTAGCTGCACTTTATTGGGAACCCAAACTCTTAAACAAGGTTCCTAAATACGCGCTCCGTGCTGGGTTAATCCTCGGTACCATAGTGGTGATTTTTATGCACGACACGACCCTCCTAACCAGATGGTGCGGAATTACTTTGCCACCGGGTAAAGATCCCTCTCGCCGGTTACGAGGATGGAAAGCAATCGCACAAATCGTGAATGAAAAACGTCTGGATCTGGAAACGACCGCCGGTAAACCAGCATACATAATTTGCGACTCTTATGGACTTACTGGTGTAGTAACCTTTTACATCCCTGAAGCCCGCCAGCGGGTCACAACCAACCCACTCGTTTACTGTCTACGGCGTAACAGGCCATCTAACCAGTTCTACTTCTGGCCCCATTATGACTACACCCAAACTCAAAGAGACCATGACGCAATATTCGTATCGCTTGTAAATCGGCGTGAACTTAGAAACATGAACGAAGATCTACACCCCCAATCCCCACCCGAATTAACACAACAATTTGAATACGTTAAATACCGTGGCACTATACCTATCTACCACAAAGGATCCCTGGTACACAAAATTAGGCTCTGGGAATGTCATTCGCTTAAATGACAACGACTTACACCATAAAACTTCTTCCCACTCAGTGCGATCTAGATTCCACTTTCTCCAGTGGACAAACCTTCCGATGGCACAAAATTGGCCCTAGCTGGTTTGGTATCATTGGTAACAGATCCGTTCTATTGACTCAGCTCACTGATCAAATCCAAGCCCAAACACCACAAACTTGCAAAGATTGGTCGTGGCTAGAGGACTACCTCCAATTGAAATTAAACCACGAATCCATGATTAAAACCATACGGCGGGACGCTTTCATCAGTGAGGCAATAGCTTTGTACCCGGGATTACGGCTACTTAGGCAAGACCCCTGGGAATGCTTGGCATCTTTCATATTATCAAGCGCAAACTCAATACCTCAAATCCAGCGCGCAATTGACCTCCTATGCCAGCGATTTGGCAACCCCATCCCTGGAATCGTGCGGGAAATCCCTGCTCACTCTTTCCCTAAACCCGAGATACTTGCAAAAGCTAAGCTATCTGATCTCACCAACTGTAAAAATAGGATTCAGGGCCAAGTACCTAAAAGCAAATCGCATTCATCATATCAAAAGGGCCATAGTGGACTTAAACTCACTTCACAATATACCTACCAAAGAAGCCCGCAGGATACTTACTTCATTGCCGGGAGTAGGACCTAAAAATCGCTGATTGCGTGCTGTTATTTGCATACGGACGATTCGAGGTTTTTCCGGTGGACACCTGGATCCGCCGAGCAATGCAGTACTTCTATTTCAGAAACCAACGGACTCCTGACTCCGTAATTAGAAAATTCGCCACTGAGTACTTTGGGAGATATGCTGGCTATGCCCAACAGTTCATCTATCACCACACCCGGACCTCCCTCAGAATACAGCTCTCCCTCGCATTAGCACCGCCAACTAAACACAAGCGCTTCTCCGCTAAACCGCAAGCAAAACACTCACCTACACTCCGACTCTAAACTTGTTGTACCCACGTTCAGAAACGCGTCTCGCCAACATCCTACCTCCACAACAAATGAGATTTTCATCGTCAAATCTGTATCCACCCAATATCTTCATCACTCACGACCCGGGTAATAGACTCAGAAAAATGCAAACATGTATAGGCATAGCATTTACGCCAAACGATTTTTGGGCTCTTAAAAAAGCCGATCTCAGCAACACAATCTGTGTTGTACTAGACGTACTCAGGTTTACTAGCACTGTAGTAACTGCATTAGCATCCGGCGCTACCGGAATCATCCCAGTAAGCGAAATCGCTGAAGCTCTCGAGTTGCGGGCCCAAGACCCAACATTCCTACTCGGCGGAGAGCGAAAAGGCCAACGTATAACCAGTTCTCTCACTGGCGGAGCAGAGTTCGACCTCGGTAATTCACCTCGGGAATATACGCCCCAACACGTCCAGGGGAAACGAATTGTGTGCACAACCACAAATGGTACCCAGGCCATTCGTGCCTGTGCTCATGCTTCCACAGTTTACATCGCCGCCTTGCTCAACATCAAAGCCGTAGTCCACCAACTCATAAAAGACCGCCCTACTAATCTGGTCATAATCTGCAGCGGGACTGAAAACGAACCAGCCACAGAGGATGTATATACCGCGGGCATACTTTGGGAAGAACTTCAGCAACACCTGCGATTTGACCACGTCTCTGATGGAGTTCAAATCGCTTACCTGACCGCAAAAGCTATAGGGCACGAGCCCAAAAGCATAATACCATATTCCAAAAACGCGCAACGGCTTCTGTCTATCGAGGAACTACGGGATGACGTGCCATTTTGCCTTCGCAGAGATGTGTTCCAGATCGTGCCACGACTTATAAACAACGAAATAAAAGTTCACTAAATCACTCCCCGTTTCCGAGAACACTCCCCCAATCGGCATTCAATGTGTTGCCGCCAATTACCGCTTTTCCAAAGCAAGAAATCTATTCCTATACAGACCCTGTCCAAAGATTATATCACCTTTCAAAATCGCTATAATCTGCGAAGGGACCTTTTGGCTACCTGCGAAACTTCAATCCTTATATCAACGTGAGACACGATCAAAATACACTGCCTCACTCTTACGTTTCATGCTGGATTGGGGCCTCCCGCACCCACGCCGGCCAAGGATAACTTCCAGGCTTTATCACATATTCAACCCCTGTTTCTCCTCCCGTCTGACACATAACAACGCCACGTGCCAACTCACCCACTACTCTCAACCGGTGCCAACCCGCCTGCCTTGCTAATGCAACCGCAGTAGCTCCACCCTCCGCATAAACACGCTTAATTCGTGTGCGATGCAAAACATCCACAGTTACCATCGATAACCAACTGGACAACCGGGCCCCAACTACACGATCAGACACTAAGGGTAACCCAACCGAAAGTATTACCCGGGGTACATCTTCCAAAGCATTGCATATCTTCTCACTAACTTGCTGTACTCGATCCTGCATTGGATCATTTTCCAAAGCCTCCCGCGGAAGACCTATTACGCGCACTCCTCTTCGCGCTTGTTCCGCAATAAAATCCACGGTTGTCTTTGACGCACTCCCGCAAACAAACAATTCACGGCTTACGGTTTTAGCCTCCGCATGCTCCAAGCACCCATCCACTCCAAACACGGCTTCCGCAGATAACCCCCCACTGCATAACCAGACACGCACTAAAAAAATCTGAACCCCCTGCAGGTAAAACTTCTTTCCTCACTTTTCTCGCCCAAAATAAAACGTCGTCGATATCCTGTGCTTCACCGATTATCACATCGGCAATTGGCCACTTCATTCGACTTGTCAAAGCCAAGCGCAATCCCGGAGGACATTCCATCAGCTCAGTCACTTTATCGTTGAGCCGAGGATACTCTGGATCGTGTCTAAACTGCGTAAAACTTATAGGCTTGCCGTTTATAAGATAGCGGCCACCAACAATTGTTCTCCCGAGGGTTGGGTTACAGGGCACCAATAAACATTGGGGGAAACCGAACACCTGCATTAACTCACGAATCTCAAAGAGCACAGGCCCACGCAGCACCGAATCCACCTTTTTGAAAATAAATCTTGGGCTTAATTCTAAGGCAAATGTCGCAGCTATCCTAACTTGCACCATTGCATCCTCAGGCGAGAGCCCTCTTGAATCCGTATCCACGCACACCACATCAGAAGCACTTTGCAACACAGGTACTTCACAACCCCGGGAAAGCAAAACCACTTGGGAAGTAATACCACATGCAACTGCCCTACCAGCCAATTCAGCGGCCCCAGTTAGATCATCGGCAATTACCACGATAGGACCTTTGGTGGGAACGGCGACCATCCTATCGAATTACTGTTGTAGCTCGACCTAGATACATTCGGACCGCCACTTTGATCGCTTGGAACAGGCTGGTTGGTTTTGCTAATCCCCGCCACGCAATATCAAAAGCCGTACCGTGATCCACTGAAGTGCGGATTATAGGAAGGCCTAATGTGATGTTTACCCCCACATCAAAAGCTAACATCTTGAATGGTATATGCCCCTGGTCATGATACATCGTCACAAATGCGTCATAGTTGCACCGCATGAATGGCGTAAACGCAGCGTCAGGCACAAGCGGTCCCTCTGCCGTTATACCTATTTGCCGAGCCCGGGCAATCGCAGGCTTGATCAACTGTTCCTCTTCGCCGTATCCGAAAAGGCCGTTTTCACCTGCATGCGGATTCAAGGCGCATACCCCAATTCGTGGTTCCCGCCTTAACATCCAACGCATTGCGTCAGCTGTTAGACATATCACATCAAAAATCCGCTCCTCAGATAAATGCTTCACAACATCCGCATACCCGACGTGGGTTGTGACCATGGTTACCGTTAACTCCTCAGACCACTGCATCATACAAGTCCGCTTTGCTCGGGTCAGGCTTGTAAAAATCTCTGTATGACCTGGATAATTAATCCCAGCTGCATTTAAGGCCTTCTTGTTTATAGGACCGGTAACCACCGCCGCCACCTTCCCTGCCAGAGCGTCATTAATCGCACACTGAATAAACTCAAACGCAGCACGGCCACAAGCAGGGTTAACTGTGCCCGGCTCAAACGAAATAACCTCCCCTTCTAAGACATCAATCAAAACCGGTCCTAAGGGATGTAAACTGCGTCGCCATTCAACCAGGCTTATAGTTGGGATATCCCGTGGGACAAGACCTCTGCTTCGCAACTGATCCCATACAGTGGCGCTGCCAAAAATTACCGGTGAGCACAAATCAAGGATGCTACTTTCAGCAACTGCTTTGGCACAAATCTCGGGCCCAACCCCAGCAGGATCACCCATTGTAATTGCAACCACCGGCTTTGTTTGCAATTCCATGAACAACCCTCCATTTGTCAAAAGGTCAATTCCAAGAAGTTCACGTTCCAACTTGCGTACCTAACACCACGGTGCGAAATTCAGCAACCACTTTTTCCGACTCCGCATTATCCAATGGTAAGATAGGTGGAAGCGTCCATCGTTGGCACCATTCGTTCGACGCTAGGATAGCTTTTAAAGCAGCGAGCGACTGGCCCAAAGGCCGGCCTTTTTGATATGTCGCTGCCGCGGCGTTCAGTACCCCAAATAATTCTCTGGCCCTATTAAACCGACCGGCTATGCATGCTTCGTAAAATTCTACGCATACACGCGGTATGATATTCCCAACACTAGGCACAATCCCACTTGCGCCGCGTGTCATCCCTTCGTACATCAAAGCCCCAACCCCCACCAAAATTGCAAATTGATCGCTACCCCCAAACCTTTCCAATAAAGTCTTCAGCCTTGTGAGGTCATTTTCTGAGTCCTTCAACCCTATCACTGACGGATATGCTGCAAACTCCTCAACTATCTCTAATGGGATCGAACAATGGGTTGTAGCAGGGATGTTGTACAGAAGCACCGGCCCGTAAATTCTATTAATCGTGCGATTAAACCAATTACGCAGTTCCTGAACTGTTAGCGGATAGTAATTAGGTGCTGTTAGCACCACCGCGTCCACACCCATTTCAAACGCGTGATTAGCAGACGCCACAACAGTGTCTAAACTGTTCCCGAACACTCCTACATACACCGGTACACGACCTTGAATAGTGGAGATCGCCTCTGAAATTACCCGACGTTGCATCCACTCAGGCACAGAAGGGCCTTCTCCTGTGGTGACCCAGCAAAAATATTCCATGCGTACCAGCTCCGATCTGTAAGTCTATCAACCGATGTAATGCCTCCACATCCAGCTCCCCCGTTTGTGTAACCGGGGTAACCAACGGGACAATCACACCTCGCGGTTTAATGTTCACTGTCATACGCCAAAATAAAATCCCACGCCCCTATTAAACACCCTAATTGTTAAAACGCCAGTTGATATATTGCAAGAGCGTCGCTCTCCGTAATCAGACGTGGATTATTCCCTAACAAGCGGCTAACACGCATCGCCGAAGCTGCTAATCCCGGTAGGGTTTCCCAGGTTATTCCAACGTCTCGCAACCGATTAGGCAATCCCAAACCAGAAACAAATCCACACAACACATCCTTTGTTTGTTCGGGTGTCAATACTGCGACATCATCTACGGGCAAAAGGCCTAACTCACGCAACACCCGAAAGTACCGATCTTTCATCACCTGGAAATTAAAATAGACCACATAGGGTAACATCAAAGCATTTGCAACCCCCATGTGGAATCCCAAATCGCCCATTTAAAGGATAAGCTAAGGCATGAACACCTGCCGTGCCCACGGGCCCGAGACATAACCCACCAAAATAACTCCCAATCAAGGTCTGCGTACGGGCTAAAAGATCCGATCCATTCTGCACAGCCTTTGGCAAACCAGCAGCTAAAAGACGTATTCCAGCCAATGCAAATTCGTCTACCATCGCATGTGCCCGGCGATTTGTGTATGCTTCGATACAATGCACAAGAGCATCCATCCCCGTAGCAGCCGTCACACGAGGTGGGACACTTACGAGCAATTCAGGATCCAGTATCACATAGTCGGGTAATAGGTATCGACTAATTATGGCTTTCTTCTCAAGCGTTTGCTCATCAAGGATAATTGCATTAGGTGACGCTTCGCTNCCAGTCCCAGCTGTGGTAGGAACACAAATTAGTACAACCTTGCGCGCGGGTACTGTATCCGTGCCAAAATACTCGTGCACGGGGCGATTATCTTCTGCCAACACACTCACAATTTTTGCGACGTCCATGACGCTTCCGCCACCGATCCCAATCACTAGATCTGGCTTTGTTGTCCGTGCACATTCCAACACCCTGATCAAATCAGAAACAGTAGGCTCACGATCGACAGAAGGCGCCTCAACAACCTCCAGCCCAAATCTTTTTATCCCGGCAAACACGCCTTCTAGCAAAGGTTTAACATTGGACGTCGTGACAACCAAACAACGCCTAATGCCTAGCCCCTGCAACATTGTCGGGAGCTCCAGAAATGCTGCCGGGACCACAAATCACCGAACCCGCCTGGTATAGTTGTATCCGATCCATAATCAACCTGAAGTTTCAACCCAATGTNCCTTCTTCTTGAGCCATCCCCATAAGGTCAGCGAATATATATCTTTATCGATACGACCACCACATACCAAACTCGCTAAATAACCAACTGCAACAACAATCACGTGCCCCAGAATACCTACTGTAATTCCAGGAAAAGGGCAATTTAGTACACCCAAATCCAAAATTCTCCTTTCTCCGCCTGTAAGCACACCCCAAGCTGTGAAAATTATGCATGCTGCAATTCCAGTCCATAATCCTAGCCTATTTGCTCGCGGACTTAAGAATGCAAGTATGAAAATCCCAGCAATTCCAGCGGTCAAAATTGACGACACTGTAAAGTACAAAGACAAAGTACGTTCTCCTGCCAAAGCAATCACTATAGCCACAGCTATGGTCGCAATGCCGCTTAGTAACACTACAATCCGACCCACCAAAAGCCGAACTGGGTCGGTTGTCCCAGGCCAAAACCTCCGAAAATAATCTTCCACACACACCGCAGAGAAACAGTTCAAAATCCGAGGCAATGGTCGACATGCCAGCTGCCATAAGGGGCAGCCATAAATAATCCCGCTATCCCAACCGGCATGTGTGAACCAACAAAATAAGGAAATACTTTATCGGGTTTGTCCACATGTGGGGGTAAAGCCTCACCCGACAATTGGTAATACGCCCAAAGCAATGTCCCGATCAACATAAACAGCATCCATGCAGGCAAACACATTAATGCGCCCACTGATACTCCTTTTAATGCGTCTTTGTCAGTGCGAGCCACGAGGTATCTTTGGACAATTGTTTGATCTCCAGCATACTTTTGCAGGTACCAGAAAAACCCGTAAAGCGCCATTACCCAAAAACCCTTTCCGGTTAAATCAAATTTCATGTCGCCCAATCCAAACTTTCCCTGTTCCCATGCCAATGAAAGAGCCGCTCCAGGCCCCCCTCGGTATCACAAACAATAAATAGCCCAGACACAAAAACGTGCCCAACCACATAATGATCCCCTGCACAACCTCAGTCCAAATTACCCCCTCAATACCACCCGCCAATGTATAAGCCACCGTGACAACACCCGTAAGTATAATGAGAGTGATCAAGTCCCAACCTGTAATACTATGGATCGTCAACGCCAATAGAAACACAACAAAGCCCATTTTTGAAAAATGCCCAATCAGAAAGCCAAGCGCTGCGTAAACACGAGCTCCGTACCCAAACCGTTTCCCAAAATACTCGTACGCGCTCATTCCTACTACTCGCCGGTAAAACGGGATTACCACCGTTCCTACTAACAACAGCACCACAAGTACCATGAAACCTGGTACTAACTCTCGCCAGTCTCCAGCGAACGCTGAGCCAGGATAGGCCACAAATGTAATGCTACTTATTAACGTAGCAAAAAACGAAAAAGCCATCGCCCAATGTGGAATGGAACGCTTAGCCACAAAATAAGCTTCGGTGGAAGTCTGTCGACGCCAAACCCGGGTGCCAATCCAAGTGACCATTCCCAAATATAGAACAATCACTATCAAATCCAGCCAACGCACACCCATACTCCGTTCCTCCTCGCCATCACTCCGAATCCAGATTAAACTCCCCTAAGTTCAAAGGATATTTGCCATATTGGCGAACCAGCGACACAATATAATCGTACGTGGGGCCCGCAACTGCGCTGGTTACTGAATGATCCGACATGAACACGTATCCCCCACCCCGAGCTGCATTCAACTTCCGCAATACTTCTACCCTAATCTTCCCCGGATCGTTTGTCTCCCAAACCGTAATATCGCTGTTACCACAGAACGCTATCCGATGGCCAAAACGATGTCGAAGCTCTATCACATCCAAGCCGGCTTTAGCTTCCAGTGGATTCAGTCCATCAATCCCAATCTCAATAAAATCTTCAATAAGCGGCCCCACATTGCCACACCCATGGTAAATAACTGGTAATCCATAAGCATGTGCAGCTTGTGTTATTTTGGCCACCCAGGGCTTAAAATATTCTCGCCAATAATCAGGCGAGAAAAAAGTCGTTCGTCTATAGGCTACATCCCCCCAAATTACAAAACCATCCAACCAACCTGCCCCAGCTTCCATTTCAGCCTGCGCCATCTGAAAATAAAACTCGCCAATGCGGTTAATAATCTTCCCCATGCGCGCAGGACACTCTCCAATCCACAATAACGCATTGTGCTGGCCTACCAATCGAGTTAGACATTCACTAACTTCAATAATGCTTCCGAATACAGGAAACTTTGGCCATAACGACTTGACCGTTTCAATCCATGGCGGGCTGTTCCGCTGGAAGCCATCACCAACACCAGCTATCTGATTATCGCCTTCACTAAAAAATCGTCGCCGATCTGCAGGATCATCGAATTCTGCCCCTTCAAGCTTATCGATGGAATTAATTTCCCATGCAATCATCTCTGGCATTGGAAACTGAAAATGTTTTCTGATGNTTGCCCCAAATCCAGTCTTTACCACCACTTGTCGTTTCGTCCTCATGCACCACTTCAAAGGCCCTAATCCAAGGATCCATATTGGGCACTGTCACCACAAAATCCAAATCATAATAATGGTATGGGTCGGTATCCGGTGAAAGTCCCAGCTCTTGTCGCCAGCGTTTTATAAACCCACCCCAGAAAAAATCGCTAATAGGCACTCTATCTGGCTCCTTGTGGTGTAATGCGGCAATGAGACGCTGGAGTTTGCGGACTGTATTTTGGGGTCGGTCCATATGCATGATAGAGTTTTAAATCCAACCTTACACATTCTCGTTCATACCAATCCATACGCAAATATACCCCGATGCCACAAGGTAGGATATATTCTGCCCATTACTTTGTCCAGTCACTCTACTTGCCAAAGTTCAAACTCGCCCCCATACAAGCATTCGGAAAGAACATCCTGAACCATAAAATCCCGTAAAAATCCAAACGGGGTTTCCCATCATGCAGATCCTGTCACCACGAGACCCAAAAGCCTTCCCAAAACCCAACCCACACAAAGTAAAATGTAACCAGGAATTCAATTCCCACCAATTCTGAGCGTGACGTTAGAATACAGCGATTTTCCGGGCCGCTTGCACATCCAGCACACCCAATAAGTCAACACTGTCAAAAAACCAAGTTATTACACCAACCCCGCAGGCATATTCTCTAAACATTTCAAATCTCTTTTGGGCCTTTACTCATTTTACTACCACAGGAAGTTCTGGCTCTTTTCCTTCCCACCCACCAACCGAAAAGTAGCCCGCCTAAGGCCCATTGCGTGACAATCGCATAAGGGATTGCACGCTCTACAGAAAAATTTTCCCACAACGGAATCCGCACCATAAACAACACAAACACCAGTGCTGGCGTATGTAGTCTTATAAACAGCCAGTCTACAAAAGTTGGATACTTTGCAGCCGCTAAATCTGCTACAGCCAAAATAAGAATGCCTACTGCAGCCCCAAGAACTAAACCTAACCATGGCCAACTTTTTACCAATTTTCCCGATAACCAATCCTGGAATTTAAAGCATAGGTTATCACTTGCCAGCGGGGTTGCCAAAAATTTCGCTTTCCCCCAAGTTGTCCGTAGAGGGGACAAACGCACAGCTAGATCCCCATAAGATCCTCTATTGATTCCTGCGCATCACCAAATCAAATTACACCATTCTCACTTTCCATATTTACGCATCACAGTCAGAATATAGCCACGATCCACACCGTGGGTGAAGCAGCAGATTGCGCCAAGTGAATCCCCCAACAATTTGCGATTGTTATTCAAGCTGCAGCCGGTAGAACCTATAAGGTTCGCCTGGGATCACCGCATTCGTAATTACAAGCGAACCATCAGGATTGAAAACATTGGTTTGAATCCGCTGCCAGTTTTTGCACTGGTAAAGTAACGTTGGTAGAGCTTAACAAGTGGCATCTTGCCCCAGCCAAGCCATTTGAAACCGAAATGACAATGTTGGTAGTAATCATCGAGACAGAACTTATCCGAATCGCGGGTGCAACTCCTGTGACAACACGTAACACCCCATCCTGGGTCAAGGTCGAGGTATCCCACGCAAGGCCTGGCCCCGGAACAGCGGGTGAAATTTCTACGAAACTACCAGCGTAACTAGCCGCTTCGAACAGCTTAATCGAGTCGCCAGCAGTCAGCGCATCGCCACTCAATACCACATGCAGTTTCCCACCGTAGTTTAGTTGGCCACTCACTTGTAATTTATCCGCTGTAATTACTGTACCGGACTTAGCAACTTTTAGCTGGATTGTGCCCTGGTTTATCAGGGACCCATTGATGTTTAGAGTGCCATTACCTTTGAGCGTTTGCGTAGGCGCTAAAGTCAGTGTGCTATCGACCCTACCTGTGACGTCCAGAGCAGCCCCGTTCTCAAGGATTACATTTAAAGAATTGCTTATAGCACCAAGCCCAGCCAAGGCCAAAGTGCAACCGGAGCCAACGATGGTGTCACCCGAGTAAGTATTCACGTTGGTTAACGTCAGATATGCTCCATCTTTCAAAGCAAGTGACACACGGCGTGTCCCCGCGCCAATAGTGTCCCGGATAACGCCCCCGAATAGTGAGGTATTGGGCCCAGCCAATGTCAGCACCGAATCTGAGTCAGTGCTACTGTTTCCAATTATGCGGGTTGTAGTGCTAAGGGTAACAATTGCCGCCAATTGCTGGTTAAAACCGGCAAGGTCAAACGTTTCATCGGCTACACCTCCAAGCCCAAACACAAGGGTGCAGTTTACTGGGAGCGCATTGTGAATACCGAGTTTAACCGTGCCGCTGGTAATATTATTCGTAGCAAAAGAATGACCACCGACAGCGAAGATCCAAGTCGCACCGTCGTCAATCGACACGCGGGTCATTTGACTATTAAGCAGCATAGGTGCTGCAATAATACCGGTACAACCAGATCCGCTTGTACCGCCGCCACCTGTGCCCCGTAAAATTAACACTCCGGTGAAAACCTGGTTTGTAACTGGCCCAGCGATCATGAAAACGGCACCTGGTTCGGTACCAAAGTTAATTGTTCCTTCGAATCCTGTGAATGCGATTGGGCCTGCCCAGATGTTTGTGACGCCACCTGTACCACGGCTAAACAAGGCCGATCGTGTACTCGCGTCTGAAGGCAAGCCTACCCAGACATTAGATAGTGCTGTTCCATCGGCCAAAGTAATCCGGGTGCCCGTGATACCGGCCCCGCCAGCGGAGGTGTATACGGGGATAGTTGTCAGCGATCCTAGTGCTTTCGGATGACCTATGATTAATTCACCGTCGTAGACCCCTGCGAATCCGCCAAAATTATTTGCAGCCGCGAGCTTCCAGGCACCTGGTACCTATTTTTAGTAAGGAGCCCATTGCGGAGATTTAACGGGCCAGCGATTACTCCTAGGCTTCCATTATCTCCAGTCAATGTTAGGTTTGCATTAACATTAGCCCCATTGACACCTGCTTCATTGCTGAGGATCAGCGTTGCGTTTCCATCTACGTGGAATTGAGCGTCACCAACTAAAGTTATTGGGCCAGAATAGATGGTTCTTCCTGCGCCTCCTTTTCGAAGCGCATGGCCACTCAATATGAGGGGTTCCTCAACAATATCAATATTTGCGTCAATATAAAGTAGCCCACCATTTGTAACAAACGTTCCTGAGTTAGTGGCGCCCAAGGCACATGGATGTCGCGGGTGCAACACACCTGCTTCAACAACAGTTGGTCCAGTGTAACTATTGCTACCAGACAGTACGAGCTCGCCGTACCCGGATTGATACACCGACCCACTGCCAGTAATTGGATTCGTCACTCCTAATGCATCTGCGCGATTGAAAGCCAGCTTGGAATTATTGGTGATTGCACCACCTGCTATACTGCCCGTGGTTCCCCCGTTGCCCACTTGGAGCACACCCCCTGAAATCAACACTCCAGAAAAGATGTTGTCGTTATCCAGGATAAGAGTGCCAGTCCCAGACTTGGTCAACAAACCGTAACCGATCGTTCCTCCTGTGAAGGTGTAATCTTTAGATGCGCTTACCGTAATACTACCCGGGTAAACAACACCAGAGATATTAATTGGCGGATGGTTATTGCCTAAGTCGTTAAATATGACGTGGTCACCTGTGTAGAAATACGCAGGCGCACCGTTCTGGACCCAATTTGCTGTGATTCCTGTATCCCATACATTGGCCACACCATCACCCACCCAAGTAAGCACTGCCGGTACTCGTGCAACTACGAGTTGAATCTCTTTCACTGCAGTGTTGTTGGTCACCACAAAGCCCGGCGGCACTTGGAAGTTTCCAACATTTCCTGAGAATGACCCGTACTTAAAGAGTGTGTATGCACCAACACTTGGCACACCTTGGAGGTAACTCAAATTGATCGTAACCGGCCCATTTACAATTAAAGCTCCACTTACCTCGACTTCGTCGTTCGCCCCTGACACAGAATCCGCTGACAAATCAAAAGCAAAGGTGCTATACCCATTTAGTGTAAGATTTCCGGCTATCTTGAGCATGCCCGCAGCGTTTGTCCCACCTGGATTGATAACGGCGCCGAAGCTATCGCTTACATTACCCTGGATAGTCCCCTTACCGTTGAGCGAAGCGCCTGTGCCAAGGGTTAAACCTCCACTCAACCCGGAAACATCCAAAACCGCACCAGAGGCAACCTCAATATTGGTCACAGTAAATGGACTGGCATTACCTGTGAGCCGCAAGGTACCCTTGTTGACTATGAGACTACCACTTATGCTAAGGGGTCCTGAAAGCGTGACCGTGCCGGCTCCAAATTTAGCTAGTGTAAGGCCGTACCCACTTATACTTCCAGCGAAAGTACTATTGGCATCGTTGAATCCCAACCTGAGTGTTCCACCACCGACCGAACTTGTCACTTCACCAGATCCACTCAGGCCATTTATGGAGAGGCTAATTCCATTGAGGTCGAGTGTAGCACCTGGGTTGATTATGACGTTGCCTTTCCCAGGCCCACTAGGGATAGCGCGTGAGTTATTGACCTGCAACGTACCTGCCTTGATTATTGTATCACCTGAATAATCGTTAACGCCCCCACCCAAGGTAAGGGTGCCATTGCCATCTTTTACAAAAGTACCTGTACCACCCCAGTTGTCCGAGATCTGGCCATTGAATGTAAGTTGATTCCAATCTGTAACGCTAATTGTTCCAGTTCCGGCACCTTCGACAGGTCCAATCCGAATACCCCGAGTGGATTCCAAAGTAAAACGTTGCGTCTGCTTCGAGTGTGCCGCCGTCGATGACTATATTTTCAGGTTGATAACAAGAGAACGTGCCATTTCGGCTAGGGCCACCAAATCCACCCAAAACCGCCCCTGTGGTAATTCTAAGCTTTCCCTCCTTAATTACGGTTCCAAGCCGATAAGTATTGCCCTGGCTGGCTAGGACAAGTGTGCCTGGGCCAGTTTTAACCAGCCCACCAGCATTTGCCAAACCAATGAAAGGCGCCTCGGAAACTTCTCCATAAAGGGTAAGTGTACAGTTGGTGGCTACTTTGATGGTGCCCAGTCCCATAACCAACAACTGGCCCCACCATCANANGGTTTTGTAATTCCACGTTACCTACTACTTCCAGGGTACCGCCGTTGATTAGTACTGGTCCTAATCCGAGGTTCGCAGCGCTCGAAATCACAAGCGATCCACAAACGATATAGTTAGTACCCGTATGTAGGTTGTTACCATTCAAAACAAGTGGACCACTACCACTCTTCGTTACCGAAACCGGAGCTGACCCATTGTCAATAATTGTGGCGTTTATCGTGACTGGGTTAGTGGAGTTATTAATTATAATGATTTCGCCGGCAGAATTATCTACACCACCTGCCGTTAATGACCCACCGCCGGTGGGTGTTCCGATGGTCAATCCTTGGCGACCTACTGGAACAAGTATTCCACCGAGTCGGCCCTAGCCTCAGTATCTTGCCACCAGTTTCAATTATAGCTGCAACGGTGGTATTCTGTAAAAGCGTATTTACAGTAGTTACATCTGCAGCTAGGGTCAGGTTGCCGCCGCTTCCCGAACTATTCAAACGCACATTCGCAGTCGGATTGTTAGGAATCGCACTGCCCGTAGCTGGGATATCAGCGTAGGCGGTATAAATACCTATCGCCCCATCATTTCCCCCAGTCGTGTTTACCGCCCAGTCGCTACCATTTACAGTTGCAAAACCTCCCAGGATTCCATTGATGTTTTCCGAGTCGGTATCAGCTATTCCAACCGTTTCAAAATCAATTGTCCCGCCTGCGTGCCGGAAAATCCTGTTTAACCGCAATGAGCTCGATCCACTTGCACGAGTGATCTTTGTATCTCCAGCCACAATTACATTTGACGCCACGGTTTCAACAGAGGAACCACCGTTTAGAGTCAGCGTGCCCCCAGAAAGATATAGTGCCCCTTGGCTCGAAAGCTTACCAACGTTATTTGCAGAATAATCCAAGATGAGCTTCCCTCCACTCAATCCATAGGATCCAACAAATGAATTGTTGCCTGAAAAGGTCCAAGTACCCGGACCAGCTTTAACCACAATGTTACTCCATGCGGCAGCGCTTCCCCCCATAAATGCACCTGCATAAAAGCCAGTGCCGCTCCCGTCCAAAACTATTGTCCGCGCACCAGCAGTCTGAATTGTCATATNCCCACCCACAGTTAAGCTCCCAGGCTCCAT
>Ga0065718_1024974_pt1 | contig 20752 bp, 26 predicted proteins | sample GBSCel77sediment_2_FD_59105 | JGI IMG/M metagenome (GOLD analysis project Ga0065718, IMG submission 59105) | Hot spring sediment microbial communities from Great Boiling Spring, Nevada - cellulolytic enrichment CS 77C v3 (version 3) | ecosystem: Environmental > Aquatic > Thermal springs > Hot...
ACCCAATTGTTAGAAAAACCTGAAATATAACCTGTTTTATTGATAGCAGGTATATATACTTTGTCCCATAGGCACCATTTATTACCGTTGACTATTATTTCTTTTGTGTTTTTGCTGTTGCGTTTTGCTTCTCTATTCGGTTCTTTCCTGCCTCTACGTGGTATCTCTTCGTGCAAACTTCTTTTCTTCTTTCTTACTTGCCTTATGCAATACCACACATCATCCTGCCATTTTGGTTTTATCCCTGTTATTGCTATGGCATCATTAATGTGTGATTTCTCTAATTCCCATTCTTTTCGCGTTCTTCTGGTATACAGTCCAAATGTGTAGCTTGTAGGTGCTATTTCCATTAACCTTGGAACAAGATAATCTCTCAGGACATTCATAAATGTTGCTGGGCGAAAATCTTCAATTGCAGGCAGTTCTTTGCCAGTAAACTCTTTATAAGACATATTCCCTTTTGCTATGTTATGTGCTTCACAACAACATACTAAATTCGATGGATTGTTAGTTCCACCTCTGCTTCTTGGTATTATATGGTCTACAGTTAATTTATCTGAACATGATATATCAGGTCTCAACTCTGCATAGTGGCATTTGAATTTGTCTCTGATTTTTACATACTCTTTTACGCTGTCAAATCCTTTCATTTCACCATTTTGATACTCAATCCCTTGAATATCCGGGTTTTGCAAAGCCTGTGTGTCAAATTGTCCAACTTCTACTTTAATCTCTGCTATTGGGATTATCTTTGATAAACGCTTTATTATATTATAATGTGCCTCAATTTTTGCTCTAACAGATGGTGGCAACCACCCTTCTGGTCTTTTACGATTAAGATACCTTGGTTTGCGATAACGTTTCTTTCTACTTCTCCTTGCTCGTCTTAACCTTCGTCTTGTTTCTATATTTTCCTTTATATCTTGCCTTAACTCCACTTGCGCCTTGTATATTACCCTTCCATCTTCTGTTGTAACTGCTATACCGATATTTTTACTTCCCGCATCAATTCCTGCTATACACTTCTGTTTATATCCACTGCTGCCATGTAGCAATTGGATAGTAATGAACTGTTGCCATTTTTTGTCATCGCCTTTGCATATATTATAACATATGCAAAGGCGATAAACAAGCAGTTACTGTATTTTAATCCAACACAAATAATATATGTTATTATTAAAGCGTCTTTACTCATAACTAAAGTCGTGAGTGTGCAGACGCTTTGTCACAATCAAACTGGAATAAATCTTCAATCCTTTCCAGCAAAAACAAAAACCGCCATCTTACTCAACTTTTTAAATACAGATGGCGGTTAATCTTTTAAAAGTTATTTTTGTGGTTTAACGCAACCAAAACACATGCGTTGTAAATTGGAATTATACTATTCTTCTTACATAGCTCAATAAGCTCATTACTTTCGGCTCCTGGCTGAAACCAAACATACTTTGCTCCTATTATGGCCGCTTGTTCAATATACATCTTTCCTCTTTCTGGTGCCACAACTATACTCACACAATCTACTTTCCGTTCTAAATCCAACAGCGTTTTGTATACCTTGTTATTCTCAATCTCATCGTACAAAGGATTTATAGCAAACACATTGTAACCTTTCTCTTTAAGTTTTTTGAAGACCATATATCCATATTTTTGCTTGTTTGGTGTTGCACCAACCACAGCCCAGTTTTTAATACCCAAGGCTGACTCAATAGTTTTTGAGTCCATATTTTTCCTCCTCATTTTCTGCTCATAATAAAGTTATAAACCACATCCAGCCTGCTATCGTCAAATTCAAACGTGTCTTTCCCAATTGAAATCAAAAGTTTGTTACCCACAACATTCATCCTCAGGTCTTCACCGTACTTGTCTTTATACATCTTCTTAAGGCTGAGCATAAACTGTTTTACGTTTTCTTTTCTGTACTCAAACAAGAACTCATCAACAGCATCAACAATATCGTATTCTTTTACAACCACCGGGTCACGCAGAACACCTTCTCCCCTTATTTCAACAGAGTTTGATTTTCGATCGTATATAATCTTAAACTCGTTAGCTTTAGTTTCGTACATCAGTTCTTTAAACCCTTCTGAAACATTATAGGTAATAACAGAGAAAAATCTATCCGACGGATATATTATCCGGGAAATATCCACACATGCCTCGATAATATTATCTATCAAATAAGCATCCAACTTTTCTGCTAAAGCTGCCTCTTTAAATTTTATTGCAAATTCATTATAATCTTTGTAGGGAATATTAGTAAATTTGTCTTTTTCAAGCTCTTTTAAGTCTTCTACGAAAAAGTAAGTAAAACCTGCGTTGCCGTTTTCAATGTCATATTCCTCAAAGGAGTAGCCCATAACTAAAGCGTACCTTTTCATGGCTCTCCCCTCCATTCAAAAAACATTTCTTATATATTATATACCACTCAAACGCACATTTGTATTAAAAAATTTTTAAAAAATATTTTCAATCTTGAGTAAAATCATCTCTCTAACATGACGAATATAAAACTTGAGAAGACTTATCTCGCTGAGCAAAAGAATTCTGTCTTGTTCCAAAAGATATTCCTTTATTTTTGTGAGCTCTTCATCTATCTTATCTATTTCTTGATGCTCAATAAGCATAGCCCAGCTTTTCTTATATTCATTCCACTTCTTCACAATATCCAAGTAATTTGACCTTGCAAGATTGTAGTTGTTTTTAACAACATTTTCGTACAAGCCAGACAGGTCATTTTCAATCTTATTAGTAGCACCTAATATTAGCAAGGTTGAAATTAGTGTAAACATAACTATTAAGATAACAAAGCAAACCACTGTCACCCATACCTTCACTTGCCTTTTACCTCCTTTTTTTGAACAAACCAGTTGCCCTCAGGATCAATGCAGGCAAAAAAAACATCCTGTATATTATCTATCCCTTTTTTTCTAATTTCGGTAAGCACCTGTTCTAATGTTAAATTGGCATATTTCAAAGAGTCTTCTTTTACCTTGCCATCGACTATAACACTTACTGGAATTCCTTCATATTTTGTTGGTATTCCCAAATCAGCAGGTGTAACATATCTTTTCTGCGACTTTGGAATCACCGAAATATCTCCATCGGTTTCCAGTATGGCATACTCTATATCATGAATGTTAAAAAACCCTTTTATTCTCAGCTGTTCCATAAGATCATTTAAGCTATACTGTGTTTTTTTTAGTGCATCTTCTAAGATTCTACCTTTCGCTATCAAAATAGTAGGACTTCCGCACACAAGTTTTTTTATAAAATCAGATTTCAAACTTCCAAATGTAATTAACGTTTGTAAAAATAAAAGGGTTAAAATAGGAATGATACCGTTTATGAGAGGTACACCGGTGTTTTGCATTGGAACAGCTGCAAGCTCAGAAATCATTATTGTAATGACCAGTTCAAATGGTTGAAGTTCTCCCATCTGTCTTTTCCCCATAAGTCTCATAACCAATACCACTAATACATATAAAATTAATGTCCTAAAAAAAATGGTTATAACCATAAAAATACCCCTTTCTTTGGTATTTCTATTTACTATCTTTTCCAAAGAGAAGGGGTTTTATTCTTAATTTTCTTTTTGCGGGTGCTGTTTATACATCACCTTTTTGAACCATTCCTTATTTGGTCTGCAAAATCCAATTGTAATCAAATATTTCTTGAAAACTTTGAGCTTAGGATAAAAACAGTTTTCTCTTCTTCCTCTTTCAAGACATTTTATCAGATAGAATATTTTTCTTTTTTCTATCCCTTCATATGTCAAAAAACTTATTTTTCTTTTCAGCTGGCTAATACTACCATACTCAAGGATTATCTCAAATAGCTTATAAGCACTTTTTAGCTCATGGGAATTCAGAAGGTAAAAGTACAAAGAAATAAGTAGATCAATTATCTCTCTCAAATAGCTATTTACATTCTTTATTTCTGATAAAACTTTGATGGTTTCGTTACTTACAAGTATAGGTTCCAACAGATTTTGATTAAAACGATAAGAATAATTTTGAATAAAATGTTTTAAAATTAAAAGTTTTTCGTTGATTTCTTCTTTATTGCTTTCTTGCACAGCCCTTTTCAAAGCTTTTAATAGCGCATTGAGAAAATTTGCAGGATAACTATTTCGGTATAATATCCAAAAGTAAACAATAACTATAATTAGGTCTGCTACTGAAAGCATGATATCAAAGTTTATACCTTTTATTACCCACTTGTATGAAGTTCCTATTGTATTTACTATTGCCAGCATAAATACAATATGTGTAGCTGTAAACAGCATCGTCAGAATCAGCATATCGTTTAAACAAAAAGAAAAGATAAACGAACAAACCTTTTGAGAATATTTTACTCTCAGTACTCGCAATACAAAAGAAATAGTAATTGCCACACCAAAGAAAATAAATAGCTGCAACGCAAAAAGCCACGTAAGTAATCTATTTGCACTGAGTTTGTCGTAAGAAACTGAGGTTGGAGACAACAAATAAATAACTCCCACAAGCAAAATAGAGGAAAGCAGCTGCTTTCCTCTACTCGTCTTAAATTTCTTTATCATCTTGTCTTCAGCCTCTCAAATCAAATATACGTTTGGTCTTTTTTTCACTTCGTGGAAGTTCACCTATTCTATATAATACAACTTCTGGTGATACTCCTATTTTATTTTTAAACTCATGAGAAATTAACTCTTTCATCTCAGAAGCAAAATATTCATCTTCAACTTCAACTTTCAATGTAAGTTTATCCCTGTAATCAATCCTTTCTATAATTACTTGATATTCACTTCCAACACCCTCTATATCCTTCAAAAATGTGTCTATCTGAGCAGGAAATATATTAACACCTTTGACCTTTACCATATCATCAGTTCTGCCAACAATTCTGTCAATTCGAGGATACTTAGAACCACATGGACATTCACCTGAAATTTTTCGTGTAATATCCCTTGTTCTGTACCTTATAAGAGGAGCTCCTTCTTTTTTCAAGGTAGTAATGACAAGTTCACCAAACTCTCCATCAGGTACATTTTCGCCTGTTTGAGGATCAATTATTTCAAAATACAGAAAATCATCAAAATAATGAAGACCTGAATGATTTCTGCAATCTATTGCAATTCCCGGTCCATAAATTTCTGTCAGTCCATAAATATCAAAGCTCTCTATACCAAGAAGTTCCTCTATAATTCTTCTCTGTTTTTCTCCCCATCTTTCTGAACCAAATATTCCAACTCTCAAATGTATTTTATCTTTTAATCCTCTTCTGGTTACCTCTTCAGCAAGCAAAAGAGCATAAGATGAAGTTGCAACAATTACTGTTGACTTTAAATCCACCATCATTTGAAGTTGTTTTTCTGTATTCCCTGGTCCCATAGGAATTGTCATTGCGCCAAGAAACTCTGCACCAAGCTGAAATCCAATACCTGCTGTCCACAGCCCATATCCAGGGGTTATCTGAATTCTATCAAGCTCTGTAACACCTGCAAATTGATAACACCTTTTCATCATTTCCTTCCAGTCATCAACATCTTTTTGAGTGTAAGGAATAATTACTGGCATTCCTGTTGTACCCGAAGAAGAGTGGATTCTTACAATCCTCTTTTCATCTGTAGCCATAAGCCCTAACGGATAAGCCTCTCTCAATTCTTCTTTAGTTGTAAATGGAAGTCTTTTAATATCTTCTAAATCATGTATATCATTAAGGCTTATCCCTGCTTCCCTGAACTTTTTTTGATAAAACGGGCTATTTTTAAAAACATTTTTGATCTGGTTCAAAAAAAGTTCATTTACACTTTCTCTCATCTCAACACTTTCCATAGTCTCTTCTCCTCTCTTCTTTTCTCTTCATTATTGATTGCTAATATATATATTAAGATTTTAATACCTTTCGTAAATATTTTCAACCAAAATTTTATTTATTTCATACATTTTAGAACTTAAAACCTGCTCTAATTCTTTCAGAATCTCTTCTTTAGAAAAAGGCAAAATTCCATATTTGCATACCAAAGCAAGCATTGCAATGTTTTCTGCCTTTGGTATATTCAGCTCAATAGCAATATCATGAACTTTAAATATTCTTAGCTTTGGATAGTTTTCTATAAAAAATTTAACTATTTGACTCTTTTTTAAATCTGAACTTTTGGGTCTCATAAATCTATCATTCAAAACAACTACAGAATCTTTATTAATTTTATTAACATTCCTTGCAGCTTCACACAACTCAAGCCCAATTAAAATATCAGCCTTACCATGCGGTATAATTGGCCCTACATCTTCTCCTGCCCTTATATAACTTACAACAGAGCCGCCCCGCTGGCTCATTCCAATATTCTCTGCTGATTTTACATCAAAACCTTTATTCATAAAAAGCTGACAAACCACTCTTGAAAGAAGAATATTTCCCTGCCCACCTGTTCCGGCAATTACGATATTAATCATCTTTTATCACCTTCTCTATTGCTGAATACCGACAAAAACTCTTGCAAAGCCCACAACCATTGCATAAGATTGAATCTATGAAAATATTACCATTTTCGTCCTCATTTAACGCTGGACAACCTGTTACTTGTAAACACACCTTGCAATTAGTACAGTTCTGATTTATTTTAAAGTAGCTTTCTCTTGATTTTAGGTTAGCACATTCTCTTCGAAAGACTATCACCCCAAGTTCATCGTCCTTCAAAAATTCTCTGACTTTGTCTACATTCTCAGTGAAATCAGAGTAAGGGTCAATCACCAAAATTCTTTCAACACCTATTCCTTTTACAACACTTTCAATGCTTATCTTCCTTCCTTCTTCCCCATAAATCTTCTTGCCAGTTCCAGGATGAGGTTGAAACCCTGTCATGCCAGTTGTTAGATTGTCCAAAATGCATATAGTTATATTGTGCCTATTGTAGTAGCTATTTACAAGACCTGTAATGCCGCTGTGGAAAAAGGTTGAATCTCCAATAAAAGAAATCACCTTTTTTGACCTATCTGCAATCTTAAGACCTTGTGCCATTGTAATGCTAGCTCCCATACAAAGGCAGGTATCAGTCGTTGAAATTGGCTTTGCAAATCCGAGCGTGTAACATCCAATATCTCCTGTGAAAATCACATCTTTACCCTTCATTGCATATTTTACAATCAAAAACGAGTTTCTGTGAGGACAGCCCGCACAGAGTTGTGCCTGCCTTTTTGGAATTTGCAAAGCATCCACAAATGTATTCTTAACCAAAAATTTTTCATCAGAAAGTATTCTGTAAAAAATGTTTCTTACCTTATCAACATCAAATTCACCTGCAAACGGAACATAACCGTTGCGTTTACCATAAACAGGAAGTAATTTCCCATTTTCAAAAAGTATTAGTTTTACTTCTTCTTCTAATACAGGGTCAAGCTCTTCGATGAATATTAGCATTTCTTTATCCTTTGCAAATTCTAATATAAATCCTTCATCTAAGGGATGTGCAACTGTAATCTTTAAGATTGAAAATAAATCTTCAAAACCTTTTATAGCTTCTTTGATGTAAAAATATGAAATGCCACCTGTTACAATCCCTATTTTCCCCCTGCCTTCAATTCTGTTGTAAGCAGAAAGCTCTTTTTTCATGTCCTGAAGTTTTTGTTCAAGTTCCATATGTTTTATATATGAAAGTGCCGGTAAAATAACCCAGTCTGGCTTTTTCTCGAACCCTTTAATCTTTCTCTTTTCTCTTTTGAATTCAAACTCAATTGACTGGTTCGAATGACAAACTCGTGTTGTCATCCGAAAAAGCACTGGCAACTTGTATTTTTCTGAAATCTCAAAAGCAGGTTTTATGAGCTCAAATGCTTCTTTTGGAGAAGAAGGATCAAAAACTGGCAAGTTGCAAAATCTTGCAAAGTTTCGTGTGTCTTGTTCTGTTTGAGAGGAATGTGGTCCAGGGTCATCTGCCACAAATACTATAAGTCCACCTTCTACACCTACAACTGAAAGCGACAAAAGAGGGTCTGCTGCAACGTTCAAACCCACCTGTTTCATAGTAGCCACAGTTCTTGCACCTGCAAGACTTGCACCTGCAGCAATCTCAAGTGCTACTTTTTCGTTTGTAGACCATTCAACATAAAAATCGTCATCCTGAAAATTTTTCAACGTTTCTATTACTTCTGTCGAAGGCGTACCTGGATATCCAACAACAACATTTACGCCATTTATAAAAAGAGAATACGCTACAGCTTCATTTCCCATCAGGACTTTTTTCATAATTTCTATTTATCACCCTTTCTCAATATAAGCTGTTTTGTACTTTATTATACAGCATTTTTGGTTTGATTTGAAATCACTTTTTTGGATTAAAAATATATTGATTTGTAAAAAATATTACATAGAACATTTTTATCGTCAGGTGAAAAAATGAAAGATGAATTCTATATAAACAAACGCAGATTTGTTCATTTTAAAAATCTTATCGAAAATTATACCCGCACCAAACGTCATCTTGAAGAGTATGCTGAAATTTTGCCATATGAAAAGATTCAACAGGTTATTCAAAAGCAAAGACGAAGAGAAGAGCAAATAGATAATATTCAGAAAGCAATCCTGAATGAACATGACAGAGAAAATGAGGTAAGAAACTTAGTAAAAAACTACCTCTATACAGAAGGATATTTAAAACACTATAGAGATAAACTACCAAAACAAATTGTGAATAATATGCTAAAAAAGCAGGTATTTAGAAAAATACAACTGGAAAATTTAATAAAAAAGGTTGACGAAGAAAAGTAAAGAATAAGGCTGCAAAAAATTATTAAAACTAATTAATAGAAATATTTAAAAAAGGAGCTGAAACAAAGTGAAGGCAACGGGAATTGTTAGAAGAATTGATGATTTAGGAAGAGTTGTGATCCCGAAAGAAATAAGAAGAACCCTTAAAATCAGAGAAGGTGACCCGCTTGAGATATATACCGATAACGAAGGGGAGGTAATCTTAAAGAAATATTCCCCTATTGGCGAAATGGGAGCATTTGCCAAAGAATATGCTGAAACTCTTCATCAGGTAAGCGGTCATATTATAATTATTACTGACAGAGATAGGGTAATTGCCGTTGCTGGCACTTCTAAAAAGGATTACATGGACAAGCCTTTAAGCCAAGAACTGGAAAGGGTTATGGAAGAAAATTCTATTGTTGTTGTGAAATCTGAAAATGACATGAGCAGTATACCGATTGTTGAAGGCGATACAACAAGATATACTGCTCAGATAGTAAGCCCTATACTTTCTGAAGGAAGTGTAATCGGCAGCGTTATTATGTGTTCAACACAATCCCATGTTGTTATGGGTGACTCAGAGTACAAGCTTGTTCAAGCTGCAACATCTTTTTTCGGAAAACAACTTGAGCAGTAGTTGTTTTTGACAAAATTTTAATGGTTGGCTGTAGGTTTTTAAACCTACAGTTTTTTTTAATGAAATATTGGAGTATAATAAACTGTGTGAAAGAAAAATGAATTTACAACAAATTAAATAATGCAGCTTGTTGGGGGTCATTAAATGGTCAAATTAAACGCAGACTTGACATCAGACAATTCTTTGCGCAAGAGTCTCAATTTTGTAATACTTGGCATCACATTTGGCATAGTTTTTTTTAATGTCACCACAGGGTCACCGGTTGCTGGATTTGCAAAAGTAATAGGATTTGGCGACCTGATGTATGGTGTAATGCTTGCACTGCCAGTACTTGGTGGTGTGACGCAAGTTTTTGCATCTTATTTTTTAGAAAAATCAAAAAAAAGAAAGCTCATATTTTTAATAAGCGGATTTCTCCATAGATTACCGTGGGCACTTATAGCCATTTTACCGCTGATTTTCGGAAAAGGTTCATATATATTACTATTTTTATTGATACTATTGATGACAATATCATCAATTTCCAACTCATTCACAAATGTTTCTTTCTGGTCGTGGATAAATGACTTAGTTCCAATGCATATAAGGGGCAGGTTCTTTTCAAGAAGAGCAACAATCTCCACCATAGTGGGAATGCTCAGCGGACTTGCCATTGGAAAATATTTAGACTTACACAATAACCTTATAGGATTTTCTATAGTCTTCATATTTGCCGCTATAATGGGGATGCTGGATATAAGTTGTTTCTTCTTTGTAAAAGATCTTCCTATGAAGGGTCAGAAGCAACAAATTGATTTGAAAAAGATGTTTATTTCTACACTTAAAAACGACTACTTTAAAAAATTTATGATCTTTTTTGTAATCTGGAACTTTGGACTTAGCATTGCGGGCCCATATTTTAATATGTATATGATAAAAGACCTCAAAATGAGTTATTTTGATATAATTCTCCTGACCCAAATTGTAAGCAACATTGTAACCATACTCACATTGCCATACATAGGAAGAGTGGTAGATAAAATAGGTAACAGACCCATGCTCCTTTTTGCAGCAAGTCTTCTTTCTTTATTGCCGGTTGTGTGGTGCTTCACCAACGAAAACAATTATAAGTATTTAGTGACTTTAATAAGCATATTTGCAGGAATGCTCTGGCCTATAATTGATATGAGCAATAACAACCTAATTTTGAAATTATCTGACCAAACTCAAACGTCTATGTATGTCGGTGTCATTAATATGTTCAACGCAATATTCGGAACAGCTATTCCCATTGTACTTGGAGGCTACCTTATAGAAGATATTGCACCCTACATTGTTGACTTTTTCAAACATTACATGAATTTTAACATAGCCACATACCATGTCGCATTTTTTGTATCAGGTTTTTTAAGATTTTTAGCTGTGATTTATCTTAAAAAGAACGTAAAGGAACCCGGCGCAAAGAGCCTCAAGAACGTTATCAAAAGGAAAATAAAAAGAGCGTAAAACATACAAAATGCAAAAATGCCCAAAGCTTGATTTCAGCTTGGGCATTTTTTGAATTATCTTTTTTTTGATGTGCGACCAGGTCTGTAAGCCGAGTTCTGTCGAGAACGGCTATTTCTCTTTGGGTCTGACGTTACCATCAGACCTCTTGCGACCAACCCGGGAACGCAGCGGGCCACTGCATTGTTCCCCTATTTGGTCTTGCTCCGGGTGGGGTTTGCACAGCCAGTCAGTCGCCTGACTGCTGGTGAGCTCTTACCTCACCTTTTCACCCTTACCATCCATGCAAAAATGGATGGCGGTTCTTTTCTGTTGCACTTTCCTTGGAGTCGCCTCCACTGGGTGTTACCCAGCACCCTGCCCTGTGGAGCTCGGACTTTCCTCACAAGGGTAATTCCCTTGCGCAGCCGTTCGACCTGCTCGCATATTCTATTATAAATTTTATTTAAATTATGTCAACTGTTACTTTTCTCTGTTTATCAAATAATTGGTAAGTTCTATAAGAAGTTCTGAATTGTCATACTTTTTTATTACATCTATAGCTTTCTGAGAATAATGTTCAACAAGCTGCTGTGCTTTTTCCAAACCATAAAAGGTTACAAAGGTATTCTTCTTTTCCTTTATATCCTTTCCTATGCTCTTGCCCACTTTTTTACTGTCACCTATAACATCCAAAACATCATCTCTTATTTGAAAGGCAAGACCAAGATTTTTCCCGTATTCCTCCAAGTCAAATACAACCCTATCTTCTGCGCCTGCTACAAGAGCTCCGCATACACATGATGCCTGAATCAACCTTGAGGTTTTCTTCAAGTGCATTTCAACCAAAAGCTCTTCATTTTTAATATCCTGTCCAGAGTTTGTTATATCAATAACCTGGCCGCCTATCATACCCTCGACGCCAGATGCCCAGAAAAGGTATTTAGCTGCTTTTATCAAGTTTTCTCTGCAACCATAGCGCAATATCCAGTCCATGCAAACTTCTGCCGCTAAATTTAAAAGCGCATCCCCTGCCAAAATGGCTATTGCTTCTCCAAACATTACATGATTTGTAGGTTTTCCCCTGCGCAAAACATCATTGTCCATTGCCGGCAGATCATCATGAATGAGAGAATAGGTATGAATAAGCTCAATTGCAGATGCAATATCTAAAATCTTCTGATCAATTTCTTTGTCTTCTGAAAACATTTGATACGAAAGTAAACACAGCAAAGGTCTCAGTCTTTTTCCCCCTGCAAAAACACTATATCTCATAGCCTGATATATTATTTCCGGAGATCTTTCTTTTAAAATTCCATCTAAATGTTTCTCCACTTTTTTCTGTGAAAGGTTTATATACTCCTCTAATTTTCTGCTTATCATCCTCTTTGCCCTAAACCTCCATAAATATCATCGGTAATATCATCTTGAACATATTCACCATTCAGTTTCTCAATTAACACCACTCTCTTTTCTACGCTGCGGAGTATATCATTGCAAATCTTTGTCAGTCTAATTCCTTCTTCATAAAGCTTTATAGCCTCTTCAAGAGAAAGATTGCCATCTTCCAAGCTCTTTACAATCTCCTCTAATCTTTTCATCGCATCTTCAAATTTTATATCTCTCTGTAGTTCACACATTACTTTCAGCTCCTTCTTTCTTGAAAAACACCTTAGATTTTATTATACCATCTGAAAGCTGGGTAACTATCTCATCTCCATTATTTACTTGTGCGATGGTGGTCAAAATCTTAGAATTATGTAATGTTATAGAATATCCCCTCTTCAAAACATTCAAAGGATTTAAAGCAATCAACTTTTCTAAGTTGACTTTATACATGAATTCTTTTTGCTGAAAAATCTTCTTAAAAGCTTCCCCAAGCCTTCTGCTACAGTTATCAAAATTTGTTCGCGCAATCGAAAGCCTTGATTCAGGATTTGCATCAGCCAATCTCTTCTCAAAATTCTTTAAATTCTTATGAGCTTCATGAAGCTTTCTACTAATTGCAAAAGAAAGCTTATTGCAATACAAATCAATATCCTGTGCACGTTTTGCAATGGTATTTGCTAGCGAATTTTGGTATAATTTGTATTGAAGTATTCCTACCTTCTCTTTGACCATATTAAATATCTTTCCCATCGCACTTTTCATTCTCTTATGATATTCATTTAGCTTCTCCAGTGCCTGGTTCTGAAAACTTACCACTATTTCGCCGGCATTGGTGGGAGTTATAGCCCTCATGTCTGCAACAAAATCACTTAAGACATAGTCTCTCTCGTGCCCTACCGCCGATATAACAGGAACTTTAGATTCAAATATCTTTCTTACAACCATCTCACTGTTGAACGCCATTAAATCTTCAAATGCGCCGCCACCACGTCCAACAATAATAACCTCAACAGGCTCTGATGTATTAAAATACTCTATCCCTTCGCAAATTTCATATGGAGCGTTTTGTCCCTGAACCGAACAGCTATAAATATATACCTGAATGTTTTCGAATCGGGTATAAATTGTATTGAGGATGTCTCTGATTGCTGCACCATTTTTTGAGGTGACTATTCCTACTTTTTTAGGATAACGTGGAATTTCTTTTTTGTACTTTGAATCAAAAAGTCCTTCCTGTCTTAGCTTTTCTTCAAGTTGTTTTAATTTTACAAACAGCTCGCCAAGACCTATATCAATAATTTCGCTCACTTTTAGCTCAATTATTCCTTCTTTTTCGTAAAAAATGACATTGCCCTTTACGAGTACTTTAGAACCATGCTTTATCTCTACACTTTTGTCAAACCAGAAAAATACGCATTTTATCTTTGCATCATATTCTAAATCCTTCAGTTCAAAATAAAGATGGTCACCTGAAACTGAAGGTCTTATAACTTCACCTTTTAGGTATATGTTTTTCAAAAGAACATCCATTTCAACTTTCTTTTTTAAATAGCTTGTAAGCTCATAAACGCTCCATTCTTTCTTGGGCACTATATTGTTTATCATCATGATTTCTGGCCTCTTTTCACCTCATTTGCAGCAATCCTGCCAAGTATACCATTCACAAAGCTTGGCGCCTTTTCTATCCCAAATATATTTGACAGATCAACAGCTTCGTCAATTGCAACAGACACAGGCACTTCCTCTTCAAACAAAAGCTCATACACAGCCATCCTCATAAGTTCAAGTTCAACCATCGGAAGCCTACTCAGTGGCCAGTCTTTTGAGTACTTTTCAATAAGGCTATCAATTCTCTGCTGGTTTTGAATAACTCCTTTTAATAATTTTTTAAGATATTCCTCATCGATGTCCTTGAAATCTTCGTCTTGATTTAATTCTCTAAACTTTTTGTAAAATTCTATTATGTCTTGTGAACCATCTTCAAATCTGTAAGCATATAAAATCTTCATACAGAGTTCTCTTGTCTTCCTTCTTCTGTGCATTTTTCTTCATTTTCAACCCCTTTTTTTACCATGGTAAGTGTTTGTCTAAAAATTCAATTAGTTTTTTCTTTTCAAAATACCGTCCTCCAACAAATATCCCCACCGCTATGCAAATAAATATAAATAGTGTCTTAAAAAAACCAAATATAAGCACAAATATTGCAAATATAAGACCAATCAACCCACCTATTATTTCTCCCGTGTGTTTTATCAAAAATTCCTTTATCAAATCCATTTTAACACCCCTACCTCAAATGAGTAATAGGTACTTGCGGGGCAACCATATCCTTCACGTGAAAGTTAATAGCCTTAACAGGAATTCCTATTGCCACTTCCACATGACTCTTTATAGCATTTTGAACCTCTTTTGTCAACTCAGGAACATTAACATCATTTGTAACAACAGCATCAATGTAATATATAACTCCACTTTCGTCAAACTCTATCTCAATCGAAGCATCTTTTATTCCTTTTATATCCTTTACTGCATTGTACCCTGCCGACTCAAATGTCTTTGGTGAGATTAAGAGATTCCCAAACTCGTTTGTGTGAATTATCCCAAGCCTTGCTTTTTTCTTCTTAACACCAATAAACATTACTGAAAACCCCATTACTATCAAAAGTAGTGGTATGATGGCATATATGGGTGTGTTCATATAATCATATATCGCAGCCTGAACAGTATCTACATCAAAGATGTTGAGTGGAAGTAAAATAGCAATCACAGAAAGAAAAATTACAATTAATGTAAATATAGTCAAAAGTATTCTCTCACCGATTTTCATTTGCGCCTTTCCTCCTCACAAAAATGAGAGTAAATCTCTGGAAACCAGAGATTTACTCTGCCACCTCTTCTTTTTGCTCTTCTTTTTCAAACTTTATCCCCTGAACATGGATATTGACTTCAACAACTTTCAAGCCTGTCATGCTCTCAACAGCACTCTTTACTCTCTCCTGAATCTCCCATGCAACCTCTGGAATCCTGACACCATACTCCACTGTTATGTAGATGTCAATTGCCGCTTCCTTTTCTCCTACTTGAACTTTTACACCTTTTGCTAAATTCTTTTTTCCAAGAGCTTCTGTAATATTTCCAGTCCAAGACCCAACCATAGATGCAACGCCTTTTACTTCAGAGGCCGCAACCGCTGCAATTATAGCCACAACTTCTTCAGCAATCTTTACAACCCCACCCATTGTTTCGCCAATAGTGTTTTCTGACATATTAAAATACCTCCTCAAAACTTAATAAGAATTTTCATTCTATGTTATATATTATACCCTATACTTTTTTGTTTTAACAACATCAGTTAATTTAAGTTTTTACTTTGAGACACTCTTATCTTGTTAAAATCCACCTTAAATACGTTCATTATAACATTTTGAATCTGAATTAGATCTCTTTTTTCAAGTTTCTTTTGTACCACAACATATATTGTATCATCTGTATAAAATACTGAACATTCTCCCAACCCCTTAGAACTCAAAACATTTTCGCATGTCATTTCCTTATTACTGATATCAATAATTTTAGCTATCTTATCATCAATCTTTTTCTGAACATTTGCATCAGCTTGGTCATTTAAAAGAGACTTTAAAAGGTTTATCTCTTTAGAGCGTTCTATTTCTCTTTTTAGCTTCATTTCATCAATTGTCCCTTCTTCAGCATTGTTTTCACTTTTGTGTACAGTTGGGTTACTTACTTCAATTACAGAAGGATTTATCTTTTTTTTATTTCCAAGCTCCATTCTTGAATTTATAATTCCTGCTACTACAAGCAAGATGACAAGCGAAATTGTCATGAGATGCCTTTTACTGTATACTTTGATAAATATCTTTTTGTTCACTTAACAAACACCTCCACTTTATCAGGAGTTATACCAAGCACAGTTGATGCAGCCTTAACAAGTCCTATATATACCCTCTTATCCCTTGCTCCTTTAGAAACTATAGCCACTCCTCTGACTTTTGGGTATATCCTTTTCACCACAAAAGGTTTTGATTCACCTTGCTGTTGCAACACCACTACTTTGCTATCTATTTCTTCTTCAGAAATTGTTGTATTTTGGTTTTGTTTTTCACTTCGCCTGTTCTCTCTTGTTTCAGTAGCAAGCACGTACTCGTAGCAGTCGTCGAAAGTTATCATCACTGAAACATCTCTTGTTGGGTCTATTTCCTTTAATATACCTTCAAGTTTTTTCTCAATTAGCTGTTCATACTGCTGTCCATCCTCTTGAATTTCTTGTTGTTTTATAGTAACACTTTTTTGTTTTGAAGATGTAGAAAAGTTTGAAGAAACTACAAGAAGAAATATTCCACATACGCCTAAAAAGATAATCAAATCTTTGTTTTTCGTAACATTTTCAAGCAAATTTTTTATCTTGCTCAAATCAGCCATTTTTCTTCACCTCAGCTTTTGGAAATAGATTCTATCCTTGCGCACGTGGTACTTGTTTGAAATTATTTCAACCACCTTTCTATCATACTCCCCTTCAATTTTTATTTCTTTAAGCCTACCAAAATCAGGTGAATCAATATCTTCATAAATGCTCGTGTTAACAACTTGTATCTCTTTTCCACATATCTCCCTTATATTATCTTCAATCTCATCTTTTAATTTGTTTTTATATTCTTGTATAAGAGCTTGCCTATAGATATCTTGAGAATAAACTCCCTGCTGGTTGAATTCACTCTCTATCTTCTGCAGGTTTTTCTGAAACTCAAATTTTAAAAATTCAGAGTTTTGCAAAATAGGTGTTATCAACACTATGCTTGCTGTCAATCCTAAAAAAATATTTATGTACTTTCTGTAGCTTTCATTTACCAAGTTTTCTATAAAAATTGCAATTATTACTATATAAAATAGAGAAAGTGCAACCTCGTTGAGAATCTTTTGCATACTCTCACCTTCCAACCTGAAGCAAAAAGAGGGATGAGGAAAATGCAACAACAAACATACACAAAGCTGCAAATGCTATTGCAAAAATCAAAATGAGTACATCCGCATAGTCATCCAAAAACTGGGCAAGCTTTGCATCCCCAACCAAACCAACAAAAATAGCTGCTACTCTGAAAACAACAAATACAGCCAAAATCTTTAAAAGCGAAATTCCAATCCCTATAAGCAAAATTATTAAACCCACCACACCCAGAGAATTTTTTACTATAGCAAGGCTTGTGGCGAGAGTGTCCGCAGCATCGGATAATATCTTCCCTACAAACGGCACAAAGTTTCCAATACTGTATTTAATTGATTTTGTAATTAAGCTATCCACTGTAACATTCGCAATACCTTCTACAGACACAATAGCAACAAATACAACAATCCCAATCACCATACACCACATCAATATAGTTTTACAGAAACCCAGAACTCTTCTCAATCCCAATCTTCCACTATCAATATTTGATAAAATACTGAGAAGTATGTAAGTGTACGCAAAGGGCGAGATGATGTTTTTCAAAAATTCAGACGAGAAGACAATGGCAAACATTATCTTTGGGCTCATTGCAGCTGCATACGTTGGATATCCCATAGAAGCTATCAGAGAAACAAAAAGAGGAAAAAATACTTCAGCAAAATTGCACGCATTTTGAACTGTCTGCTGGGCATCTAAAAGAACATCTTTTAAATTTTGAAGTACAATCAAAACCTCTGTAAAGAAAAAAGCCAAAAATGTTACATTTGCAACTGACTGATTCTTAAGACCTGTTTGAACGCTTGCAATGAGTATATATAATAGGGCTATAATAATTATCAAACTTATTTGACGAAAAGTAGAAAAAATCTGTCCCAATATTTTTTCCTTCAAAACATTTACCATATCCAGCTTTGCTCTTTTTTGTTCTACAATGCTTTCCAGATAACTTTTTATATCTTTTTCAGTGTACTCATTTAAAATTTGTTTTGTTTTTTTAATGTATTCTTGCGAAAGCTGGGATGCTTGGCAACTTTCAAGTGCTACTATGAAAAATACAAGTATACACACTGAAACTAAACTTTTTTGTCCCATCATTCATTCCTCTTATCTTAAAAATTTGGTGATCAAATCAAATAGGCTCATTATTAAAGGAAGTGATAAAAACAAGATTATAATCTTTCCTGCAAATTCCACCTTTTCAGCAATTGCACTCTCACCGCTGTCTTTACCCACGCTTGCAGTATACTCTGAAATCAGTGCAATACCAGTCATTTTTATTAACGTCTTTACATAGCCGCTTGCAAATGAAACTCTGTTGCTCATCTCAACAATCTTCTCAACAACATACACAAGCTTATCAATCAGCATCAAAAAAATGAGTATTCCAACAATAACCGCTACAGCAAGTCCAATCTCTTTTTGAGTTCTTTTTAATATACTCACAACAAAAATTGAGATCATGCAAAGCGCAATGATATTTAATATCTCCATTTTTCGTGGTCCCTCAGTATCTTAGTAAAGATTGAAAACTGATTTAACAGTATCAAAAAACCTTCTTATGAGGTCAATTATGAGAAAAAGTACAATTATAACTCCTACAAGGGTTGTCATCATCGCAAGTTCTTCTTTTTCAGCTTTTATAAGCACCTGATTTACAAGGTACAGGATGATACCTATTATTGCTATCTTGAAAATCAAATCTATTCCATTCATCAATTCTTACACCTCAACCCACTTACAAAAGTAATATGCAAAGAGACACTCCACAAAATATTCCGAGTACTGCAAACATCTTGCTATTTTTTTTGTACTTTAGTTTGTAAGCATCGTAGTATTCCCTAAGTTCTCTAATTCCTTCATCCAAAACCTTTTCTATTTCGCCTATAGAATAAAAAGCTATGACATTAAAAAGACTAATAAGAAGCCTATGAAGATTTTCATCAATTTGATAAATATTTTTAACATCACTTTGGTCCTTCCCTATGGATAAAAAGTAGTATTCAATTACCTGATTAAACTTACTTTCCTCTTTGTTCTTGAAATTTTCCAAAATCTCGGCAAACGTCAAACGTGCTGAAATTACATTCGCTTTTGCATATGTAAAAAACACTATCATATGGTTTACAATTTTCACCTGCTCCCACAACTTCAAGGTTTGATAGTACCCAATCATGCAAGATGAAAAAATAATTAAAACCGAACCAATTACCTTAATCACCATTTCTCTCTTCACCTATCGACAGTATTTTTTCAATGGTCCCGGGACCGTTTCTTGAACTTAAGACAATCACCTTTTCAAAAACACCCTGATTTATTATCTTTCTTGAAAACTCTCTCATATAAATGTCTTTTACCGACTCTGCATGCATTGTTGCAATTATCTTCACACCCATCTTTGACGCTTCACAAACTGCCAAGTAATCAGAAGGCGACCCAAGCTCATCCATCGCAATTATCTGAGGATTTAAACTTCTTACAGCCATTAAAACCCCTCTGAGCTTATCCACCCCGTCCAACACAAAAGTTCTGATACCAATCTCCCTTCTGTCATTATCTACCATGCCAATCTCAGACCTTTCATCAATTACCACTAATCTAAATCCTCTACCTGCCAAAATTCCTTCACCAGAACTCAAGATTCTTACAATGTTCCTGAGAAGTGTAGTTTTCCCACAGCCAGGCGGGGAGATTATGAGAGTGTTATAGATACTATCAAGATTTTCTTTCACTGCATGTTTTAAGATTCTCTCAGGTTCAATTCTCACCGTTTTAGAAATTCTTATATTAAGCCCACTGATTGAGTTAACAAACCCCTGTTTGCTCCCATTTTCAAAGGTGAATTTTCCGGCAACTCCCACTCTATGTCCACCGTCAACTGTGAAATATCCCTGGAGTATGTTTTTTTCATATGTAAACAGAGAGTTGTTTGTCAGCCTGCTTATACATTTGTTTAAAATTTCTTTTGTAATTATCAAACTTTCGAAGACATACTCTTTTTTACCAATTACAATTAGTGGACAGTTCAAGTTTATTTTTATTTCACAAATTTCATGAAGATTTTCTTCAAAGGTTGTTTTGATTGTGTAAACAATCTCGGCAGGAAGTCTATCAAGGAGTTTTTCAACTTCTGTATTTACACTTGCAACTGCCATTAAGACCTCACATTCCTTTCTCATTTGTTCTATATTAAATTATTATTATGTTACCTTGAAGATTATGAGAAAAAAATAAGAGCTGCAAATTTTGATTACTTGCAGCTCTCGCAAAGGCTGTACAAATATTTACTCTTCCAGTGTAAAGTTTATCCTCTCAATAGAAACTGCTTTGCCGGTGTTGTTATCAACTTCAAATACGATTCCGTTGAACTGAGCTTTACCTTTGGCAACCTCAAATCTGACAGGAAGAAGGGTTGTGAATTTTTGAATTACAATATCCTTGTCAACACCCAACACAGAGTCATACGGCCCTGTCATACCAATATCTGTTATATAAGCTGTACCGTTTGGAAGTATTTTTTCATCTGCTGTTTGCACATGTGTGTGAGTCCCATATACGCAAGAAACACGACCATC
>Ga0065718_1024975_pt1 | contig 20681 bp, 24 predicted proteins | sample GBSCel77sediment_2_FD_59105 | JGI IMG/M metagenome (GOLD analysis project Ga0065718, IMG submission 59105) | Hot spring sediment microbial communities from Great Boiling Spring, Nevada - cellulolytic enrichment CS 77C v3 (version 3) | ecosystem: Environmental > Aquatic > Thermal springs > Hot...
TAATGGTAGAGATGATTTTAAGAGGTAGAGAAAGAGAATTAAAAGATTTCGCTTTAGAAAAAATGAAAAAATTTTTAGAAATTTTAGATTCAAAAATTGAAATAAAAACAGAAGGGGAAATAAAATTTTTACCAAGAGGTTTAGTGGCAATAGTACAAAAAAAATGAGCTGGGGTAAAACAAGAAAATCCATTTTAAAAAGATTTAAAATTACCAGAACTGGCAAAATTTTGAGAAGAGTTTGTGGCCAAGACCATTTTTTAGTTAAGAAATCTTCAAAGAAAAAAAGACAATTTAAAAAATGGGTGGAGCTTTCAAAGGGTGAAGCAAAATTAATCAAAAGATATCTTACTTTTGTAAGAAAATGAAAATTTTATGGTAAGAGTTAAAAGAGGAAAAGTAGCTCACAAAAGAAGAAAAAGATTGCTAAAACTAGTTAAAGGATATAAATGGAAAAGAAAATCAAAATATAGATTAGCAAAAGATGCTTTAACTCATGCTCTTTGCCATGCTTATAGACATAGAAGAGAGAAAAAAAGAAATTTTAGAAAATTGTGGCAAATTCAAATTTCAGCTGCAATAAAAAAATTTGGGTTAAATTACAGTAAATTTATTCATCTTTTAAAGGAAAAAAATATTGAGCTTGATAGAAAAATTTTAGCTACTTTATCTCAAAAAGAACCTCAAATTTTTGAAAAAATTGTAGAGTTTGTAAAATCTTAATATGCCAGAGCTCCCAGAAGTGGAGACTACAGTTTTAGATTTGAAAAAAGAAATTTTGGGAAAAAAATTTTTAGATTGCATCGCTGAAGCAAAAAAAATAATTAAGAAACCAAAAAGATTTGAATTATTTAAAAAAGAAATTAAAGGGACAAAAATAGAAAATATTTGGAGAAGAGGAAAAAATATTATTTTTGAACTTTCAAACAAAAAATTTATGTTAGTTCATCTGAAATTGACAGGTCATTTTTTAATTGGAAAATGGAAAAAAGAGAAAAAAGAATGGATACCAATTGAAGGGAATGAAGCTTTAAAAGATCCAATAAATAGGTTTTTAAGAATAATATTTTTTTTGAATGACGGACGTCAACTCGCTCTTTCTGATTTAAGAAAATTTGCCAAAATTGAAATTTTGAATAAAAAAGAATTAGAAAAAACACTCTCAAAATTGGGTCCTGAGCCTTTAGAAGACACTTTTACCTTAGAAAAATTTAAAGAAATTTTAAATAAAGTAAAAAAAGGAAAGATTAAAAAAGTTTTAATGGATCAAGAGAAAATTGCAGGCATTGGAAATATTTATTCTGATGAAATTTTATGGGAAGCAAAAGTTCATCCTGCAAAAGAGGTTAATAAATTGAAAGAAGAAGAAATAAAACAAATTTTTAAAGCTATTAAAAAAGTTCTCAAAAAAGGAGTGGAGAGTGGGGGAGAGTCAATTTCAGATTTTAGAAAAATTACTGGAGAAAAGGGAAAATATGATGATGAAAGAAAAGTTTATAGAAGAGAAGGGGAAAAGTGTTTTCGTTGTAAAGCTAAAATCAAAAGAATAAAATTTGGTGAAAGAAGTAGTTATTTTTGTTCAGTTTGTCAAAAGAAATGATTTACATTTTTTTTGGTGAAAATTTTTTAATAAAAAAAGAAATTGAAACAAATTTGGAAAAAAAGAAATTGATCATTTTTGATTTTGAAGAAAAAGGTTTTAAAGATTTAGAAAGAGAAGCTTTTTGTGATGAGCTTTTTGATAAAAAAGATAAAGTTTTCGTTTTTAAAAACTTTGAAAAAAACGAAGAATTTAAAAAAAATTTTTTAGAAAAGAAAGAAAAATTTCAAAAATCAAAAACTCATTTTATATTTTGGTTTAAAGAAAAACCTAACAAAAAAGATAAATTTTTTCAGGAATTAAAAAATATTTCGAAAATTAAAGAATTTCATCCTTTAAAGTTCTGGCAATTAGAAAATTGGATAGAAAAAGAAATTTCAAAATTCAGTTTAAAAATTGAAAATTTGGCAAAAAAAGAATTAATAGAAAGAGTGGGAAATGATTTATGGCAAATTGATCAGGAAATTAAAAAGTTGGTAGCTTTCAAAAAAAAAGGAGTAATTCAAAAAGAAGATGTAGAAAATTTGGTGGGCTTAAATTTAAACGAAAACGTTTTTCAAATTTTAAATTTGTTTTTAGAAAACAAAAAGAAAAAAGCCTTTTTGTTGTTAGAGGATATTTCAAAAAAAGGAGAAAATCAAATTAAGATTTTTTCTCTTTTTAGAAAACAATTAAAAAATTTGATTTTATTGAAAGAGCTATTAGAAAAAAAATTATCTATTAATGAAATTTCTCAAAAAACGGGTTTTCATCCTTACTTTATTCAAAAAAATTGGACACTTCTTCACAAATGGAAAAAAGAAGATTTATTAAAATTGTATTCTCAAATTTTCAAGTACACAATTTTAGCTAAATCTGGAAAAATTGAACCAAAGTTAGGCTTTAGTTTTTGTTTTTTGGAAGCTTAATCTGGAGTACTCAATACAGCTAAAGTCCAAGAAGGGGAAATATCTCCTAAAAACGGGATAGATTCTATTAAAAAAGCCAAGCCAACTCTTGTAAACAATCTTGAGACTATTTTCCCAGGAATCATTTCTCCATGAAATAAAATCCACCCTCCAATCAAAATTAAACCAACAAAATCTAAAATTAAAGAAAAAACTTGAGCTGGAGCTGTTAAAAATCCTGTCAAAGATATAAAAAAACAACCAAACCCTAAAATATCTATTATCGCTGCCAAAATCAACATTATAAATTTCATATTTTCTTTTTTGCTGCTCTAATTTTTAAAATTTCTTCTGGAGAAGTGGTAATGATTTGATGTTCTACTGGAGAAGCGACTACTTTCATTAAAACATGTTTTTGACCTGCAAAAAATATTCCTTCTCCCACTTGACATTCCAAAAGCAAATTTTTTTCTTCTTCAGTTAAATTAAAAGTTTTTTGAACTATATCGATGGTCGCAGGAGATTGTTTTAAAAGAACTTGAATGGAAGAATTAGTAATGATTGGTTTTCCATATTCTGATTTCATAAAATCTCCAACATCTTGAGTAATTGTTGTTACTCCCAACCAATACTTTCTTGCTCTCTTGACTAATCCAAACAAAAAAGAAGCTGCATCTTCATATTTCATCATCCACCAAGCTTCATCCACAACTAAAATTCTTTTTTTCAGTTCTGACCTCACTACATTCCAAATGTGTCTTAATACCAAAAACATTGCTACCGTTCTTAATTCCTCTTCCATATCTCTTATCCCAAAAACTACTAAAGGTTTTTCTAAAGAAACATTAGTGGGCTGATTAAAAAATCTTGCAAAAGTTCCTCTGGTATATCTTTTCAACCTTCTTGCTAAAGATTCTGCTCCTTCAATTCCTTCTAAAACTGCTTCCAAATCAGAAAGCAAAGGAATTCTTTCTTTCCACGTAGAAGGATCAGTGTCTGGAGTAATATCTCTTAAAGCATAAGTTTCAGTAATTGCTCTATCCATGATTGCATCTTCTTCTGGAGTCATTCCACCCAGCATTACTCTCATTAAACCTACTAAATTTATCACATTCGACCTCAAAACTTCTTCTGGTTTTTCATCTTCTCTAGGTAAAGGTAAATCTAAAGGATTCAAATGATGAGGGGAGTTTAAAGAAATATCGATAAAAGAACCTCCAACAGCTTCTGCCAAAGCTTTATATTCGTTTTCCGGATCAATCACGATTACTTCAACTCCGGTCATCAATTGTCTCAAAATTTCTGTTTTTACCATATAACTTTTTCCAGCTCCAGATGTTGCAAAAACAACCATGTTTGCGTTTTGCAGAGAAAATCTATCAAACAAGATTAAAGAATTGTTGTGCAAATTCACTCCATACAAGATTCCCTCGTTAGAACTTAAATCAAAAGAGACAAAAGGAAAAGTAGAAGAGAGGGGACCCGTGTTCATTGGGAACAGTTGCAATATTTTATCTGTAAACAAGGGAGCGTTTGTTAAGAGTCCTTCTTTTTGTTGGTACAAAGTAGGTCTAATAAAAATTAATTTTCCTTCCAACATCGTTCTTAAAATCTCTTCTGTTTCTCTGATTTCTTCCATTGTGTTTCCATAAACACTCATGTAAATTCCAAGTTTGAACATTTTTTCTAAACCCGCAGTCAATCTTTCTCTTAATACATCTAATTCTTCATGCTGAAATTTTAGAGCAGGTTCAATAATCATTCCTTTTTCTTCTTTTTCTTCAATTTCAGCTGTAATTTGGGTAAATTTTTTTGAAATTTCCTTTAAGATTGTAGAAGTTTCCAAAGGAATAATGTAAAGAGAAAGATCAAAAGATTGGTTAAGATTGATTATTGGAGATAGCCATCCTACAGAGAGATACTTTGGATAAGAAGCAATAAAGAAACTTCTGGCAAGTTTTTCTCCCAATTTCAAACTTTCTGGTTTAATTTCTAAAGCAGAAGGCGCCAAAAAATCTTCCAAGGTAAAAAGTTTTTCTTCTCCCGCTACTTTTTGAACTTCTTTTTTTTTGAAAAACCCAAAGATCATTTTATTTTAAAAACTCTGGAGGAATTTCTGGCCAAAAACCTCTTTCAGACTCTTTATGATGATAAAAACTCCACAACAAATGCAATATTGCTTCAGTGTTTAAAGGTTCAGCTTCCAAACCACATTTTCTTAATCCCATGATTACATAATTCATTCTTTCCCAAAGTTGATATTTTGCTCTTTGAAACTGTTCTTCTGTTAATTTTTTTGCTCCTTTTAGTTCAATTTCAGGCAAACTATAAGGAACGATCACGTAAAAGCTTTTTGTATAAATGTTCCCTCTTATGACTAAATCTTCTATAAATTTTCGATAGTTTGCGATTTGATGTTTTAATAGTTCTTCTTTTTGTTTTTCTTCTAAAATTTTTAATTTTTCTAAATATCCAGTGATGTTTAGCTTTCTTGATTGCACTAAAATTTGAATTGGAAAATCTAACATATTCAAAAATTGTTGGAATTGATACAAAATTGCCTCTTGCTCTTCCACAGATTTCAAATGGAAATTCATCGAGGAACTCAAAACTATCCCTCTTAAACTTTTATTTTTGAGGATGATTACTCCTTCTCTAACGTCTTCAATTTCAACTAAAGCTTGAGTTGGTATCATTTTTTAGAAAATACTCTTTTTTCGTTTTATTTTACTTATAGCATCTCCTTTTTCAGCTTTCAACCCTTCCTCAAAAAGAGAATCTTTCTTTAAAAACTCTATTTGAGAAAATTCTTTTTTTCTCCACAAATATTTTTTACTCCCAAAACTAAACCCCAATAATTTCCCCAAAAATTCAATCGTTCCCATTCCTTGAATTTTTCCAAAAGTTAAAAAAGCTCCTCCACCTCCAATAAAAATTGCGAAAAACAAAAACAAAAGCGGACTTTTTTTCCAAAACAAAAAATAACCTATTGTAATTAAACCTCCTATTGCTACTACTGCTAAAAATTGCTTAAAAGTGAAAGGACCAAAAATTTTAGGTTCTCTTTGCAAAAATTGGGGAACCGAAAACTGTCGCATTTAAAATTTAATTTAAAAATTTCCTCTTTAAATTAAAAAGGAGTTTCTGGCGCTCTAATTCTTACCATAACGAAGTTTACTAATGCCCAAGCTGCAGCAGCTACAAAAAGTCCAATCACAGCATAAATTATTTGCTGTTTTGCTGCTGATGCTTTTTCTGGATCTCCTCCTGCAGTCAAAAACTGAAATGCTCCTAGAATTATGAAAATCACTGCAATTATTGCTATTAATCCAATTATTACTCCAAAAAAACTTTGCACCATGGTCCAAAAATCCTGTGCTCCAGGAAGATATTGTCGTTGTGCCTTAACTACTGGTACTTGAATGAGTGTTAAAAGCGCAAAAAGGATTGCTAATCCTAAAATTTTTTTATTCATTGATTTTATTTTTTATTTTTTCGACCTTTATTGGGATTGTCTTACTTGTAAATGCGCTCGCAAAAATTCAATAAAAGCTCTCGCTGATATTATAACAAAAAGTCCAATGATTGTCCAAAAAATCATTTGATAACCTTCTTTAACTTTTTCTGGATCACCTCCAGCACTCATGAATTTGAAGGCTGAAGCAATTAGAGCAAAAACTGCGATTACAGCTCCTACATATTGTAAAAAAGTCAAAACAGCTTCTAACAATTGAGTAAAAGTTTCATAGTCCAGAGGATTTGGAATTTTTATTTCAGTAGCTAAAGAATTCGTGGCAAAAGAGATCATTATTATTAACATAATCAATCCTAAAATTTTTTTGTTTTTCATTTTAGTAATCATTTCTTAACAATTAATCCCCAATGATAATCTGGAATATCGAATTCTTCGACAATTTTTAAATTTAATTTTTCTAAAATTTCCTTTATTTCTTCAATATTACAAAATTCGATTTCTTGAGTCAAGGGATTGTCTTTTTTCCAATCGACGATTAAAATTTTTCCATTCTCTCTCAAAATTCTTTTTGCTTCTTCCAAAACTTTAGTTTTATTTTCACATTGAAAAAGTAAATTAGCAATTATTACCAAATCCACTGAATTATCCCTTAAAAAAACTTTCTCTTCCAAATCCCAGCACCTAGGCTCAATATTAAAAATTTTTTCAATTTTCATTTGAGAACGTAAAGCAGATAAAGGTTCTTCTAAAATATCAATGGCTACTACTTTTCCAGGAAAAATTTTCTTTGCCAAAGGTAAAGCCCAATCTCCTCTTCCGCATCCAAAATCTGCAGCTGTCATTCCAGGTTTCAAATCCAATTTTTCTAAAATTTTTTTGGGGTCTAAAAATTCCATTTTAAGGTTGACAATTAATTTTCATCCAATCACTAGGGTTCCAACCTTCAATCGAACTCACTCCGATCACAGAGAAAAACAAAGCTACTACAGCATAAGCTGAATAGATTATAAAAATTCCAATGATAACCGCAATTAAAACATCCTTTCCTTTTTTCCATTCTTCCACTTTACCTTGAGCCATTCCCAAAAGAGCTTTGAAAGCTCCCCAGGCAATAACAATTGCTGCCAAAAGAGGCAAAATGGTAAAGAGTAAAAAATTTACAATATTTTCAAATAAAACAAAAAGATCGCAAGCAGTACAAGGTCTTTGTCCAGGTCCTCCACAAGGAACTAGAGGAATTTTAGCATTCAAAAGAGAAGGAAAAAAAATTAAAATTGTCAAAAATTTTTTTATTTTTCTCATAAATTAATTTTATTTAATTTTTCTAAAAATATGAACTGTTACTGATCCCCCAGCTCCTCCAACGTTATGACAAAGTCCAATTTTTGGAAAAGGTTTTATTTGTCTTTGCCCACATTTCCCTCTCAACTGATTGACGATTTCATAAATTTGAGCTAATCCTGTCGGAGAAATAGGATGTCCTTTTGCTTTCAAGCCCCCAGAAGGATTCACAGGTAATTTCCCATCCAAATTTACAATTCCTTTTCTGATTAATTCTGCTCCTTTTCCCTCTGGCGCAAACCCTAAATCTTCATAAGAGAATAACTCCACTGAAGTGAAAGCATCGTGGACTTCTGCAACTTGAATGTGAGAAGGTTTCAATTTCGCTTCTTCGAAAGCTTTTTTTGCTGCAATTTGAGTTGCTTTAAAGTGCCAAGGTTCCTCTCTCAAAAATGTCAAAAGATAATCTGTGGCAAAACCAGAACCTACTACTTTAATATCTGTTTCTTCTTGGCTTAAAATCACTGCTGCCCCTCCATTTACAGAAAGAGAGCAATCATAAAGAGTAAATTCTCCTGCAATTTTTGGAGCTGATTTAATCTGTTCTAAAGTTACTGGTCTTTTGTAATAATAAGCTTTTTCATTTAATGTTGCGTTTTGATGGTTTTTGAAAGCAATCAATTCCAAATCTTCATGAGAAACATCTTTGTATTTTCTTTTGTACTCTTCCCAAACTAAAGCATTTTGTAAAGGAAAATTTAACCCCTCTCCTTGTTCAATTTCTCTTTCGGTTGCAGAAGCAATCCAATGAGTAGTCACTGGAGTAATATTGTCCACTAATCTTTCTCCAGAAACTACAAGAATGTTTTTAAACTCTTTCAATCTTAAAGCGGTCCAAAAAGCCACCCCTCCTCCAGCACAAACTGCAGGAACTTCAATGATTGGAACTCGAGTTTTAAACAAATCAGATAAAAAAGAAGTTTTGTGAGTTTGGTGCTCAAAAATTCCATCGCAACTTGACATTCCAGTAAAAACAATACAATCTATTTGAGAAATTTTCATTCTGCAATCTTCCAAAGCTTCCATTGCAGCTTCAAATGCAAACTTCCACCAAGGTTTTTGAGAATAATCAAATTTTGTCATCCCAACTCCTTTAATATACATGAATTTTTTTTGCCTTTTTTAAAATTTCTTCGTTAACTTTAGCTTCAAAGTTTACCTTTTTTGCTAATTTTACCACAGCTCCATTGTAATAGTCAATTTCATCTAAATTCTTTTTCTTTTCTTTCCTTTCTTTTTCGATTAAATTTGCCAAAAAAGATGAAAAAAAAGACAATAGAGGAATTGGAATTTGAAAAAGTAAAGAAAAAATTTTTACTGGATAGCGAGGAAAGTTTAAAAATTTTCCACCATTCGCTTTCACCACTTTAATGTATTCTCTCAAAGCTAAAACTTCTTTTTTGAAAATTTCTCTGTTTTTAAAACCTTCACTAATTGTCAAATTTTCTACAGCGCAAACCATCCCGATTAAGTTCAAAAACAATTTTGAGTATTCCATATTTTTTGAATCTCTTTTGGGCACAAAAAAAACTTTAATTTCTGTTTTTTTAAAAAATTCTTTTATTTTCATCTCTTTACCCCAAATTTGAGAGATGCCCAAGCGAATTGGCAAAGAATAACTAATTAATATCTTCTCTCCTTCTAATTTCTTTTCAACTGCATTGAAAAGGGAAATTCTGAAAACTGGAATTTCTTTTGATTTTTCACCAAAAATTTCTTTTAAAGCCAAAATAGCATCTTCCCCAGCTTCAATTCCATTTTGAGGCAAAAAAAGAGCTGGTGGCAAAAAATTTTTTTCTTTTATTTTTTGATAGTAAAACTTTACTGCATTAAAAACTGGATTTTTCAGGCACAAAAACAAAAAATCAAACTGCAGTTTCTTTGGAAACTCTTCTTTTTCAATTAAATTAACATTTACTAACTCTTTTTCTTGGTTTCTTTCAACAAAAATTTTTCCTTTTTTAATTTTTTCTATGTTTTCTTTTTTCCCAATTCCAAAGATTTCTCCAATATTTTTTAACTCTCTCGCAAACATTGTTCCTGTTTTACCCCCAATTCCAATAACTCCAACTTTCATGATGTATGATAAGCTAAAATTAGGCTTTCAGGACCAATGATTTTTTCTACAATTTCAGACAATCTTGAACAAAACGCCACTTCAACTTTGAGTTCTTTTTCAATTTTTTCTTTCAATTTCATCGCAAACTCAAAATTGTCAGTATAATTTATTCCAACTCTAATTTTTCTCTTTTTTGCAATCTGTTTTAATTGATTGAAGATAGCATTCAAAGGGTTTTTTGTCCAAGTGTTAAATCCAAGAAATTTAATTTTCCCTTCTTTTATTCCAATGTAAGGAGTAATTCCTAAAGATTTTAATATATCAAAAACTATTTTTTGCCAAAGCAAAATTCTTCCTGTTTTTGTTGGGCCAGATAACGTTTTCAAAAAAGCAAAAACAGTAAGCTCTTTTTTTAAATTTTCAAGTTCTTTCAAAATTTCTTCTATTTCTTTTTCTTGTTCAATCAACTCGCATGCTTTAATCACTATCAGTCCTTCACCTGCAGCTGCAGATTCACTATCAAACAAAAAAATTTTCCAATTTTCTTCAAATAATTTTTTAGCTAATAAAGCAGAATTAAAAACTCCCGAAAGTTTTCTCGAGACAGTAATTACCAAGATTTTTTCTGCACTATTTTTTAATTTTTGATAAACTTTTAAAAAATCACCTGGAGGAGGAGATGAAGTTTTTTGTTCAGAAAAATTCATTTTAACTGGGACTACTTCGATTTTGAATTTTTTAATGAGTTCTGGAGGTAAAGAAGAAATTTCGTCTGAAATTAAACCAATTTTTTTCATAAAAATTTTTATCCTCCAAAACGTCTTTCCCTTTTTAAAAAATTTTTAATTGCGCTTTCAAATTCTTCTGGAGAAAAATCAGGAAACAAAGTTTCTGTAAAATAAAATTGAGAATAAGCTGTGTGCCACATCATGAACCCTGCAGAGTTATGGGGATCCCCTTCACATCCTGTTCTAATTACTAAATCTACAGGAGGTAATTTTCCTGTCCATAAATTTTCAAGCAAAATTTTTTCTGTAATTTCAATTTCTTCTTTTTTTGCTTTTCTTACAATTTTTTTTATTGCTTCCAACATCTCATCTGTACCATTGTAAGCTAAAAGAAAAGTTAAATTAAAATTTTTATTTTTTTTTGTTTTTTCGATTACCTCTTTTATTGTTTCTTTCAATTTTTCTGGAAAAAGTTTTTTCCAAAGTCCAAAAACATTAATTTTTACCCCTTCTTTTTGAATCTTTTTTGATTTCGCTAATTTTTTAAATTGTCTTTTAAAAATCGAAAACAAAACCTCAACCTCTTTTTTAGGTCTTTTCAAAACATTGTCAGCTGACATTCCCCAAAAAGTAAAATAGGGAATTTTTAATTCCCATGCTTTTTTTAAAATCTTCTCTAAAGTTTTTGATCCTTCAACATGTCCTTGCCAAGGTAATAACCCTCTTTTTTTTGCCCATCTTCTGTTTCCATCTGGAATTACTACAACATGCATACAATTTTTTTATTCTATTGGTTGAAAAGCGCAAATTAAAGTTCCAGGACCTGTTATTGCACAAACTATTGGGGATCCTTCTGAAATAAAAGAAACTTCAAAACCTTTTTCTTTTAAAAGACCTTTTAACTTTTTTGCCCCTTCTAAATTGTCAGCATGATTGATGATCACCCTTATTTTTTTACCTAATTTTCTTTCTTTTTCAGATTCTTTTAAAATTTTTTTAAAAAGAGCTTCTGGCTCATCTTTTCCAAAAACTATTCCTCCTTTTGTCAAAACTCCATCTTTAATTTTTATTATAGGATGAAGTTTTAATTTTTTCATTCTTCTTATCCAATTTGCTTGGCTTTTACTTATCCTTCCAATAAATTCTGCTCCTTTTGGGTCAGCCAAAATTATATAAAAGCGAGTTTTCAAAATCAATTTTTTTAATTCTTCAATGATTTCTTCAATTTCTCTTTGCTCTTGAATTAATTCTATCGCTCTCAAAACAAAAAGAGCTTGGCCTGCGACCACATTTTGAGTATCAAAAACAAAAATTCTTTCTTTCTCTTTTTCTGGAAGCATTTCTTTTGCCTGGATTGCTGAATTGTAACAACCAGAGATTTTTGAACTTAAAGTTAAACACAATATTTTTTCAAATTTTTGAAGTTGTTTTTTGAAAGCATCCAAATAATCTTTTGGAGTAGCTTGAGAAGTTTTAGGTCTGCTTTTTATTCCCATTTCATAAGCTTTTTTTATTTTTTGATAGATATTTTCTCCTTCAATTCTTTCTAATTCTGGCCAATCAAATTTAGTGTTTACAATTTCAATTTGATATTTTTCTAAAATTTTTGGCAAAATTGAGGCAGCATCTTCTGTTACAATTCCAATCGATACTTTTTTTACTGAAGATTCCTTTGCAATCTCCTTTACCATGTCTTCTTCTCTCAAATCTTTGATTTCACCAAAATTTCTTAGTATTTTTTTCACTTCTTCTGGCCAATCTGTATGAATGTGAATTTTAAGTTTGTTTTGAGCTAAAACTAGGTCCAAAGAATTACCTAAATTTTTCAATTTTTCTTTGACTTCTTCTTCTTTTACTTTTGGATTTTCAATTAGAGCTACGATTTCAAAACGATAAGGAATTACTTGAACCATTCTTTTTATTTCCTTTGAAGGCATTTTTTCAATTTCTTTTTTTTCGCCTTTCAAAACTTCAAAAAAACTTTCCAAAACCATTAAAAAACCCAATCCTCCAGCATCAACAACATTCGCTTTTTTTAAAACTTCCATTTTCTCTCTAGTTTCAATTAGAGCTTTTTTTGCTTTTTCTAAAGCAAATTCAAAAATTTCCTCAATTTCATCTTTAGTTTCTGCTAAATGCTTGAAAGAATCTGCAAAAGCTGAAATTACATCTAAAATTGTTCCTTCTTTTGGATCTTGAATTGATTTGAATGCTTTCTCTTTCCCTTTCTCAAAACAAAAAGCTAAATTTTTAGCATCTAAAGGATTTTTTTTATTTAAATTTGAAAAAAAGCCAACTAAAAATCCAGTAAAAATTACTCCTACATTTCCCTGAGCTGAATTTAAAGCCCCTTCTAAAATTACTTCAGCTAATTCTTTTTGATTTTGAAAACTTCTCCCTTCAATCGATTTTTTTATTCCTTCTAAAGTTTTGGCTAAATTGGTTCCAGTGTCTTGGTCTGGAACCGGAAAAACATTAATTTTGTTAATCTCTTCTTTTTCAGCTTCAATTCTTTCGAAGGACTTCAAAAACATTTCTTTTAAAATTTCAAGAGAAAGAGTTTTCATTTTTTAAACTTTTCTTGGATTTCTTGTAAAAATTTTTGAGCAATTTCTTTTCCTCCCAAACCAAAAGCAATTCCAAGAGAAATTACTGCCAATGCTACAAATCCTGAAAACAAAATCAAAATTAAATCTTTGAGGATGTTTAGCTGATATAAGATTGCCAAAATAGTGAGCACCCAAACAAAAAATGTAATTCCCTTTCCAAAAATAGGAGAGACAGAAATTTTTTCCTTTTCCAAAGAAATCAGAACAATTTTTTTCGAGAAAGCAAAAAAATACAAAACTCCCAAAAAAATAAGCAAAGCTAAAAAAACGTTTAAATAATATTTCACTAAGAATTCAAAGAAATCACTTACTTTTTGAAGTGGAAAAATTTTCTCAAACATTACCATTAAAAAAAACAAAATAAAAAAAAGCTTTATGATTTCTACTACAATTTTTTGAATATCTAATTTTAAACCTACTGAAAAAAATGCACCCTCGAGACCGCTTAGTTTAAAAGCTGACTTCAATTTGATTTTTTCAAAAAATTGAAAAGATATTTTTTCTACAAATTTTATTACTAAAATTGCTACTAATATTAAAAAAACTCCCCAAAGTGATTGATAAAGAAAGTTTTCTAAAATTTCAAAAATCATCAACTTAAATTTTATAAAAAAGAAAATCTCAAATCAAGCTTAACTAAAGTTGATTTTTAAAATTTTTTTAAGTAAAATTTAAATTAAAATTGGTTTCTTTCAAGGTCGACAAAATTTAAAAAGTGCATTTGAAATTTAAAGTTTACCACATGGCAAGAAAAAAAGAAAAAACAAAAGGAAAACAAAAAAAAGTTAAAGTTATTGAGAAACCTCTAGAAGTTTTTTCATTCAGAGAACCTCAAAAAGGGCAAAATTTAATTTTTAAGATGGCACCAGTTGAGAAAATGAAAGTGGTAGAATATCAAAGAAAGCCCTCCACTTTTCATGTAATGCGACTGATTTCTTCGATTGAAAAAGTAGGATTTTTAGTACCTTTAATTGGAGTGGAAAGGGATGGTCACTATTTGATTTTAGATGGTCAACATAGATTATTAGCAGCTCAAAAATTAGGATTAAAAGAACTCCCAGTAATTTTAGTACCAGAAGAAATAGTTCAGTTGATGATGAATTTAAACATCGAGAAAGAACTAAACATTAGAGAAAGATCTTATGTTTCTTTAAGAGTTTATGAAGATTTCTTAAAAAACAATCCTCAAATGTCAGAAACAGAACCTGTAATTTCAGAAGCAATCGAACCTATTTATTTTGTAACTTTGGGAATTGGATATGAAAATCAAGAAAGGCTGAGAGGAAAACTTTTTGAAGGAATTTTGAAAAGATGCGATTTTCCTTTAGATGAACCTTTAGAATCAGCTTTCAAAATAAGGCAAGAAAGAGCCCAAAAGATTTTGGAAGCTAATGAAATCATTACAGAAATTGCCCAGAAATTAAAAGAAATGGAAAGATGGCACCCTTTTGTTTACCAACAAATAATGTCGTATGTAAATCCGATTAAAAAGAAAAGAGAACCTCAAGATTTTGACGAAGTTTTCGAAAAGCTTTTTGTGAATTTAAACGAAGTAAGAGAAAATCCAGAAATAATTTTAAAGGAAGAAGAAATAGAAGGAATGGAAGGAGAAGTATAAAGATTCTTTACTTTATTAATTATTTTTTAAAGGAGGGGTGTTCCGAATTTGGTAAGGAGCCGGTCTTGAAAACCGGTGCCAGATTTTCTGGCTTGTGGGTTCGAGTCCCACCCCCTCCGCAAAATTTTTTATTCTTCTATCAAAGGTACAAAAACAAAACCTGGAAATTCTTTTTCTTCAAAAACGTACTCTTTTCTTTTTATAAAAAGCCAAATTGAGTCTTCAATCGGAGTAACAATTCTTCCTCCAATTTTCAATTGTTCTTTCCAGGTCAAGGGTAAACTTTTTGCAGAAGCTGAACATAAAATTTTGTCAAATGGAGCTTCAATTTGATAACCTTTCGATCCATCTCCCAAAACAAATTTTACCCTTCCTTCTTTTACAAAATTGTACTTTTCTACATTTTTCTTTCCAAATTCTACTAATTCGGGAATTCTTTCTATTGCAATTACTTTTCCTTTTTTTCCGACAATTTCTGCGAGCAAAGCTGTTGTCCACCCAGAACCAGAGCCTACATCTAAAATTTTTTCTCCTTCTTTTGGTTGGAGAAGTTCTAACATAAAAGCTACTACCAAAGGCTGAGAAATTGTTTGTCCAAATCCAATAGGTAAAGCACCATCGTATTCTGCTAAATCTTTTAAATCTTCTGGTAAAAAATCTTTTCTTTTTATTTTCAAAAAAGCAGAAATTATTCTTTCTGATTTTAACCAGCCTTGAGAGATCAAATTTTCAACAAACTTTTCCCAAGAATCTTTTTTTTGATTCATTCTCTAAAAAGATTCTCTTGAAATTTCAGTGTAAAAATCTTTAAAAGAAACTGTTCTTTCATCAAAATAAAGTTGCACTTGTCCTACAGGTCCGTTCCTGTGTTTGGCGATGATAATTTCTGCAAGTCCTTTTTGAGCTGTATCAAAATATTTATCCTCTCTGTAAATGAACATTACTACATCAGCATCCTGTTCTAAAGTCCCTGACTGTCTCAAATCAGAAAGTCTTGGTCTTGGAGGAGTTCTTCTTTCAACAGCTCTCGATAACTGAGAAACTGCCAAAACTGGAATGTCAAACTCTCTCGCTAAAGCTTTCAAAGCTTTTGAATTTTCAGAAACTTGTTGTACTGGGGAAGCATCAGGATTTAAAGGTTCCATTAACTGAATGTAATCTATAATTACCAATCCTAAACCTTTTTCTGCTTGCAATCTCCTGCACATTGCTTTAATCTGCAAAATGTTTGGGGAAGGAGTATCATCAATGTAAATTGGAGCTTCAGATAAAATTGACATTGCTTGGCTGATTTTATCAAAATCGTTGGGTTCACCTTCTGAAGAAAGCTTTCCCGTTCTTAATCTCCAAAGATCAACTTCTCCAATGCAAGCTATTAATCTGTCCACTACTTGATCTTTTGACATTTCTAAAGAAAAAATTCCTACGGGAATTTTTTCAAGAATGGCAACGTTTGCTGCAATATTTATTGCCAAAGCACTTTTTCCTAAAGAAGGTCTTGCTGCTAAAATTATTAAGTCAGACTTTTGAAGGCCCGCCAAAATATTATCTAAGCTTTGAAAATGAGTGGGAAGCCCCCTCACTCTTGGCCCAAGTCTGGTTAAAGTTTCGATTCTTTCCCAAGTTTCCTTTAATACGTCTTTTACTGGAATAAATTGATGAGTGAGCGATTTTTGAGCAATTGAAAAAACTCTTTTTTCAGCTTTGTCTAATAAAACTTCTAAATCTTCACTTTCTTGTAAAACCAATTTTTGAAGGTCATAAGATGCAGATAACAATTCTCTTAAAGCTGATTTTTTCTTTACGATTTTTGCATAGTTTAAAGCATTAGCTGGAGTCACAACACTATTTAATAATTCACTTAAATAAGAAACTCCTCCTATTTCTTCCAAAAGCCCCTTCTCTTTTAATTTTTCTGAAACAGATAAAAGATCGATATTCTCTCCTTTTTCGAAAAGCTCCAAAAAAACTTTATAAATTTCTTGATGAACTCCCCGATAAAAATCCTCAGGCCTTATAATGTCTACCACTTTTAAAATTGTTTCTTTATCTAACAACAGACATCCCAAAAGGGCTTTTTCCGCTTCAATAGAGTAGGGAACAAATTTTTCTATTGTTTCTGCCATAATTTTAGTGTATCATTATAAAAAAAAGAAATCAAGAAAATTTATGAAAGTCGCTTTAATTACATTTCATTCTCTGTTGGAAGAAGGAGGAGTAAAAAGGCATATTTTTGCTTTGAAGGAAGAATTTGAAAAAAAGAAGGTTGAAACAAAAATTATTGCTCCAAGAAGAAAATTTACAGAAGATTATGGAAAAGATGTGATATTGCTTGGAACTTCCTTTAAATTAAACATTGGTGGGGGAATTTCAGATTTAGTGTTCAATTTTAATCATTTTGCAATAGAGAAAGTTTTAAAAAAAGAAAAATTTGATATTTTGCACTTTCATAACGCTTCTTTTCCTTCTTTTTTTCAAATTCTCCTTTCACCTTATACATTTAAAACTTTAAATATTTTAACTTTTCATTCTGACGTTTCAAGAAGCAATTTTTTAAAAATTTTCTTTCCTTTGTTTTTGAATTTTTGTAATTTAAGATTGGATGGCTTGATTGCAGTTTCACAAGTTGCTTTATCTTTTTTTGAAGATTTTAAAAAACCGAAAATTTTAATTCCAAACGGAGTTAATTTGAAAGAATTTTCTCCAAAAGGTGAAAAATTTAAAAATTTTTTAGACCAAAAAATAAATCTTTTGTTTGTTGGAAGAATAGAAGAAAGAAAGGGATTAATTTATTTATTAAAAGCTTTTCAGATTTTAAAAAGAAAATACAACAACTTAAGGTTAATTGTAGTGGGGGAGGGGCCAGAAAGAAGAAATTGCGAAGACTTTGTAAAATCAAAAAATTTAAGAGATGTAGTATTCTTGGGAGAATTAAAAGAAGAGAACCTTTTTAAAATTTATCGTACTGCAGATATTTTTTGTGCTCCTTCAATTTTTGGGGAAAGTTTTGGATTGGTAATTTTGGAAGCGATGGCTTCTGGGTTGCCGGTGGTAGCTTTTGCTAATGAAGGTTACAGAAGTTGGTTGAAAGGAAAAAAAGGAGAAGAATTTTTAGTTCCGCCAAAAGATTATGTATTGCTTGCAAAAAAAATTGAAATTTTAATTAAAAATCCAGAAAAAAGAAAAGAACTTTCTTTGTGGGGGCAAAAAGAAGCTAAAAAATATTCTTGGGAAAAAATCGCCCAAAAAACTTTACAGTTTTACCAAACTTGCCAGAAATTAAAACGCAAGAAAATTAAAAAAGAAGAAATTTAAATTCCTTCATCTTTGAGTTTTTCAAAAAGCTCTTTTTGTTTTTTGGTTAAAGTTTTTGGGATTAAAATTTTTACTTTAAAATACAAGTCTCCTCTTTCTTTTTTGCCAAATTTGGGAAGTCCTTTTTTTGGAATTTTGAAAATTTCACCATCTTCTGTGCCAGAGGGAATCTTAAAAATAATTTTTTCTTTTTCTAAAGTGGGAATTTCAATATTTCCTCCCAAAACAGCCAAAGTTAAAGGAATTTTTATTGTAGTGAAAAGATCGTTTCCTTTTCTTTCAAATAAAGGATGTTTTTTTACATAAACTTTAACGTATAAATCTCCTGGTTTACCCCTTTTTCTTCCTGCATCCCCCATTTGGGGAATTTTTAATTCTTGTAAATGATCTACACCAGGCGGAATGAAAACTTCTATTTCTTCTTCACCTTTGATTCTTCCTTCTCCATGACATACTTGACAAGGAGTTTGGGGTAAAAAACCCTCTCCTTTACATTGCGGACAAACAGTCGTTCTAGTAATTTGTCCAAAAAAAGTACTTTTAATTTGCTTTACTCTTCCTGTTCCTCCACACATTGAACACTTTATTATTTTCGTTTTAGGTTCAGCTCCTGTTCCCTCACATCTTTGACATTTTATCCACTTTTGAATTATAAACTTTTCTCTTTTCCCTTTTAAAACATCCTCTAAAGTAATTTCCACACCAACTTCGATATCAGAACCTCTTTTGGGTTCTTTTTTTCTGGAAACTCCAAAATCAAACTCAAAACCAAAAAAATCCTTTAACAAATCTTCTAAATCTTCAAACTCAACAGAAAAAGGAGTTCTCCAAAACCATTCAAAATCTCTTCCAGGTTCAGCTTGAGGTCCTTCAAAAACTTGTCCATACAAGTCATACTGCCTTCTCTTTTCAGGGTCAGATAAAACTTGATAAGCCTCGTTTATTTCTTTAAATTTTTCAGGATCTCCTCCTTTATCTGGATGATATTTGTGGGCCAATCTATAATAAGCTTTTTTAATTTCTTCTGGTGACGCATCCCTTGATACTCCTAAAATTTTGTAATAATCTTTCATACTTTTTTAAGAGGAACTTTCTTGAGATTGGGGTCCTTGATATCCTTTATACATTTCCATTCCAATTTTTTGAAGGACCTGAGATAATTCTTGAATTTTTTGTTTTATTTCTTCTATGTTATCTGACTCTTTTGCTTTTTTCAACTCTTCAATTTTTTCTTCAACTTCTTTTTTCAATGCTTCAGAAATTTTTTCTCCTCCTTCTCTTAAAGATTTTTCTGCTACATAAATTAAGTTATCAGCTTGATTTCTTGTTTCAGCTAACTCTCTTTTTTTTCTATCTTCTTCAGCATAAAGTTCAGCCTCTCTTTTCATTCTTTCTATTTCCTCTCTTGAAAGTCCAATTGATCCGGTAACTCTCACAGTTTGAGATCTTCCGGTAGCTTTATCTTTTGCAGTGACAGTTAAAATTCCGTTAGCATCGACATCAAAAGTGACTTCAATTTGTGGAACGCCTCTTGGAGCAGGAGGAATTCCATCTAAAATAAATCTTGCCAAAGATCTACAATCTTGAGCCATCGGTCTTTCACCTTGCAAAACGTGAATTTCTACTGAAGTTTGATTGTCAGCAGCAGTAGTGAAAATTTGAGTTTTAGATGTGGGGATAGTAGTGTTTTTTGGAATCATGATTGTGTTTACCCCTCCTAAAGTTTCAATTCCCAAAGACAAAGGTAAAACATCCAAAAGTAAAACCGATCTGATTTCCCCTTCTGGTGCTCTTTTTTCCAATTGAGCTAACAAAATTTCAGCTTCAATGGCAGCCCCCATTGCCACTACTTCTTCTGGGTTGATGGCTTTGTTGGGTTCTTTTTGGAAAAATTCTCTTACTGCTTCTCTTACTTGGGGGATTAAAGTCGTTCCTCCAACTAAGACAATTTCATCAATTTGATGCTTTTCTAATTTCGCTTCTTTCAAAGTAATTTTTACCCTTTCTATCGATCTTTCTACCAAATCCTTGGTCATTTGTTCAAATTGGGCTCTGGTGATTTTATAAAGCAAATGCTTTGGTCCTTCAGGAGTGGAAGTAATAAAAGGTAAGTTAATTTCAGTTTCCAAAACAGAAGAAAGCTCAATTTTTGCATTTTCTGCAGCCTCTTTTATTCTTTGTAAAGCTAAAGGATCTTTTGAAAGATCTATTCCTTCTTCTTTTTTGAATTTTTCAATGATCCAATTAATAATTCTTTGATCAAAATCTTGACCCCCCAAGTGTGCCTCCCCTCCTGTGGCAATTACCTCTACTGTATCTGGAGCAATTTCCAAAATTGTTACATCGAAAGTTCCACCTCCAAAATCATAAACTAAAACTTTTTTTGGCTCTTTTTTACCGAGACCGTAAGCTAAAGCAGCTGCTGTAGGTTCGTTAATGATTCTTAAAACTTTAAAACCTGCAATTTCACCTGCAGCTTGAGTTGCTTTTCTTTGGGAATCGTCAAAATTTGCAGGACAAGTAATTACTGCATATTCAAATTTTTCTCCAAATTTTTCTTCTGCATCCAATTTTAATTTTTGCAATATCATTGCAGAAATTTCAATTGGGGTGAACCATCTCTCTCCCATTTTGACCTCAACTCCACCATCTGACCTCCTTCTCGTTTCATAAGGTAATCTTTTCAATTCTGCCTGAACTTCAGGATCATCATACCTTCTCCCGATAAATCTTTTTACTCCAAAAATAGTGTTTTTAGGATTTGTTACTGCTTGTCTTTTTGCTAAAATCCCAACTAATCTTTCCCCTGTTTTAGAAATGGCAACTATCGATGGAGTTAAAATGGAACCTTCTCTATTTTCAATGCATTGAGGTTTTCCTCCAACGATAGTTGCCATTTTTGAGATTGTAGTTCCAAGATCAATTCCTAAAGCCCTCATGATTTTTATTTTAAAAAAATTTCAGAAAAATTCAACTCTTTTAAAATAAAAAAATTTTAGATAAAATTTTACAAAAATTAAAAAAGGAGGTGAATTAAATGGAAGAGAAAG
>Ga0065718_1024977_pt1 | contig 20610 bp, 12 predicted proteins | sample GBSCel77sediment_2_FD_59105 | JGI IMG/M metagenome (GOLD analysis project Ga0065718, IMG submission 59105) | Hot spring sediment microbial communities from Great Boiling Spring, Nevada - cellulolytic enrichment CS 77C v3 (version 3) | ecosystem: Environmental > Aquatic > Thermal springs > Hot...
TTTGCTTCTTCCTCGCCGGTCGATGGGAAGAGTAAAACGAATTCTTCGCCACCGAAACGTCCTACAACATCTGTTGAACGAACATTGTCTCGCAATATTCTTGCCACTTCCTTTAGGACTTCGTCACCTGTAAGGTGGCCGTACGTATCGTTTATCTTTTTGAAATTATCGATATCGCACATAACAACACTTAATTCTCCTTGCTCGGACTTAGCCTTTTCGAAGTAATGGTGCAACAGTTCACTAAAATGGTACCTCGTGTAGAGTTTTGTGAGAGGGTCTATTAAGCTTCTTAACCATGTCAGTGTTCCTTTCATAACAGCTACAAAACTGTACTCAAGTAATTGTAAGATCGGTAGAAGCTCTTTCTTGTATTCTTCAGGAAATCGAACCTTTTGATTCGAAAGCCAAAGTTCATATACTGCGTTTTTGTCAATTTTATCGCTAACAAAAATCTCTAACGGAGCTACGCTTAAAGTCTCCCTAACGGGTTTTTCTCCATCTGGTGTTCCAAGACTCGTTTCGAAGGTTTTATCCAGAACCTTATCGTAAAGCCTAAACAAAAGGCTTTTGGCGGGTATCAGCAACAGAATCTTTGAGGCGAAGTAATTTAAAAGTTTTTCCGGCTCTGTTTTAGGGTCAATTGCTTTTAAACTAGAGAGCAAATCGTAAGAAAGCCAGCTCAGCTGCTTTGATTGCTTTTCTTTTTCGTCTTTTTCTATTTTGACTCCGTATAGTTCACATAGCGTTCTAACGGCGTTTTCGAGTCCAATGTCTTTGTAGATAGTTATTGATTTAGAATAGTATGACCTTGATTTGTATTCATTACCGAGAGCTTTATAGTAATGACCAAATCCCTCGTACACCATTGCCAAGGATAACAAAGCTCCATCAAGCACGTAGTTCGTTTCAAGATATTCAAGTTCCTCTTTGAATAGTTCAGGAACAGTTCTTGCCAACTCGAGTCCCAAAACTGCTACTATTTCTTCTCTAAAATACCTAGAACCAGCGTCTCTATACTTTTTCCACTTTATTGGAAATTCTTCAGTCCCAGCGGCAGAGATAACCTCGACTATCTCCTTTGTACTTTCATCATATTCCTCGCTACTCAACACACTTTGTACATACTCCAGTGATTTATTAAGGTTTCGTGTTATAAAGTGAACGGCAAAGATATCAAATGAAGTATCCACACCGTAACGTGCCTTTACGCGTTCAATATGTTCAAGAGCTTCTTCGACTTCGAAATTATAGCTATGATAGTATGCCTCTAATGTTTGTGCGAAGATTATCTCATTTCTTAGATTTAACATTTCAAGTTTTGGTTCTAATTCAGCAATACCGGATACGAATTCTCCTATCTTACCTGCATAAAGCGCATGAGAAAGCATGTTTAACCTTGCTAAATAGCTTCGAGCAGGCAAACCAATGTTTTCAGCAGCCTCTACTGCTCGTTCAAGATACTGCATAGAGATAGTGGTGTTTGTAATCTCAACAGCGAGGTTGTTATAAATCGATGGGAGTTTATGTGCAACGTTGTAATCAAGTGCCAATTTTTCAGCTTTTCTTAAATACTCCAAAACTTTTGATGGATTCGAGCGGGCTATAACCGATATAAATATGTAAATGTCAATGAGAAGCCTCACGTGCAATGGATTGTTTTCGTCAAGTTGTTCCATTATTCGTTTTGCTCTTTCATAATAATCTTTTCTTCCAAGAGCTTGTCCCGCTTCGGACCTTAGCAATAAAAACTCACGCTTCAAATTACCAAACGGACCAAGGTCAACGTTCGAATTTTTCAGAAGTTCTACAGCGTTCTTGTAGTCGTAAAGTAAGTAGTATTTGAACGATTTAAAATAGGTGTATATCTTTTTATCAGGTATATCTAACTCGCTTATATAACTTTCGTCTTCTGTTCGCTCAGCGAGTTCTAATAGGAACTTATAATAAGCGTAAGATTCTCGATTTTTAACGATTCTTCTTGCTTTTTGCAACACACTGTATACAACAGATGGTGATGCGTAAAAATCAAGAAGCTCCCTTGCGTACTTTAGGTAAGCAACAGCCGCGGACACCTCGTTTCCTGATGCTTCCAAATGCCAAGCTTTCTTCTCATAGTCAGCCAGAGAAGATGCCAATTTTTTGTGGAGTTCTAACCTTTCCTCTTCAACAATAGATTCGTATAGTATTTCCCAGTACTGCTTAAGTGTGAAACGGATTATATTGTATTCTCTATAAAGTATTCCATCTTCTAAAAGCGTTGTCAAATCTATATCCTCACCCAATAACTTCTCCAAAATTTCTACTTCTACTTGTTTGAACTTTTGTCCGAGAACTGAAAGGTATTTCACATTCGAGTTCTTGTATTTCTCTACCCTCTCGACAAAAATAGATTCGACTTTAACTTCTTCAAGTTTTTCCACATCAAAAACAAACCCCTCATGTTCTTTTCTTAGCACATCTTGTTCGTAAAGGTATCTAAGGTATTCGACAATAAGCCCTGGTAAACCTCCACTGGCAGCATAAAGCCAGTCAACAAGGATTTCTTGATTTTGTATTTTTATGAAAGAAGAGTCTAGAAGCTTTTTTATTGTGCTTTTGTCAAATGTTTTTAATTCAATACGAAGTTGAAAGTCCTCCGAATCCTCTACAGAAAAAGCAAGAATTTTTATTTTCCCGGTATTGTCCAATCTTGCGATTCTTCTTAAGAATGATTTCAATCGCTCATCTGCTTCCTGATAATCATCAACGAATATAACCACGTTTTCAAGGTGTCTCAGAGCTTGAACTACATCTATGCTTACCGTATCAATAGTGCAAACGTTTTCCAAGCAATACGATAAATTGGAAACAAGTTTCTCTGATACTTTGTCTGAACAAACTTGCAATGTCTGTGCAATTAAATCAAACCCGATGCTAACATGGAGAAAAGGTATCCCTTTTTGCCTAAAGTGACTCTGTAAATTTTCAATCATGGTTGTTTTACCAATTCTTTGTGGACCAATAACACCTATGAAGCCTTGGCCTGGCATTGGTGAGAGAACAAGTTCAAATATTTCATTTTCCTCTTCTCTGTGAATTCTTCTTATAGTCAGAACCTTCTTGGAACTAAGCACATTTTGGAAAGGAATCTCCTCAACATAATCTCTTTGATTTGGCTCATCAACTATCATTTGTTGAGCGATTCTTTTGAGTTCTTCGTTGCTTGTTAAGTCATATATTATTTTTCCAAATACATAGATTGTTGACTTATCCGTTATTTCTCTTTTGAAGTACTCAGGCGCAGCGAATACTCTCCCAGTCTTCACCGATTTTTCAACATGTTCAGAAGATTGTATCAGTGGTAGAAATATCCTAATTTCATCGTTAACAATAACTATGTCATCTAACCCTATATAAGGAATAGTTAGACCAGGAATATGTAAAACTGTCTTCATTACAGAAAGCAACTGTGGAAGGAGTTTCTCAATATATTCGCGTCCAAACCTACTAATAGAATCATAGGAAGGAATATCATATACAAGAATATCTCGTTCGCTCTCTTCAAAATAAAAGCTTTCAGGAACTAAAAGCCCATGAACATTGCGGGCTAGTTCTGAACGCAGAATAACATTTGCTTGAGTTTTAATCAAGCTTTTTTCTACGAATTTCGCTACCTTTTTGTAACCCTCAATTTCAACTATATAATCACTGCTCCAGTAAGTATCACCAATGTATTCAAGTATTTCCAACTTATACCACGCCTCCCACCAAATTTAAACTAAAGAACTTTCAAAAGACACTTAGGAAAAGCAGACTCTGTTCTTTCCAGTTTCTTTAGCAATGTACAATCTTTTATCTGCAAGCCCTATAAGTTCAGTTATGTTGTGTTTTTCGGAAGAAGATGCAACCCCAAAACTTATTGTTACTTGAAACCCGAAAATATCATAAGAAATCTTTTCTATTACTTTTCGAATGCTTTCACATATTTCAACACACCTTGCTTTGTCTACTTTCATCGCACCAACGAATTCTTCGCCTCCGTACCTTGCAACAGTTCCTTTTTCTTCAATACTATCTTTAAGAATAGCTGCAATATTTTTAAGCACAATATCACCAGTCAAATGACCATAAGTATCGTTAATTTTTTTGAAATTGTCTATATCCGCTATGAAGACACTTATTTCTTTTTCATTTTGTGAAACGGCAGGTTCTTTCATATATTCTTGCAAGATTTCCAAAAACCTCCATCTGTTGTATAGTCCTGTCAAAACATCCCTCGTTGCCCTTTCTCTATATATTATGCCTCTTACTTGGCTTGCAAACAACTCATCCAAAAGTATTATCTTGTCCCATACATCTTTTTTATCTTTTTCCGATAACATAAAGTAGTTGCTTGAGAAGAATATTAAATACTCGCTATCCTTGTCTACATTATCCTTGATATACACCTCAAGAGGGTCAAATCTAACAGTGCTTTTCTTTTCATCAAATGGTGCAATACCTATAGATGAACTGAGATTTGTTTTTTTATCCCTTACTAACACAAAAACATGCTGAGGTTTGAAAAGGTTAATCAGTATATTCGAGAATATCCTTAGAAACTCATCTAATCCTATCTTTTGGTCAATTGATTTTAGTATCTCGAGTGTATCAATTATTTCGTTTTCCACTGTATCTTTACGGAAATCAATGAACAAACTGTCCTTCAAAGACTGGTTAAAGTCTTTTCCAATTCCCAAATCAAAAACAATCCTCGCGATTCTTAACTTTACTAAGTCATGTTTCATTTCGTTACGACTTAGCTCATAATATTTTTGCTTAGCCAAAAGTATGTAAAGCAATGAGAGTTTTGTCATTTCCGAAGTATAGAAACTGTCCCATCTGTCAAGTTCATCAGCCAATCTTTCTTTGTCAACTTTGAAAATTTGCTCTGTAAACAGGTATAAAATCTCTTCTCTTAGCAAAGTGTAGTTCGATGTAATATAATCATTCCATGCCCTAAAGAATTCTTTGTCATCCTTAGCCAGTATCATTGCGGTGAAATATTCAAAGGCCCTTGTATGAATTGCTGGATTGTCGTAGTATTTTTGGATCAACTCTTTTGCATTTTCTCTATTCCCGCAAAGCATTTCATGGAGGATCAGTCCCCGCAAAGAGTGATGAGGTAAATTCTTCTCAGATTCAATCTCAAAAGCTTTCTTGAAGTATTTTAAACCTTCTTCGTAACGATGAAGATATGAATAAACCATACCATGGAGTCTGTACAAAAAGGATAAGTCAGAATAACTTAGGTAATCCTTAAGAGAGTTTTCTAACAAGGAAAATTCAGTAAATAGTTCTTTGAACTTTCCAAAGTAGAGTAACTCACGTGCCAGACTGAGCCTCGGAGTCAAACTGCGGCGTGTGTATCCAATTTCACCAGCTATTCTTAGGGCTTCTTTGAAATACATTATGGAGAGTAGATATCCATCGTACACCATACCAAAAGAGTTATATATACTTACTAAAAGATGTTTCAAATTGTACTGATTGGCAATCTCCAGCGCTTGGTTTAGATACACAGTAGCTTTTTTCCTATTTGTGTATACCAAAGCGTTGCCAATTAACCATAACCATTCCGCCTTTAACTCAGCCCATTTTTCATTCCAAATTTTCATACTTTGAATCTCTTCAAGGTCAGGACCAGCATTTGATAGTTTGTCGTAATATGAAAGGTATGCTCTTTCTCTGATAAAAGATAGTTGTAATGACTTGTATTTTGGCAGTTCGAAAGACCTCAAAATATTGTCAGTATAAGAAATGCAGTCTAAGTATCTTTCCTCGATAAATAGTTCAAGGGCTTTTAGGTATGTAAAAATTCTTTTTTCTGGAAGCTGTATGTCTTTAAACTCAAAACCAATCCCTGCTCGATTTTGAAGCTCAAGTCTCAACTTGTGGAATGCATATGATTCATCTTTACTACTTTTCTTCAGGATTTCGTAAGCTCTGTATAAAACATCCGACAGAAAAGAAGGAGAAAATGTGTATTTTTCCAATCCTACCTTCACAAACTTAAGATAAGTGACCGCAGCGGAAAGTTCTCTACCAGCCAACATGTAGTGAGAAGCAGCTTTAAGCGCGTATTGATTATATGGGCTAATGTGTCTACTGTACTCTTTTGCCATCATTTCATGAATTAGTTTTAATTGTGCGTTATCTTCCATTTGAAATGTGAAATCGTAATCAACTATATACTCACCGTCATCTGACCTTACAATTTGTTCTTTTAACAAGTTTCTTAGCATACTTTCTCCATCTTTTCCTGTGACTGAACTGAATATCATCAGGTCTTGTCTATCGAATTCTTTGCCTAAGACTCTTACCAAAAACAAGTCTTCTGCCATACGTGAAAATTTCACTTCAAAATCCTTATCAGATAAATTCTTCTTTGGTACTTCAATACTGAAAGTTTTATCCGGTTGCTTCGATTTGTAAGTCAAAACAACCGTTTTAATTTCAGAATTCTTCAAAATTTCTAAGAATCGTCTTACAAGGTAATGCGGTTCGTCAACATCCTTGACAATCAATATTATCTTTCCGAATCTCTTGAAGATATTAATCAGTTCACCAACTACTGTGTCAAATTTGCAAACCGAATATAAACACTTCACCAAGCCCGAGAATTCTTCTTGTGATAATTCATCCCTTTTTTTCAAAAGCAACTGTCTTAGAACGTTTGTAAAATCATCGCCTATGTAAAATATCGCCTCGTTTTTTTCTGTAAAGCGGTAATCAATTCTTGCAATGTAATCCTTAAATAAACGATAATATCCGTTTGTATCAATTTGGACCACCGTGTAGTTTTTCTTAGCGCTCGTGATTTCTGAAATTATCTTGTAAAGTGTGCCATCGCTTAACATATCTTTTTCTAAATCATCAACGGTAACACTACAGCTCTTAAGTTTTGAAACTATACTTGCTTTCTCTCCGTTTTCATCAAAAAGTTCAATCATCTCGCCCAAAATGCGCATTGTTGAATTTTTATCGTAGGTGCCATTTTTAATATACTCTTCATCAACGAAAACACAGATAAAACCTTTTGATGATTTTATCATTTTGGAACTATCCATTAACTGCTTGTAAAATTCCGAAGTAAAGATTACTGGAGGTCTAAAGAAAAATTCTCCTGCATACATGAAGATATCGAACAAGCTTATAGCAGGAAACGGGGGGATATTACCAAGCAAGACAAATTTTGCGATTCTTAGAATTGACTCTACAAGTTTTTTTCGTTCTTCATAAGATAGCGAGACTAATTCACCTGAGGATTTTATGATATGTTTTTCACCTGAGTACTTGAAGAATACGACTATACTTTCATCTGTACGTTCTACCGCGACAGGGAGTATAAATCTCTTAGAAAATGTGTAACTGTTTAAATGGACTACAAAGTCGTGAAAGTCATTCACAAAATCTTTGCTGATGGTCCATTTTAAGATACTTCCTTCCTCTGTTTCAGTAATCTCTTCTTTGCAAAGTAAATCTCTAATGAGTGCTAAGTTACAGCTTAAACGCGTATTTATCCCCCCTGGGCTTTAGGAAAAACACCAACAAACACTTAAAGCCTTTTTGTTCTATTGGTAATGTTGGTTGTTTAAATATTCTTAACAGCCTCTAATTGCGTGTTAAACATCAACTTAGCTTCCCTAATAACTTGTTCTACGATAACGGATAATTCTCCTTTCAACGTACATCCTGCAGCCCTTGGATGTCCACCGCCACCTAAAAGAACTGCAAGTTTACTGCAGTCAAACCAATCCTTGGAGCGGAAGCTTATGTGTACCTCGTTCTTTTCATATTCAGAAAAGAAAATAGCAAGTTCTACACCCTGTATTGAACGTAGTTCTCCTACAAAACCACCACTGTCGTCTTCTGTACAGTTGTTTGATTCATAGTCTTCTTTCGAAAGGTAAGAATAGACTATCTGTCCATCGTTTTCTGTTCGGATGTGTTCCACCATCGTTGAGAGTAGTTTGAATTGCTCAATTCTTTTATTTTCGAAAATCCTTGAAACCAGATATGCTTTTCCGCCCATAGATACAAGTTTTGTCGCATCTGCAAAGACAGTTTCGTCAGCATTGGAGTATCTGAAAAAGCCTGTATCCGTGGCTATTCCCATAAGGTTGATTGTGGCAAGTCTTTCATCGTACGGCACCCCAAGTTCCGTGTTAATCCTGAGAACCATTTGGGCTGTAGAACCAAACCTTGTGTCAACCCAATTCAGCGTTCCAAAAAGTGTATTTGTACCATGGTGGTCAACTACAGCCGTTCTGACTTTTCCAAGAGACTCCTGAAAACGCCCAATCCTATCAGGACTTGATGCATCAACAATTAGCATAAAATCTGGTTCAAAACCGCTGTTGATTACTTCATCGTAACCCTTAATAATATTTGTCTCATCAAACTCGTAGAAATACCAAGGAATTCTCCAATCAATACCCGCCAATACTTCCTTGCCTAGTTTTTGGAGCCCCAACGTAGCGCTCAGAACTGAGCTTATATCATCGCCATCAGGCATTATATGTCCAACAACCAAAACCTTTTTAGCAAGATTAAGTTCGCCTACTATTGAAAGGAAATCGCGATTCATTCAAGCACCTCCAAAGCTTTCTTAACTACTTGTGTAAATTTTTCCTTGACCTTGTTAGCGACCTCAACAACTTCCTCATGTGACAAAGGTTGGTCAAGTATACCGGCTGCCATATTTGTCGCACAAGAGAATACTAAAACTTTTATACCAGCGTGTGCACAAACGATTACTTCTGGAACTGTCGACATCCCTACTAAGTCAGCTCCAAGTTTTCTAAAAGCTCTTATTTCCGCCGGTGTCTCATAAGTAGGACCAGTTACAGCTAAATAGACTCCTTCGTTCATGTCTGGAAAAACGCTCTTTACTTTTTCCATCCATGTTCTGTCAAAAGCTCCAAGCATGTCTGGGAACCTTGGACCTATCTCTTCATCATTCGGACCTCTCAGAGGATTTCGGAACATAAGGTTTATAACATCCTTAACCAAGACTATGTCACCAGGCTTGTAACTTGTGTTAATTGCACCTGCAGCATTTGTGATAAGCATCCGCTCTATTCCGAGAAGTTTTAGCGTGTGTATAACGACCTTTATATCACTTGGATTCCAACCTTCGTATATATGAAATCTACCATTCAAAACAACGACCTCTTTACCGAAGAGTTCACCGAAAATTAATTTTCCCTCATGTCCAGGTGCAGTAGAATAAGGAAAATTTGGAATATCTTTGTAGTTTATATGTGTAGCGTTCTTTACCTCATTAGCCAAAAAACCTAATCCGGAACCAAGTATAAGTGCTATCTTGGGTTTTGAAGAAATTCTCAAAGCTATATACTCATATGCTTCTTTTACTCGCCTATCCACGAAAATCCCTCCTAGAAATCTCTTTGCATTATCTCATTCTTGTTTTAAAATTGAGTTGTAGCTTTCATTTTTCATCTTATTATACCACAACTTCTTTAAAACCAAAGCCAAAAAAACGTGAAAGATTGAAAGGAGGAGCAAGTTATGATAAAACCAGAAACACGATACCCGCGTATGATAATAAATCTTTCCGCAATAAGAGAGAACGCTTCAAAAGTTGCTCAGCTTTGCCATTCAAGGGGCATAGAACTTGTTGGAGTTACGAAACTTTCGCTTGGAAATCCAATAATTGCAAAGGTAATGCGCACTGCTGGCGTCGACAAAATTGGAGAATCTCGGCTGAAGAATATTCTAAATCTTTACCAAAATGGTGTTCCAGGTCCTTTCCAGTTGCTAAGGATTCCAATGCTCTCGGAAATTCCCCAAGCTGTTCGTTTGGTAGATGAATTCCTGGTTTCTATGCCTGAAACTGCTTTTGAGATTGATAAACAAGCAGGAGAATTAGATAAAAACGTGAGCATTATTTACATGATAGATGTTGGAGATTTAAGAGAAGGGGTGTGGTTTGAAAACGCACTTGATGAAATTCTCTCAGTTGCGGGAAAACTAAAGCACGCTATTTTAAGAGGAATAGGAACAAACGTTGGATGTTACGGTGGGGTTTTACCAACAAAAGAAAATATGACCGTGCTTGTAGAAATCGCGAAAGAACTAGAATCTAAACTTGGATATAAGTTGGTAATTAGTGGTGGAAGTACAGTTACGCTTAGTCTTTTAGAAAATGGTGTTTTACCAGAAGGAATTAATCAATTCAGGGTAGGGGAAGGCATAATACTTGGAACCGATGCTACGGGAGACAGGGATATTCCATATCTAAGACAAGATACAGTAATTCTGGAGGCTGAAGTTATAGAAGTAGATTACAAACCGTCTGTTCCTGTTGGAGAGTTGGGGAAAGATGCGTTTGGAAGAACACCACAATTTGAAGACAAAGGATACAGAAAAAGAATTATACTTGCCGTGGGTGAGCAGGATGTTAAACCCGATGGATTAATACCTCTTGTAGAGGGCTTGCATGTTCTCCACGCATCAAGTGATCATTTGATAGTCGACACAACAGAAAGCACTGAAACATTTAAATTAGGAGACATTGTTCGTTTCAGAATGAGCTATGGCTGTGCATTGAGAGCTTTCACAAGTCCATATGTAGAAAAAGTCTTCATCGAAGATTGATGATGTTTTCCTTTAGTGCATTTCTAACCTTGTCTCTTCTTTCGACGTAAATTTCTTCACCAGTGAATGGGTCAAAACCAGTGTAGTATATCGTTGTGCTGAGTGTGCCAGGAGTAGGCGTGAATATCTGCACTTGCTGAGGAACATAACCAAGGTGTTTCTTTATGAATTCCCTTAGGTAAATGTTTTCCTTTTCACTCTCCCCAGGGTGAGCAACTATGAAATAACCAATAACGTATTTCTTTTGTCCTTTTCTTTTTGCTGCTTCTTCGAACCTTTTTTTGAACTCTAAGAATAACTCAGCAGAAGGTTTTCTCATAATTTTTAGAACATACGGATGAGCGTGTTCAGGTGCTAACTTAAGTTGCCCTGATGTAAAATCAACCAAAGACGATATTATGTAGTCTGCGTTTTTTGAAGCAAGAATCAAATCATGTCTTATACCAGAGCCTACGAATACATGTTTTACCCCTGGGATACTTTTAACTTTCTTCAAAAGTTCAATGAATTCATCAGTTGCGTCATTTTTACTTTCCCCCGACAAGGATAACTTACAAACGTTAGGTGCTAGACAACTTCTAAGACATTGGCCTTTGGTATTTCTAACCGGACAAGACAAACCAAACATATTTGCGGTTGGTCCACCAATGTCAACAATGGTTCCACGAAACTCAGGCATTCTGGTGAGAATCTTAACTTCTTCAATTATTGAATCAACTGAGCGTGAAATAACATGTGTTGTTTGGTGATTTGTTATTGCACAGAATGAACAGTTTCCAAAGCAACCTCTCACAGCTGTAATGGAAAACTTTACAGTTTCTATAGCCTTTACCGGCCCTTTGGCAAGATAATAAGGATGAACTCTCCTGGTATATGGTAGCAAATAAAGCTCATCTAACTCATCTTGTGTTAAGGGCAAAGCTGGAGGATACTGGATAACGTATCGATTGTCGTGCTTTTGAACAAGCACTACCTTTTTCAAAGGTTCGGTATTTTCGACCATTATCCTATAAGCTTCTGCATACTTTCGTTTATCATTTACAACCTCTTCATATGATGGAAGATGAATGAGATTCAAATTTTCTTTTAAATCTAAACCTTCCAAAGAGCTCTTCCATATAACGGTTCCAGAAATACCATCAAGGCTCTTTCCCGCAGCTATCCTTTCAGCTATCTCCAAGATAGCGCGTTCACCCATTCCGTAAACTAAGATATCAGCCTTTGAATCCAGAAGTATCGACTTTCTAACCTTATCACTCCACCAATCGTAATGTGCAAACCTTCTGAGACTTGCCTCAATACCGCCAATAACTATTTTTATATCCTTGAATACTTGCTTAATCCAGTTCACGTACTGTATGACTGCCCTATCTGGACGCTTGTTATTAACACCACCTGGAGTGTAGTCATCACTTTTTCTTTTCTTACGTGACGCTGTGTAGTTTGCAACCATTGAGTCTACGTTTCCTGATGTAACCCCAAAGAACAAATTAGGTCTTCCAAGCCTTTTTATATCATCTGGACCTTCCGGTTGTGCTATTATTCCTACCTTGTAACCCCTCGCTTCCAACAGCCTACCTAATAAAGCAACTCCAAAGGACGGGTGATCCACGTAGGCATCACCCGTCACTAAGATAACATCTAAACTTTTTAAATTTCGCGCTTTTATTTCTTCCTCTGTCGTTGGTAAAAACATCTTTAAGTCAGAATTTTTCATATATTCTCGTATTTCCTTCTCTCCCATTCAGTGACAGTGGTTGAATATTCCCACCATTCTCGCTCTTTCAATTTTAAGAACTTTTCCCAAATATGTTCGCCAAGGACTTCTCTAACAAGCTTGCTATTTTCAGCCTCGTTTAGTGCTTCTTTTAAATTCGCAGGTAGTCTGTAAATACCACGTTTTTGCTTTTCACTCTCGGACATCTGATAAATGTTTTCCTCAACAGCCGCCGGAGGTTCTATCTTGTTCTCAATTCCGTCCAAACCAGCTGCAAGAATTACAGCAAATGCCAAGTACGGATTGCATGATGGATCCGGAGACCTGTACTCGATTCTCGTTGCTTTTCCTCTTGCTTTTGGTATCCTTATCAACGCTGTTCTGTTTCCCTTACTCCAAGCAATGTTCACAGGAGCCTCATAACCAGGAACAAGCCTTTTGTAACTGTTGACCGTTGGGTTTGTTATCGCCGTTATTTCTCGCGCATGTGCAATCAACCCACCTATGAAGTATTTCATAACTTGAGACATCCCATCAGGAGTACTTTCATCATAAAAGGCGTTTTTCCCGTCAAGTGTAAATAAGCTCATATGAACATGCATTCCACTACCATTTACACCAAAGAACGGTTTTGGCATAAACGTTGCATAGAGATTGTTCTTTATTGCAAGCGTTTTTATTACAAGCTTTACAGTCTGAACGTTATCAGCTGCAATAACAGGTTCTGCGTATCTAAAATCTACCTCGTGTTGTGAAGGTGCAACCTCATGATGAGTAGTCTCAACATCCAGTCCCATTTCCTCTAAGTGAACAGATACTTCCGTCCTGATATGCTCTGCAATATCAACTGGTAGAAGGTCAAAATAACTACCGCTGTCTAAGAACTCGAAAACGGGTCTGTTATTTTGTCTAGGAAGGATGAAAAATTCAACCTCTGGACCTGCGTAGGGAATGAACCCCATTTTTCGAGCCTTTTCTTCAACAAGCTTTAACCTATATCTTGGGTCACCATCAAAGGGATGTTCAGAATCGCTGTAAACATCACATATAATTCTCGCACTTCTGTGACCGTCAAATGTCCAGGGAAGCATAGCAACAGTTCTCAAATCTGGTTTGAGATACATATCAGATTCATGAAGCCTTGCAAACCCCTCAACTGAAGAACCATCAAACATGATACCCGATTCTAAAGCTGTTTCGAGTTCATCAACAGGGATTTCAACATTTTTCATCATCCCGTTTATATCCGTAAACTGCAATCTTACAAACCTGACCTGGTTTTCTTCCACAAACCCAAAAAGCTCCTCACGAGTCATCTCTTTGTTCGACGCCATAACTTTCCCCCCACCTTTCGTAATCTAAAAATAGTGAGTAAAAACGCGTAATAACAACTATAACTGTATTTTATCACTTTCACTATTGGCAGTCAATTATAACCACACATTTCGGGTAATTTCGTCCAACGCAAAGTTAACACAAAAAAGGAAGATGCGCTATGTATCAAAACATTTTTCGTTGACACTTTTTCCTTTCCCCTTTATAATATTATTGAGAATTATTCTCAATAAAACTCTGAAATCATCCTTCCTAATTCCAAAAAGCGAGGTGAGATATGTGAAACTGTCAGAAGTGCCTGTTGGTGCCAAAGTAGTGGTTGAAGATGTAGAAGAATCCGAAATTTCGCCAAAGCTCAGAGCCATTGGCATCTTGCCCGGGGTAACGATAACAGTAGTAAAGAATGCGCCAATGGGTGACCCGAGGATGTACAAGGTTTTCAACAAACTTATAAGTTTGAGGTACTCAGAAGCAAGTCTTGTTGAAGTCGAGATACTTAAAGATTCAGTTATACCTCTTTCAAGTGCCATCCCAGGATTATATAAAGTAAAACAAATTCTGGGAGGGTACGGTATACATCGTTGGTTATCGAAAATCGGAGTAACAGAAGGTTCAATTATCAGATTACTTGAGGATAGAAGGGTTGCTACGGCGCTGGGAACCTTTGATATCGGATTTGGGAAGCTTTCAAAGATACTGGTAATAAGCGCTGAAACTCAATCCGAGCAAGGGAGTTGAAAGCTATGGTGATAACTGTAGGCTTATTGGGCAACCCAAATGTTGGAAAGACTAGCCTTTTCAATAGATTAGTAGGCGCCAGGCAGTATGTTGCTAATTGGCCCGGGGTTACAGTTACAAGGATTGAGGGAGCTACAGCTTACAAGGACTACACTTTACATTTTGTCGATTTACCAGGTGTTTACAGCCTAACGGCTACATCTGTCGACGAAAAATTGACAAGAGATTATCTACTTTTTTCTCCACCAAATGTTACTGTCGTTGTGATAGATAGCATGAGCCCTGAGCAAGGGATGTTTTTACTCTTAGAAGCTTGCGAGTTAGGATTAAATGTAATCGCAGTCTTTAATGCCATTGACGAAGCGAAAAAATTAGGAATAAAGATTGATAAATATTCGCTTGAAAAATTTCTCAGAGTTCCAGTAGTGCTTACATCTGCCCACACAGGCGAAGGAATTGAAGAGCTTAAAGAAAAGATTGTGGAATCCTTCAGAAAAACAACGAGACCTATCGTAATAGATTATGGAAACGAAACTGAAAAAAAGATTAAAGAAATAGAGCAATGTGTAGAAGAAACTTTCAATAAGAGATTTACTGCAATCAAAATCATTGAAGGCGACAAATACGCAAGGGGTTTTTTGAAAAAAGATTGTCCGAACGATATATTAGACACGATTTCTCAGGAAATCAGAACATCAATACCTTTGACGAAATACGAATACATAACAAACGTTGTCCAGCTTTCGATTCAAAGAACAGACGAAACACTTACAGTTACAGAAGCACTCGACCACGTTTTGACACATAAGTATATAGGTATTCCCATATTCTTGGCTCTAATGTACTTGGCGTTCAATTTTACTTTCAAGGTATCGGAACCTTTGGTAGGGTTACTTGAGTACCTTTTTGAAAAAATCGCAGATTCTGTGGGAAGTGAAACTATAGTAAGTTCATTAATATCGCAAGGAATCATAAGTGGTGTAGGTAGTGTTTTGGCTTTTGTCCCAAGTATCTTTGCGCTCTTCTTTGCACTTGGAATCATGGAAGAGAGCGGTTATCTCCCACGAATAGCCTTTTTAGTCGACAAGTTGATGTATTCACTGAGATTAACCGGTAGGTCTTTCATGACATTGCTGTTAGGTTTTGGGTGTAACGTAAGCAGCGTCATGGCAGCCCGCGGGTTAGCGGACGAACGCGAAAGAGTTACAACTATCTTGGTTTCACCTTTCATTAGTTGTAGTGCAAGGATTCCCGTGTATTTGCTAATCGTAAGCATTGCATTTCCGAACCACAAAGCAGAAGCGTTTTTTGCAATATATGCTTTGAGTCTTCTTCTCACAGCTTTCTCATCGAGGATAGTAAACAAAGTTATCCTGAAAGGACAATCCGTACCTCTTGTTATGGAATTACCTAGGTATAGATTTCCTAAGCTCTCAAATGTTTTGACTTACGTCTGGAATAGAGGAAAGCATTTCCTTGAAAAAGCTGGAACGATTATTTTTGCTGCAAGTATTGTAATTTGGGCGTTAACTTATTTTCCAGGTAGAGGAAACGTAGATAACAGCTTTGTTTCTATGCTTGGAAAATTCCTTCAACCATTGTTTGCACCTTTAGGATTTTCATGGCAAATAGTGTCAGCTCTTATATTTGGCGGAGTTGCAAAGGAAGTCATAGTATCTTCACTTTCCCAATTTTACGGCAATGTGTCTAATATTCATTTCGACCCTCTCGTAGGTGCGACACTAATGACCTTTATACTTGGTTATATGCCATGTTTTGCTACACTTGCAGCAATAAAAAGCGAAACGAACAGTTCAAAATATACATTATTTGCAATCTTTTACAGTCTTGCTATTTCCTACCTGCTTTCGTTGGTAGTATACACAGTAGGAAGGTGGATATTATGAGAAGTATCAACAGAATGCTTGCAGTGATGTTAGTTCTTTCCGTGGTAACTTTTGTTTTATACGTTGCCGAAGGACAATACGTATTCTCCTTGGTGATACTGTCGTTTATGTCCGTTCTAATATCAGGTTTCCAAGAATTTGGAAGTAATGCGTACACTTTTAAAATCGCACACTTGTATGTTGCAAGCATACTTTTCTTGATTGCTGCAGGATATGTATTCTTCGCGTTCGCATTTTCTATAGTCAATATCCTTATAGACGAAGAAATCTATAAACCGAGTCCTGGGGACCTTATGCTCCTAATTACAGGTGCATACTCAATTATATACGTGATCCACTTACGAAAATCGGCGTTAAAATCTAATAGAACAGGTTCAATAAATACAGATGCCAATAAAACCTGTTGTCACTGATTAATGGTGGTAGTATAATAGTACTTGAAAACAAGTCAAAATAAACCTCCCTTCGTATGTTCAAGGGAAGTCCGGTGAAAATCCGGCACGGGGCCGCCACCGTGAGCGGGGACGAAACCTGCAAAATGCCACTGGCTTTAAAGCTGGGAAGGCGCAGGAAGTAGGATGATCCGCGAGTCGGGAGACCTAACATACGAAGGAAGGTGGCCATCCACCACGTAGCCTGGGGATGGCAACAAATTTTTGCAAAAAGGGAGGGTTTTTGTATGGTCAAGTCGTTTTCTCTTGATTCTCTGAAAAAGCTTTTCGTGATATTCATGCTTATTGTAGGAGTCCTTTCATTTGCTATTGCGGTTGTTGATGATGCCGGAAGGATTGTGAATATTCCAATGCCACCACGAAGAGTTGTCTCGGCTGCCCCAAGTGCGACAAGATATCTTCAAGCTCTTGGACTCGAAAACCGTATCGTTGGTGTTACTACTTGGGATAGCTACAAAAAGGCAGAGGATATAGGGAACATGGTGCCTTTAAACATCGAAAAAATTTATTCTCTCAAGCCGGATCTCGTTATCATGTTTGGTGGTTTCCAATTCCCAGAAGTGGAAAAGCTAGAAAAAGCTAATCTCACAGCTTATGTTTTAAACGCAAACACTTTAACAGATATAATTAAAGCTGTTGGTCAACTAGGGGCGATTTTCAATGTCAAAGCCAAGGCTGACAAAATTGTCTCTGAGCTCAGAGATAAGATGAAAGAAATGGGTCAAAAAACTTCAAAAATCCCATTGGAGAACAGACCGACCGTGTTTTTCACAATAACCACACCTGATGAAAATGCAAAACAACTATGGACAGCAGGAACTGGTTCGTACATGAACGAACTCATTGTCATCGCCGGTGGTAGAAATATAGCAGCTCCATACACGGGAAATAATGGATGGTTACCTGTAAGTTGGGAATGGCTTGTTAAAAACGACCCAGATATCATAATAATAGGTGCATACGGTGACCCAAAAGAAGTCGAAAAAGCCGTGAAAAACCATCCAATAATGAAGAATTTAAAAGCGGTAAAGCAAGGTAAAGTTTTTGTAGTTAATGGTGATGAAGTTAGCCAAGCAGCACCACATTTGTTTAATTATCTAGATATTTTCTACAATTTCTTCTACGGAGGTAAGTAATAATTGGCTAGGGACAAAAACTGGTTCCAAACGCTGGGGAGGTATTCCCTCCCCTTTATTTTCGTAATTGTATTTGTTTTCAACTTGTCCTTTGGAACAGTGTATGTAAGTCCTTTAAAAATATTTCAACTTCTCCAACAAGAAAGCGCTGAGAAATACATGGTATGGAACCTAAGATTTCCAAGGGTCTTAATGGCAACATTAACAGGGATAGCGTTATCGTTGGTAGGAAACATATTTCAAGCAATAATGAAAAATCCACTTGTCGACCCTTATCTTATCGGAACATCTGCCGGCGCTAGTTTTGGTGCTCTGTTAGCAATATACTTTATTGTAAACTCTATTGCATATGTGAGTGTTCCTACGATGAGTTTTATCTTTGCAGTGCTTGCCTCAAGTCTTTCCATACTGCTTGCGAAAAAAGGTAGTGTCGTACCAACAGTTCATCTTGTTTTAAGCGGCGTACTGGTTAGCACCCTATTTTCTGCAGGTAGTATGTTGCTTTTAAACATTGCAAATAAATCCCTCGTAACGGGACACGTTTGGCTTTACGGTTCCTTCTCCGGGATGACTTTCCGAGATTTGATTGTCCCTGCATCTTCTTTGGGAGTGTTTGTTACTTTGGCTTTCACACTAAGCAAACAGCTGGATGTTATGACCCTAGGAGAAAAGGAAGCAAAAAGTTTAGGAATCAATGTGGAAGCCATAAAATGGACATTTTACTTGCTTGGTTCATTTGTTACTGCTACGTTTGTCTCCAAAACAGGTATCATAGGCTTTGTTGGGTTGGTAGTTCCACACATGGCACGGATAATTGCTGGTCCCAAACATAGTAAGAACCTCTTAGCAACGGTTTTAATAGGTGGGATACTAATGTCGGTTTGTGATACACTGGCACGCACGTTGTTAAACCCTATTGAAATTCCAGTTGGAATTATCACGTCATTTATAGGCGCCCCGTTTATGTTTGTCTTGATGAAATGGAAAAATGGGGTTGCAAAGTGATTTATTTTCAGGCTTACAAATCTAAGAGTTGACTAAACTTTACTCTCAAAGTAAAATCGATACAAGAAAGTTAATCAAATCTTTTACGTACTCTCGGGGCAGGGTGAAATTCCCGACCGGCGGTGAAAGCCCGCGAGCCCTCTACAAATGTAGAGGGTTGATCCGGTGGAATTCCGGAGCCGACGGTGAAAGTCCGGATGGGAGAGAGTACGATAGATAAGTTACCAGCTTGCCATACTTATCTATCCTGGTAACAACAAAAATTTAAGCCCCGAGAGATTTTCTCGGGGCTTTTTATTTTAAACTAGGAGGGAATTTCATGGACAAGCATAGAGCGCCTAACGATGAGTTTTATATGAAAATAGCTCTAAGGTTGGCTAAAAAAGGACTTGGTTTTGTTAATCCAAATCCCCCTGTTGGAGCGGTAATTGTAAAGTATGGGAATATAATAGGGAGAGGGTATCACACACGTTTTGGTGCTCTTCATGCCGAAAGAGAAGCTTTGTTAGATGCCAAGAAAAGAGGGTTCGATGTATCTGGTGCAACAATGTATGTAACGTTGGAACCTTGTGACCACTACGGGAAAACACCGCCATGCACCGATGCAATTATTGAAAATGGAATAAAAAGGGTAGTTATCTCGGCAAGGGACCCTAATCCAATCAGTGGGGATGGGATTAAAAAACTGATGAAAAATGGTATCGAAGTTATGGTTGGGGTTTTGGAAAATGAAACAAAAGAAGTTGCAAAGTTCTTCTTCAAATACGTTACCACCGGTCTGCCATACGTCACAATTAAATATGCTTCCACCCTTGATGGAAAGATTGCTGATAAAATTGGAAATTCAAAGTGGATTACTCAAGAACTACGAAGAGAAGTACACAAATTGAGAGGTATTCATAAAGCTATCTTAGTCGGTGCTGAAACCGTGCTAAAAGATAACCCCATGCTCAACGTTAGACTTCCAAAGAGGAAATTCAAAAACCCAGATGTTATTGTTCTTGATGAGAATGGAAGAATCTTAAAAAAGGTTATTTCTGACATTGATAAATTTGAGCTTTTTAATCCTGACTACCATAGAAGAGTTATTATTTTTTCTTCAAACCAGTATCAAAACGTCGAGCTTCCAGGGAATGTAAAAGTAAAGACTCCAGCAAGTCCATCTGTCGAAAACATCCTAAAAGAGTTGGCAAAGGAAGGTATCGATTCTTTGTTAATTGAGGGTGGTGCTTCTGTATTTTCACAATTTTTGCCATACGCGGATGAGGTATACGGATTCTACTCAACCAAAATATTTGGCAAAGGGAAATCGATTTTTGAACATTTGGAAATTCCAGTCGAAGAAAGTGAAATACCCTTCGAAATTCAAAAGGTAAAAATAGCTAAGAATAGGAAAGAACTAATGGTGGTGATGAGGAGATGTTCACAGGAATTATTCAACACGTATGCAAAGGATACTTTGATGGTAAGAGGTTGATTATTGAAAACCCTTGGCGATGTCCCAAAGACAGTTCACAGTGCATTGTCATTGGTGAAAGTATATCCGTCAATGGTGCATGTTTAACTGTAGTTAAAGTTGACGAAAACCTACACTTCGATGTCGGAGTGGAAACTTTGAATAAGACAAACCTGCGTTTTGAAAAGTATTTCAACTTAGAACGGGCGTTACGAGTTGG
>Ga0065718_1005187_pt1 | contig 20604 bp, 21 predicted proteins | sample GBSCel77sediment_2_FD_59105 | JGI IMG/M metagenome (GOLD analysis project Ga0065718, IMG submission 59105) | Hot spring sediment microbial communities from Great Boiling Spring, Nevada - cellulolytic enrichment CS 77C v3 (version 3) | ecosystem: Environmental > Aquatic > Thermal springs > Hot...
TGGTCCATCAGGTTCAGGAAAAACCGTTTTTGCGATGCAGTATCTGGTAAACGGCATTGAGCAGTTTGGCGAACCAGGGATCTTCGTAGCAACAGAGGAAAGACCTCAGCACCTCAGAGAGCACTTCATGAGCTTTGGTTGGGACCTCGAAAAGTATGAGGACGAAAACATGCTCGCAATCGTCGATGCAACCTCCACAAAGATCGGACTACCCTCGGATGAGAAATACATCGACGTTCGTCCGTTCGACACGAGGTCGCTCCTCGATCAGATCATCACGATACAGGACGAGATCGGGGCGAAGAGGGCAACAGTGGACTCTACGACCTCTATCGGATTTACTATCGGAGATCCCGCGAAGTTCAGGGTTGAGCTACTCAAGATCTCGACGACGATGGAGATCCTCGGACTCACTTCAATTCTTACTTGCGAAGTTATCGAAAATGGTCCTGACAGGATCAGCAGATTCGGAGTCGAGAACTTCGTTGTTGAAGGCACCATCGTGCTTTACTACACGAGGGTGGAGAACACGAGAATGAGAAGCATCGAGATCTTCAAGATGCGCGGCACAAACCACAGCAAGAAGATCCACCCCTTCGAGATAACGAATAGGGGGATAGTCGTCTATTCAAAGGAGGAAATCCTTTAAAATCTCCTTAGGATATATTTTTTCAGATTTAAAGGATCCGAGAAGTGGAAAAGCATCGAATTTCCGCAGAGTCTTGCCATGAGCGAGCAAAGCTCGAGGAATCTAATCTCATTTCCGAACATGACGATCTGGAGCTTTGCATGAACTTTCCTCAGCTGCCTTGCCTCTCTGAGAGCACAGGCCCATGGAGTTATCCTCGGGTCGTAGCTTGAAGTTGGTTCTCCGTCGCTGATAAGAAATACTATTCCTGTGCCTCTCTTTTCAGAAAGAATTTCACGGGCTGTCTTTAATGCAAGTCCTATGTCAGTTCTGCCTCTCGGCTCGAGGTTGAGTATTTCTTCCCCTCTGACCCTGAAGGTTCTATGATTGAAGGCAACGACCTCGAGCTCGTCATCGCTTCCTTTTCTTTCTATAGCCCTCCTCAAAGCAATTCCTGCCTCGATAGCTCCGACAATTTTTTTACCCCTCATTGAGTCGCTTACGTCTATCAGCATCACGTAAACGCACCTTTCAGAATGCTTTGTTTGTCTCGCTACGATCTCTTCAAGTCCAGCTCCACCTTTTATGGCTGATTTCACAAGGCTCTCGCAGAGATCGATGTTGTCAAAGGAGTGGAGAAATGGATCGAATTCCACAATGCTTTCTCCGCTGAAGATCGAAACCCCTTCCTTTTCCGTCAAATGCTCACCCCTGCCCCTCTTCTCGAGTTCTTCGAGAGCAATGGAAAGAATTTTCTCACCGATTATTTTCTCGGCAATGGCCCTATACCTCACGATTCTTCTGTGAAATCTTCCCTCGACGCACTCAATGTATCCGGACTTTTTGAGTTCTTCCACTACCTCATCAAAGAAGTTCTCGANAAGNTTATNTGCNCTCAGNTCCTCTCTCTTGAGTTTTCCATTTTCGATCATTTCTTTTAGCTCTTCCCAAGCCATTTTTTTCGCCATCTGATATCTTTCCAGCTGTTCGGTCCAGTATCCATCGAAAAATCCGAGATCTCTGGCGAATTCTCTGAAAAACGGATTTCCATCCATTTTTTTCATTTCATCCCTCAAATACTTTCTTATCAGTTCTGTCGGGTCAAAATTACCCCGCTCCCGGTAGTACGGGTTGAAGAGGGCGTAAAGAAGGTCGTCGAGCAGTTCGCTTAACTGAAAACCTTTTCTGCATGCCTTACATTCAGGTTTGTCGATCATAAGCCTTGTATACGTAAATTCCGTCTCCACTTCTCTCAATCAATCCCGAACACCTTGCTATCGCCTCGAGAGTTATCTCAACTGCAGATTTGAGTTCCTCTTTCCCTCTACAAAGCGAGGATGCGAAGCCCCTGAGAGTCCCATCTGCGCTGTAGGCATTCACAACCTTCCGTTCTGCTATCTCTTCAATTATCTCTCCGAACAAGTTCCTCGGAATTGCGGAGTAAATAGAGCTGCAAACGCTGTCGATTGAATCGCTTATAACTCCTTCTACGATCTCGTCCTTCGATACCTCGTTTTCGTAGTCGACTTCGAACCTGCTCCGTAGGGCAAGCTTAACGAGCTCGAAATTTTCTCCGTAGTCAGAGATCATCACGGCTTCATGCCTCCTTCTAATCGCTGAAGCCCTCACGTGGTCAAAGAGCTTGATCGTAGCCCTGCAGCTCGGTTCAACTTCAATTCTGTTTGCATACCTACAACTCCTGCTCCTCATGCATCTCACAGCGTTGGCGAGTATTCTGAGGTGCCAATCGGGAATTATGGGGCCATTTTTCAGCGCCATGTTCCTCAGGCCAATCTCGATCTCTTCCTCCACCGTTTCAGGTGGCCCGATATCGATCTGCTCCATTCTGTCGAGCAACGGCTCCTTTATGTCAGAGACACCTTTGTAGTTGGCTGGATTCGTTGAGGCTATCACGAGTGTATCTATCCTCATCGGCACTATGTCTCCCTCGGGCGTAGTGATCTGCCTTTCCTCGAAAAGCTCGTGAAGAAGTGTTTGAAGGGCTGAAGGAATCGAACCAAGCTCGTCAAAGTATGCTATGCCCCTGTGAGCCTTTAAAACCCTGCCGGGTGTGAAGACCTCGGGATGGTCGAGATCGTAGCCTTCCCTGATCTTCTGAATGCTTATTCCCCCAATTAGCTGTCTCGTAGTCATCATTGGGTCTCCCGGAATTCTGATCCACTTCCTCGGAATGAAAATCAGCTCTATCTTTTCTTCCTCAAGCACCTTTTTCTTGCATGAAAAGCAAACAGGCTGCGTTGGATCGTCGTGTATCTTGCAACCCCTTATCGCAAGGATCTTTTCAGGTAGAAGCTTAGAAATGCTCTTTGAAAAAGTAGTCTTACCGTAGCCCTTTTTTCCCTTGAAGAGTATGTTTGAACCGCTCAGGAGGGCTGTTTTTACCATCTCCTTCTCTATTACCTTGCCAACTATTTCGCCAAAGGGATCTATTCCCTTAGCCTCAATTCGCAGCAGATTTTCTTTTATGTAATCAGAGATGCTTTTTGAGTGATAGTGAGCCAGATCCTCGCTCCATATATCGACTTCCTCACCGTTAAGGATGAACTTGGGAGCATTACTCGGCTTTAACTTCACATCCTCGAATATGTACTCGTATTCCATACACAGAGTTTTCCTCAATGATATTTTATCATTTTGGTTGCAAAATTTTATAAAAATTTTTAATTTAATCTTTTCTCTCCGCGAGGGAGACGAATACCGCAGTTAGGAAGCTCGCCAAAAAGCCTGGAAAGGCTGCGTAGAATGGAATATCGAACATGGGAATCGTTTTTCCGTAGAAAGCAAAGCATACAATCGTGACGACGAATCCGACGATCATGCAGAGTCGAGCTGCATTTTTTGTCATCCTGCTCCAGTAGAGTCCGAGAATGATCGGGAAGAAGAAGCAGTTTGCCATCAAGCCGAGTCCTGACCATATGATCCAGGCAAGCATTTGTTGCGGAGTTAGGGCAAGGATCAGGGAGGAAAAGCCTATGATCGCAACGAGTGAAGCGTTTAAGACCCTCATTTTTTTCTCACCGATCTCTCTGCCAAGAGCGTTCTTCAGGATGTCGTAGCTTATGTTGTTCGTAGCTGTAAGAATCAGGCGATCGGTTGTTGACATCACTCCAGCGAGGATCGTGGGAAGCAGCAGCAGGAAGAGCCACTCTGGAAGGAATTTCTGTGCGGCTGCAGGATAGGCCATATCAGACCATGTAACCTTTGTAACCCCGAGGTCCAGTTCTGGTATATTCAGAGTTCCCTGAGCCCAGGCTACTCTTGCGGCCATTCCAGCTAAGGCCGTCATGAGGATTATCGAAACACCCAAGATGTACATGACAAGCGGGCTCCACCTTATGTAGCTCCTGTCTCTGAAGGTCAGCATGTTGTTCACGATGTGTGGAGCCACCATGAGGCCAAGAGGGACAGTGATGAAGAAGAGCGTTATGTTATAGACCCAGCCAGCAAGTGGAACGTTTGCAGGAGCGAAGGGCTTCGACAGGTATTCTGCGAACATGTAATTTGGCGCAACACCCCTCGTCTCGTTCTGAAGCTGAGGCATGTTCGATAAGGCCAGATTCATCTGCTCAAAGCCTCCAACTCCCATTATTATGAAGGGGACTGTGAGGAAAATGCCCAGCATCATCAGCAGACTCTGCAAAAAAGTGGTCCATGCTGTTGAGAACATTCCCCCGCTCATTACATATGAAACCACGATGATAGCTGCAATCGTTGCCCCAAGCCAGTAGGGGATGCCGAGGATTATGTGGCTCGCAACCCCTATTGCGGTATACTGGCCAATCAGGTAGATGAAGCACGTGATCGCAGAGATCACCGCTGCAAGGCCTCGCATAAACTTCGGATCGTTGTAGCGGAATGCCAAGTAATCCTGGATGGTCAGAATCCCGTTTGCCCTTACTTTGTAAAGCCTGCTGCCGATGATTATGGTGCCAAAGGCAATCGCGAAAGCTGGTCCTATTATGCGTTCCCACATGTTTGCCCAACCTGTCGTGAAACCCAACCCGGCAACGCCAATGAGGGTCATACCGCTGAAAACGCTTCCGATCATTAGCAAAGAATAAGTCCAGAAGCCAAGCTGACCGCTCGCGGCAACGAAGTCTGCAACTGTTTTCGTCCTCTTAGCTCCATAGTAGCCAATTACAGCGATGGCTATCAGATAGGCCAGAAAGACGATCCAGGCGAGCATTCAGTCACCTCCACCTCAGCGCCCAGACCAGCAGAAGCAAGATCTGAGCAAGTATTGTTATAGCAAAGCAAGCCAAAGTTTCGGACTCCATTCCAAGCATGGCAGTTTGACTCAAAAGGACAATATTAAACTTTCGGTGTGACTGCTATGATAAGTTATGGCGTTATTGCCCTGCGCTTGTAGTTCAGGAAAAGGAGAAGAAAGGGCTTCAAAAAATTAAAAAACAAACTTTTGGTTTTAAATTCACTTTCCGCAGATCTTTCTGAGCTCTGCTGGCGGCTTGTATGCTGCGGGATTCATGGCTTTAACGACCGATTCGGGCCACTGGTGCTCAGCCATTACTTCTGGTCTATTTATGTATACTGGGATTCCGTTGCACTGGATCTGTGCATTAAGCGTAGGTCCGCCAGTGTAAGAGTGGAAGTTCGCGTTCTTATAGCCAAAGTGTTGCCATGGCACTGGTATTGAGGTGTGGTTCTCGAACCACATTTCTTCCATGACTTTTATGACGGCATCGATGTCATCAGGATTGCCGACCTTTTCCATTGCCTCCTTTATCCTAATCATCTCAGAGTAGTAGTAATGGGCGGAAGTGTCAAGTGATAAGCCTTTCGCGTGTAAAGCTTTTACCACAGGCAAGGTCGTCGGACTTACCTCTGGCATTCCTTCGTAGTCGTATACCATCACAATAGTGCCAAGACTTGCACCACCAGTTAGGTTCCATGCAGCCATCCACTGCGCTGGACCGCCAAAGAATGCAATCTGGATGTTCTTAGCACTTGAGCTTGCCCACTGCTTTGTGAGCGTTGTTGTATCGGTGTACCAGCTTGAGAGAACGAAAATGAAGTCGGCGTTTCTTGCAGCTATAGCCTCAAGCATCGGGAGGAAGTTCTTTTCACCCACAGCTATGTGGGCGACGTACACGACATCCATGCCGAATTCTTCTTTGACCCAGTCCTTCATCGGTTTGCTTTCGAATACTCCAAATTTGGATTCAAATCTGCAGCCTTCTCGTGCACACTTTGTCCATGCAGCATCTTCAAGAAGCAGTGCAACCCTCTTTGCCTTAACCGTGTTCTTTGCAATGTCAAAGAACCACTTGGCGACGTTGTAGTTCAAGTCTGGGTCTGGCGGAAGGTTCCTGAAGTAGAACTTGTATTTGTCGTAATTTTCAATTACTTTGAATGTAGTCTCAACACCTGCCTGAGAAGCCATCGTAATATGTGGTTTTGATGGATAGATCTTTGCACCTTCTTCAAGTATTGCCATTACCTCTTCAGAAACACCCTCAACGAACACGACTTTGCATCCAGTTTCGATTACGGATTTTCTGTATGCAGCTATCGCGATGTCAACCTTTCTCTGGGTGTCTTCGTGGTAGAACTCAACCTTTCTTCCCATTATTCCTCCCTGGGCATTTATTGCCTCAACAGCAGCCCTTATGGCTTCAATATTTCCTTTGAACACGGGAAGTCTCGGATCGAAGAGAGCACAAACTCTTATAGGTTCAGCAGACACGGGAGGAGTCGTTTTCGGCGTTGTAACAGGGGTCGTTGGAGTTGTTGCTGGAGGAGTGGTAACGGGTGGAGTGGTGACAGGTGGGGTAGTGACTGGGGGCGTGGTCGCAGCAGGAGTTGTCGGAGCTGGAGTTGCTGGCGGCTGTTCAGCGCATCCAAGGAGTCCCAATACCAGCAGTAACCCTAAACCCATCACAAACTTTTTCCAATCCATGGCAACCCTCATTATTTTGTTGTATATAAGATTTTTGGTTTTGCATGTTTTATCGAAGGTTTTTCATGCGCATTGAGAGAAAAAAATACCCGTTCGAAAATCGAGTGGGGTGAAGAGATCATAGCTCGGCAGAAAGCTTAAAAGACTTTTTAATAAAATAGCGGGCCCGGCGGGATTTGAACCCGCGACCTGCAGCTTAGGAGGCTGCCGCCATATCCGTGCTAGGCTACGAGCCCTTTTCAGCTTGATGCCCTTTAGTTTTATGAGCCTTTTGGTCTTTGGCGAGCCCGTATTCTAAGGCAACGTATGCCGAATAAAGCAGGGAAAAGGCCAGAATCATGACAAAAAGGTTCATTAACCAATCAAAAGAAAATTCGGATTCGAAAGGACGGGGATGAAGCGGGGAAAAGAAGCCAGCAACGTAGCTGAAGGGAACCGTTATGAACGCTACGATCAGATAAATCGCCGAGACTCTTTCCTTATCCTTCTCGACGACGTTTCTTATCGAGAAGTATACTGCATATACAAAGAGGAGTAGCAGAACTATTACCTCCCTGACCTCGTACCAGTTGAAGTACGCACCCCAGGTTACCTTTGCCCATACCGCACCACTGATAAATGCAGCCAAGGCCATGAAAAAGCCGTATTTTGCCGATATGAATGCAAGAAGGTCTCTGTTCTGATTCCCGCTTTTAATATAAAGAGCAGCGGAGATGAAGGACACCGTGAAGGAAATATAAGCGGTAATTGCAGATGGGACGTGGAAAAACACTATTCTGTAGCTTTCAATATTCGCCGGCAGTGAGTGGGCATTGTAAGTGCCATAGATCAGCAAGATCATACCCACTATGGCCGCAATCTTNGCGAACCATCTCATGCGCTCAGTTCACATAAGAGATTAAAAACTTTTTTTAAACTCAGGGACTTNNNACTTTCNTGGACCTCCGGTGGATCTTTGCGATGCTCTCGGCTGTATTCCTCCTCTCCGTTTATTTCGGATACTCTTTAGCAGCCATGTTTCCCGAATTCGCTCAAAATCAGATTGAATCTATAAAAGAGCAGCTTGGAGGAATCGTGTCGGAACCGAACCCATTGTTTACATTCGCATTGATACTTATCAACAACTCGGTGAAGTCCTTTTTTGCCATGCTCCTCGGCGTTTTCTTTGGCATCGTTCCAGTTTTATTCCTCTTTGCAAACGGAGTGATAATCGGGTTCTTTGCAAAGCTCGTCGGAGAGAAGATAGGTTTCATCACGTTCATCCTACTTCTCCTGCCACACGGTATACTCGAAATACCCGCTGTTATCATGGCATGCAGCTACGGATTCTGGCTGGGAATAGAGTTTGCAAAAAGCAGGGAGAAGATTGCTGAAAAGATAAAGTTTGCAATTGGTAGATTTCTAAGAATCGTTTTTCCAACGCTTTTAATCGCTGCTGCCATCGAGAGCACCCTTATTGCGTTAATTTAGTCTGTTCAAGTCCCTTGATGTCGTATATGTCCATTCCATTCGCATAAGTCTCCTCATCGATTCTGTATCCCTTGCCAGTTTCACAGAGGTCCCTTATCCTAAAAAACTTCCAATCCTTCCTCGGCAGTTTTAAAGCCACAAGCTCCTCTGCTCCAAAGATCTCGGAAAACTTTCTAAGCTTTTCTATCTCTTCCTTTGAGAGGTAGAGTGGAAGCGAGGTTCTCATCTTGACCTCGATCGCCAGCACCTTCTTGCCATTTCCAGCGACTATGTCTGGGCAGGGAAAATGCGACACCCCGCTTCCTGCAACTCTAATTGCTGCAAAACCATTTTTCCACAGCTCCCCTATCAGATCCCTCTCGAACCTTGAGCCCTTGCCTTTCATCATTTTCTCCGCTCCTTCCACGATTATCTACTTTACGATTGCAGAAGGGAAAAAATGATATAGTTTCCATTACAAATGTCAGAGCATGAGGATAGGAGATGTCATGACCAGAGACGTTGTTATGACTGATTACAGCACGAAAGTTAGGGAAGTATGCAGGATAATGGGTGAAAGGAAAATTGGAAGCGTGATAGTTACAAAAGAGGGGAAGCCTTTTGGGATATTCACCGAAAGAGACCTGCTATCGAAAGTCCTGCTCTCCGGAAGCCTTGAAGATGAAGTTGGCAGATACTCCTCCTCACCACTGATCGTCATTTCTCCCGACTACGACGTCAAGGAGGCTGCGAGGATCATGGCTGACATGAAGGTCAGAAGGTTAGTTGTTATGGAAGGTGAGGAAATTAAGGGGATTTTCACCTCCTCAGACCTTGTAAGGGTTCTCGGAAGGTGAAGATATGGAAATAAGATGTGTTGTTTGCGAGAAAGAACTTAAGAGCAAAGATCAAAACAGAGGATGGAGGGAGTGCTTTTTCTGCAAAAATCCAGTTTGCTTTGACGATTTACGCTACGTTGGAGTTTGGAAAAAGGGGTTGTATGGAGAGTTCATTGAAGTTGTGCCAGTTTGCAGAAATTGCAAGCCGAAAAAGTGGGGGTAAAAAGTGGAATTCGAGCCAATCGTTTTCAAGGACAAGCTCGGGAGGGAAATCAGAATTAGAGCTTACGAAAAGAAAGACCGGGAAGACCTGATAAAGATGTATGAGAACTACAATCCTGAAGACCGTTCTCTCGGCCTTCCTCCTGTGGGCAGAAAATCGATAGAGAGCTGGATCACCTATCTCGAAGAAAAGGGTTTTTCCATCGTTGCCGAGCACGAGGGGAAAATTGTCGGGCATTTGGCGATAGTTGAGGACGAAAATAATCCTGGGGTTGTCGATTTAGCGATCTACCTTGCAAGGGAGTACCAGAACCAGGGCATTGGAACGCAGATGGTCAGGGCGATAATAGACTTCGCAAAAAAGAAGGGTTACAAGAAGATCACTCTCGTTACAGACCGCCTCAACTGGAGGGCCATCAGAGTTTACAAGAAATGCGGTTTCCAGACAACTCTCGCAAGCTACGAGCTTTACATGGAGCTACCGCTCAACTAAGCCCGAGATAGGCAACGAGTTCATCGATGCATACGTTTTCCTCCACCAGCTCCTTCATTCTGCCTATCTTTTCCCCGCTCATTCTCATCCTCCCAAATTTCTCGTTTATCCTTGAAAGAGTCGTTGCGGTGTCTTCCCCGACGAGCAAAACAGCCACACCATTTTTTTCCGCAAAGCTCAAAACCTGAGCGGGTGGCTCTAAATTTCCAGTTGCCACAACACACTTCGCGCCGCTCTCGATTGCAAGTGCGATCAGGTCACCACGATCGCCGCCCGTGATCAGCGCATAGTTCCTTGCTGATCTCAGATAGGACAAGGCTGTCTCGGTCTTCATCGCCCCCACGAGAATCTGCTCGACGCTCTCATCTTTCTCGGGCTTCACTAGATATCTTCCCCTTACTGCACTGGCAATTTCGCTCACGTTCAGACCGATAAGGGCAATATCCTTCGGGATCGCGCCAAGTAGCTCGAGACCGTGCTTTTTCAGGATGTTTCCTGAGATGAAGTCGATATAGGATTTCTTGTATCCGAAAACCTGATTGAAAACGAATTTCTCCATTCTATCTCCAAAGAATCGCTTTGCAAATATTAGTTCGTCCACGGAAAAATCGCTGAACTTTGAAACCATCAAAACCCTGCAGTCCAACATTTCAGCCATGTTAACGTCGCAGATCCCGAGGGTGGCACCAGTCAGATAGTTGTGCGAACCCTCTATCAGAATCAAATCCTTCTCCCCCTGAGTCTCGAACGCCTTTTGGATTCTATTTTTCAGTTCTTCTGGCTTTTCTGAGACGACGAAGTCTATATATGGACGATCGAGAACGACTGCACACGCATTTTTAATACCCAGCAGGCTTTCAGCCAAATTTGCGTCAGCGTCACATAAACGATCTCCAATCCTTACGGAATTTATGCCAAAGGGCTTGAAGTAGCCGACATCGTAGCCTCTCTCCCTCAGAATTAATGCAAGTGAAATTGCCAAACCGCTTTTTCCAGAGAAGCTTTCAGTGGAGGATACCATCAGCCTCTTCATTTCTTCACCTCCAAAAGCATTCGGAAATCTAATGCAACGCACCCCTTTTCGAAAACCTTTAACGGATTGATCTCCATTTCCGAAATCGGGTAATCCATGCTGAGCTGGGAAAATCTAACTATTGTCTCCGCTAAGGATTTTATGTCGATCATCTTTTCCCCTCTTATGCCCTTAAGGATGGCAAAGGATTTAACGCTTTTTATCATGTCCAGCGCATCTTCAAGGCTAAGCGGTGCAATTCTGAATGCCACATCCTTGAAGACCTCTACGTAAATCCCTCCCAGGCCGAACATGATCACGTTTCCGAACTGAGGATCCCTCTTCATGCCCAGTATCGCCTCTCTGCCTCCCTTCACCATCTTCTGGACCAAAACTCCCTCTATCCTCGCTTCAGGCATGTAGCTCTCAACTTTCGAGACTATTTCGTAGAAGCTGCTCCTAACTTCTTCCTTCCCGACGTCGAGCTTCACAGCCCCAATATCGCTCTTGTGGATCACATCTGGGGAGACTATCTTCATCGCAACAGGATAGCCGATGCTTTCTGCAATTTTTTCCGCCTCCTCAGCAGTTCTTGCAATTCCGTAGGGTGCGGTGCTGATGCCGTAGCATTCCAGAAGTTTCATGCCTTCAACTCCGACATATCTCGCCCCAGATTTCACGAACTCCTCAAAAATGCTCTCTGCTTTTCCTCTTTCTACGTCAAATCTCGTGATCTTCCTCTCGCTGAAGTCGAATTTCGCGTAGCGATCGACCGCTGAGATTGCCTTAACAGCTCTCGTGGGGTCGAAAAAGTTTGGAATTCTATTTTCTATGAGAATTTCCTCGTTTTTTTCGTCTATGCCCATGAAACAGCAGAATACTGGTTTTTGAATTGAAAGAACACTCTCGACTGCTTTGCTAAAATCTATCTGAGCGGTTGGAGCTAGAATTGCAATTACCGCACCCACTCTCTCGTCCTTGGCAACGACCTCGAGCGCCTTTGAGAATCGGTCTGTGTCTGCATCTCCGAGAATGTCTACGGGATTGTAAAGGCTGGCAGAGGGTGGTAAAAATCTTTTAAGAGCTTCTATCGTCTTATTGCTGAGTTCAGCTAGCCTCAGCCCATGAATTTCAACCGCATCAGACGCCATAACCCCCGGACCTCCTGAGTTCGTCACTATTGCCACTCCCCCTGAGCTTCTGTATCTCGACAAGGCGAAGGCAAAGTCAAAGAGCTCTTCGACCGTTTCCGCAATTAAAATTCCGCACTGCTGAAATGCTGTTTTGTAGACCTCATAGCTTCCCGCAAGGCTTCCAGTATGGCTCGAGGCAGCCCTTGCACCGCTCTCTGTTTTTCCCGCTTTCATAACCACGATTGGTTTCTCCTTAGCGACCCTCCTCGCAGTCTCCATGAACCTTCTTCCATCCTCAATTCCTTCAACGTAGAGCATTATCACGTCTGTGGCATCATCTCTGGCCAAATAATCCAGGAAGTCCGCCTCACTCAGCACAGCCTTATTGCCCAAGCTAAGGATCTTGCTGAATCCGAATTTCGCCCTCAGGGACCAGAGGATAACCGCAAGAATAAAAGCTCCAGACTGGCTCGAAAAGGCAACATTTCCTGCTTTCGGCATAAACTCGCTGAAGGTCGCGTTCAGACCAATTTCAGCGTTGATCATTCCAAGGCAATTTGGACCGAGGAGATTAATTCCGTAATTCCTTGCAATCCGAGTCAGCTCCATTTCAATCCTCGCTCCTTCGACGCCGATCTCCTTGAAACCGCCAGAAATCACGATAACGTTCCTAATTCCCTTTTGTCCGCATTCAGCCACGGCATTAGGCACGGTTCTTGATGGGACTGCAATAACTGCGAGATCCACAGCCTCCGGAATCGAGGAAATCGATGGATAGCACGCAACCCCATCGATCTCTGAATATTTCGGATTTACCGCATACACCTTTCCCCTAAAATTCTTCAGGTTCCTCAGAATAACATTACCAACTTTCCCTTTCTCAGCGGAGGCGCCGACAATCGCGACGCTTCTGGGATAAAAAAAGGATCTCATTGCTTAAGATTGGAGGGAATTTTTTAAAATTTTCTGCCCTGTTAGCACTTTGGGATTACATTTTTATAAGAAAAAGTTTTATTTTCAAAAGAACACTTTCTTCATGGAACTCGCGATCCCGGAGAAGGTTCTTTTCGAAACAAACGTCTACACGGTCGAAAACGACCTCAGGGCAAAAACGGGAAAAGTGAAGATCACAGAAGACAGGATTCTCTTCGAGAGTGAGGATGATGTGAAGATAGTTTACATTTCCGGAATCAAGGCTATCAAGATCTGCAGGGAGGAAAAGTGGGGCTTTTTCATCGCTGGATTGACGTTCCTCATCGCTTCCGCGATACTCTATTCATTTGCTCCAGGCATAAATTCCTTCATCTCTGCGTTTCTCTTCTTCATTGTGCCCACTTCTATGCTTGGAATTGGACTTCTGCTCATTTACTGGTGGAGTCTTACGAGATCGAATGTTCTGAACCTCTCTATGGATTTCGGAAAGGAGGTCAAAATAAGGAGCAACAGTTTTGACGATTTAATCGAAATAGCGAACGCAATAGAGCTCGTGAGGATGGGTGCGGTAAGAAAACTTCCAAGAAAATTTGAGGAATCTAAAACCTCAAGCTATCTATGAAGGCGAGCCTCTTCGGAATTGGTGGATGGGTTGAGAGGAATTCCTGAATGGGCGATACCTTCTCCTTTTTCAGCCTTTCTATGTCCATTCTTGTCAGAGGTTCAGCAACAGCGTTAACAAGAGCGTAAATGAAGAGAGTTCTGAACTTGCTCTCGGCGATCTCAGCTCTCACTGAGGGATACCTTGAGTAGAAGTAGTGGATCTTTGCCAAGCTCCTCTGCATTGCATCTTTTCCAGCGACAAACACGCCCGCGGTATCGGCGAAGTACTCCCTGAGTCTGCTGAAAGCAAGAACGAGAATCTGGATTACGAAGGAGATCACAACTGCGGCTATGCCAACGATTGCAAGCTGTGCCCCCCTTCTTTCATCGGATGAGGACCTTATGAGCATGTAGCCCAAGTAGAAGATCAGCGAGGGGAGAAGACCGAGGAGAAGCATGAAAAGGTTGTCCCTGTGCTTGTGATGCCCGATTTCGTGGCCGATAACTGCCATGAGTTCATCTCTCGATAGCATGTTGAGAAGAGTGTCCGAAACTGCTACGAATTTTCCAGTTAAAAAGTTACCGTAGGCGAACGCATTCGGGGGACTTTGAACAACCATCGCCTTCGGTGGTTTTACTCCGAGGGTGGCTGAAGCCTCGTTCACCAACCTTTGCAGCTCTTCGCTTTTCTTTGCTCCATAGCTCATGTTTATGATGTAAGGCGAGAGCAAGTAGATAAGAATGTTTATTGCCAGAAGAAAGGCTATTAGGGCGTAGAAGTCCACGGTCATCTCCGCGACTACTAAGATCAAGTAAATAATGCCAGCCGACATTCCAATTATGAGGATCAGTAGCAGAGCCATGGATGTGTAAAGCGAGAATTTTCCAGCAACTCTCCCAGCTACCTTTGGCGCTACAAGGCTTGCGAGTGCGAACATCACCATGTATCCGAGGATTGCCAAGACCCAGTAGAGCGGATCGAATATCAGGAACATAGAAGATTTGGAATTGCTCTGTTGAAAAGAATTTCGATTAGGGAGGCCAGCAAATGGGCTGGCTGAAAATTTTATAAAAATTTTATTAAAAAACGTTCCTGAAAATATCCGCCACTTCTTCCCTGCTGAGGAGCTTAGGGGTGAATCGAAAGCTTAGATCCTTCATTGCCGATTCAATGAGGACTTCGAGCTTTCCAGATGGATCCTCTACTGTTTCGATGACTTTGGAAGGCAAAGAGAGATTCTCAATGAGTTCTTCTATTCTTTTGACAAAATGCGAGGGTTTTGAAAATCCTAGCTTTTCAGCGAGCTCTTCAAGCCTTTGCTCAGGAATATAAGCTCTAAGGACCTTTGGCAAAAATATGGCTATGGTCATGCTGTGATCCAGTCCGAAAACTGCTCCGAAGGAATGAGCGAGAGCGTGAACTGCTCCAAGCTGCGAGTTGTTTATCGCTATACCCGCCATTGTTGCAGCTAGATGCATCTTCGCCCTTGCAGCTGTATCGCCGTCATAGGACTTCTCAATGTTTTCCAGAATCAATTGAACGGCTCTCAATGCAAAAAGGTCCGAAAAATCGTTGTGAAGCTTTGTTAGAAATGCCTCAATTCCGTGAGCCAGCGCATCCACTCCAGTAGTTGCAACAAGTCTTCTGGGCATCTTCTCCACAAGCCTGTAGTCAAGGATGGTCATGTCGGGTATGAACTCCACGTTGATTGCCGAGATCTTCGAGTTTCCGTGCTTGAGCATCACGGCTAAAGTGCAATCTGCACCACTACCGCTCGTTGTAGGCACTGCAACGAGCTTTGCCTTCTTTCTGAAGCCCATAGCCCTCAGGTTAAGCTTAGCCCTCACCTCCCTCGGATCGATGTTAACCTCCATCGCTACACGCGCAAATTTCGCAAGATCGATAACGCTACCACCTCCAATTGCAACGATTAACTCTGGATCGACTTTTCTGGCAAATTCGGAGCATTTAAAAGCCATGGTAGTGTCTGGCTCGCCTTCGACGCCGTCATAAACTTCCACCCTCTCCGCTTTTAGGTTCTGGATCACGAATTCCGGAAATTCAAGCTTACTGAGGTTTTTGTCCGTGATGACAAGGGCCCTTGAGCATTCTTCGCCCTTCAGAGTTTCGAGGGCTCTTTCACCGTATTCAATCCTCGGTGCTGCGAACATGAGCAAATTTGATTTCATTGAAGATAAGCATTTTCAAACATTTTCAAATCGGCGAGTTCGCCATTAACGAAAGTGATATATTCTTCCTTGGACGCTGAAATACGGTGGTGGTATGGGATACATGGGAAAAATTTTGAATGTGAACTTGAGCGAGGGCAGCATTAAAGAAACAAAAACAGACATGGAAATAGCAAAAAAGTATCTGGGAGGGAAGGGATACGCTCTGAGACTTCTTTACGATTATCTCACGGAATACGAAAGTCTCGGAATCTCTGCAAGGGATATAGACCCATTCGGAGAGGAAAACGTGCTAATATTCGCAACTGGTCCTGCTACAGGCATTGCAGGCTTTCCTGAATCCGGAAGATATCATGTGATGGCCCTGAGAAGCCCTCTGACTGGAAGCATCGCTTCTGCAAACAGCGGTGGCAAGTTCGGGCCTTTTATGAAATTCTCGGGCTATGATGCAATAGTTATCGAGGGGAAGAGTGACGAGCCTGTTTATCTTGATGTAAGCGAAAACGGAGCAGAGATAAAGTCTGCAAAGAAGCTCTGGGGGCTTAACGTTTTTGACACGACAAAGGCTCTGGCCAATGGTGGAAGCGTAGCATGCATTGGTCCAGCTGGAGAGAACCTCGTCTATTTTGCAGCAATAATGAACGACGAACATAGAGCTGCGGGCAGAACTGGTGTTGGGGCTGTAGTGGGTTCGAAGAAGCTCAAAGCTATTGTGGTATCAGGTAAAAAGAAGCCAGAACCAGTAAAAGCTGAAGAGTTCAAGAATGCATCGAAAGAAGCTTTAGAGAAGCTCAAGGCCAATCCCATAACCAGCACGGGGCTGCCAAAATACGGTACAGCCGTGTTGGTGAACGTTATCAACAACGCTGGTGGTTTGCCTTTCAAGAACTGGCAAAAAGCTTACAATGAGAGGGCGGATGAGATAAGCGGTGAAAGACTGGCCAAAGAATTTCTGAGAAAGAGAATCGCCTGCTGGGGCTGCAGCATTGGCTGCGGTAGGGCCACGGAGGTTAAGGAGGGGTTCTTCAAGATCCTGAATACCGAGGGGCCAGAATACGAGAGCATATGGGCTCTCGGAAACGACACCGCGGTGATGCAGCTCGAAGCTGTGATCAAGGCAAACCATCTCTGCGACGAGCTCGGCTTAGACACGATATCGATGGGTTCAACGATCGCCTGTGCCATGGAGCTCTATGAAAAGGGATACGTGAAGCCTGAAGACCTTCAGGGAATGGATCTTTCCTTTGGAAATGCTTCAGCGCTTGTAGATGCAGTCTGGAGGACTGCATACAAAGCAGGGTTCGGAAAATATTTAGCTTTAGGCAGCAGGAGGCTTGCTGAACTCTTTGGCGCTCCAGAGCTTTCTATGAGCGTCAAGGGACTCGAGATGCCCGCGTACGATCCGAGGGCGATAAAGGGCATCGGGCTGAACTATGCAACGGCAAACAGGGGCGGATGTCATGTGACTGGTTACACAGTTGCTCCTGAAATAACGGGCTTCCCTGAAAAAATAGACCCGCTGAAGTATGAAGGAAAGGCTGAGTGGGTGAAGACCTTCCAGGATTTCACATCAGTCGTTAACTCCACCGTCAATTGCCTGTTCACGACCTTTGCACTCGGTGCCGAGGACTACGCAAAACTGCTCTCGGCTGTAACGGGATGGGATCTGAATGCGCAGAGCCTTCTGAGGATCGGAGAAAGGATCTACAACCTTGAGAGGCTGATTATGAGCAAATACGGCTTCGACGCAAAGGATGACACGCTTCCGAAAAGGCTGTTCACTGAGCCGCTGCAGGATGGTGCGGCGAAGGGACAGGTTGTCGATCCGAGTGCCTTTGAAAAAATGAAGGAGGAGTACTACAGGCTTCGCGGATGGGTAAACGGTGTTCCGACGAAGGAAAAGCTCAAGGAGCTGGAAATTCCCTGAACTATTTTATAATTTTTTCTTTTCCCTCTATCAGGTATTCGGATAGCTTTCTGCTCGTCAACCTAAACTTAACAGTCGAAACAGCATTCTGCGCCTTTGTCAGAATTTCGGGATCCACGTTTATGGCCACCTCTCCCCTTTCAACTCTACTGGGAATAAACTTCAGTTCAACCTCAACTTCCGAGATGTCAAAGGTTGTCAGAGGAAGAGTTTTCAGCATCTCATCTCCCTCATAGATCTCTCTCTTAATCCTTGCACTTTCCTGATCCACCATCGCCTTCGATTTAAGAAGCGAAATGGCAATGTTATTCGTAACTTCTGCCAGTGTTAACTTCTTCTCCTCTCCTGTCGGTTTTTCAGAAGCAGTTGGCTTATCAGGGATTGAAATTTTTGTCGAATCTATACTTGGATTCCTACTTTCCCTCATCCCTCACCACCGGTATCGAATTGCTTAGAGCTGTTACCATTCTGGCCAAACCTTCTGGAATATCGGTTCTCTTTGCCTTTATCTTAACTCTAAGTTCCCCACTAAGATCGAAGTCTTCCTTAGCACCGTAGATCGCGTAAAGAGAGACCGATTTCAGCCCCTTATCTTCCCTGACCTTCGAAGTTACGATCTTCGCTTTAAATTCAAGTTCGGCCTCATCGATGCTGATATAGGGAATCGGGACAAGCGTGACAATCGGAATGCTCATTTTCATTGGCACAGCCTCTATTTTTCCGCTTTCTGGATCCTGAAGTATTTGGGTATAGCTGAAATCTAGCATTAAGGGTATCTTTTTCTTCTTCCCCGCTTCTTCTCTTTCCTCCATCTGGGAAATCAAAAATTGAAGGGTTGATACTGCCGACTCCTTCTGTGCGTGAACGATCGCAATCAAAGGGGCAGAAATGATCTGTTCGAGAAGTAGTGCGGTTGTCTCGGGCATGAAATCACTTTGCCGGAGCCATTGCCTCTTTCAATATCGAAAGAATTGTTCTCAGACCTTCGGGCATCTCATCCTGAACTGCGTTAACTGTTATCTCAAGCTCAGCGCTTCTGTCCACTTCGGATCTCGTCTCTCTCTTGTATCCGTAGCTCGCCGTTAGCTTAACGCTTCCCCATCCCCAGCCCGCTCTCGCAGAGAGTTTTGAAGAGAAATCGTGCTGCTGCGTGTCAACATCCGTGGTTTTTATTATGAACCTGAAGTGTATCGTCATGTCCTTGATCCTTATAAAAGGCACCGGAAGGATGGTCAGAATTGGTGCCTCGACCGTTGTGTCTTCCTCCGTCACGTTTCCCGTATCGGGATCCAAGACCTTTCGTCGGAATTTGAAGGTGATGCTTTTAACTTCCCCCGTGTCAGGATCCAAACCTACCTCCTGCACGAATCTCGCTGTTGTCATTGCAGCATACGCCTGTGCCCGCACAGCAGCCTCCAAAGGCTTCCCGATAAGACTTTCCAAGGGCAGAGCGCTAAGCTCTGCCGGTATGTTTGTCATATTCTCACCAAATTCCTCATCATCATGAAGGATATAAATCTTTCTCCTGATAAGTTATTGTCAAAATTAAATAATTGTGTTAAGATATGTTTGTTGATCGTTCTCCCACCAATAAGGCGGTCGTGAGCCTCGAACAATCGTTAGGAGCTCCTTGCCATTAAGGTACAAATTCCTTTCTAAAAGGCAAAAACTTAAATACTGGGAATATGCTCTTATAGCGTGAGTAATGGTATTCACATGGGCAGAAAGGAAATAGAGGAGATCAAGCAAAAAAGGCTAAGGTACACGCTGAAATACGTTTATGAGAACTCGGAATTCTACAGAAGAAAATTCAAGGAAATAGACATCGATAAAATAACTCCAGAGACAATTTCAAAGCTTCCTTTCACTACAAAGCAAGAATTGCGCGACGCTTACCCGCTGAAGATCTGCTGCGTGCCCAAGGAAAGAATAGTGAGAATCCAGATGAGCGGCGGCACAACTGGACAGCCAGTAATCGTGCCCTACACGAGAAATGACGTCGAGCAGTGGAAGGAGATGATGCTCAGAGCCTTTGAAATTGCCGGAATAACTAAAAGGGATGTCATCCAGATTACGCCTGCATTTGGCCTCTGGAACGGTGGATTTGGGTTCCATTTTGCTGCGGATGCGATAAATGCCTTTGTCATTCCCATCGGCGCCGGAAATACGAGAAACCAGATCCGCTTCATGATCGACTTCGGCACTACGGTGCTGTGCGCAACGGCAAGCTATCCGATGAGAATTGCGGAAGTCGCTGAGGAGCTGGGAATCAGGCCTGCAGAGCTTCCTGTGGAGAAAATGATTCTCGGCGCCGAACCATGGAGCGATGGGATGAGAAACAGGATAGAGGAGACATTCGATGCAAGAACTTTCGACATCCCGGGGCTGACGGAAATGGGGGGCGTGGGAACTGTTGGCTTCGAATGCCCGCTGAGAAGGGGTCTGCATATGTGGGAGGATAACTACATCGTCGAGGTCGTGGATCCGAAAACAGGCGAAGTTCTCGGCGAGGGTGAGGAGGGTGAAATCGTCTACACGGCGATAAACAGGGAAGCAATGCCCCTGATCAGGTACAGGAGCGGTGAAATTTCGGAGATCGTTTCAAAGGAGCGCTGCGAATGCGGAATCGAGCACATGACGCTTAAAAGAATTAGAGGGCGCACGGATGATATGATCATCCACAGCGGTGCCAAGTTCTATCCGAGCGACGTCGAGAGAATTCTTGCAGGCTACGGAATAACTCAGTACAAGATCGAGGTCGGATCTGGGGTTAGAGTTCTTTTCGAGGGGGATTCCCAGCTGATCTCAAAGATCGCAAGGGATTTCAGGGAATTCATCGGGATAAATCCCCAAATTGTTGCCCTTCAAAAAGGCGCGCTTGAAAGGTTTGAGGGAAAGGCAAAAAGGGTGGTGAGGATATGATAATCGAAACTGTTTATGGAGCATCCGTCTTTCTGGTTCTTTTCGGTCTGATCGTGGCGTACAGAAAGGCGAGGAGAATGTTATGATACTAATTCTTGGGGTTTTTATCGCCTATCTTATTTTAATGGTGGTCATAGGCCTTTACGAGTACAGAAGGACGAAAAATCTGGCCGAATTCTACATCGCAGGAAAGAAACTCGGAGCTTTGGCCGTGAGCTTTTCATTCTTCGCAACATACTTCAGCACTGCAGCTTTTCTGGGCGGTGGCGGCACTGGATTTTTGCTCGGATTTCAGTGGAGCGCTTTTCTGATCTT
>Ga0065718_1002619_pt1 | contig 20380 bp, 17 predicted proteins | sample GBSCel77sediment_2_FD_59105 | JGI IMG/M metagenome (GOLD analysis project Ga0065718, IMG submission 59105) | Hot spring sediment microbial communities from Great Boiling Spring, Nevada - cellulolytic enrichment CS 77C v3 (version 3) | ecosystem: Environmental > Aquatic > Thermal springs > Hot...
CCGGACGGATCCCAATTGGTTTTAGGTTTTGTAACTTGGACAGAGGGTCGAATGGAATTCCTAACCAGAGTGCGGTTACAAGACGGTGTGCAAATTCGGAAAATGCTTCGGCGTAACCTGTCTGACAGCACCTCTGCCATAAGGCTTAAATAGGTGTCATTTTGAGTTGCGTAAGTTTCAATGAGTTGAGAGAGGCCGTGACCAGCTGTTAAAGCAAAAGCGCCAACGTATGCATAGGTACCTGAGTTATCTCTGGGGAGAAAGTCCGTTAAACATGGGCATGGTTCTGAGTCGCTTTTAGGTCCTTGTTCTCTGAAGAAATGGAGCTTAAGAGGTTGCTGTGGCCAACCGTTTGATGGAGGGATTGTGATTTCTTCATGGTTTACGATGGCTGGGAAAACTCCAATTACCCCAGCAGGGTGCAAAAGGTTTTGGTGTGCCATTTGTTGGAGTAAAGCCTGTGCATCAGAGTAGAGACGTTGTGCCTCGAGACCAACGGAAGGATCCTCTAATATAGCGGGGTATGAACCTTGGAGTTCCCATGCGTTCAAGAAAGCAGTCCAATTTAAGTACGGTATCAAATCGCTTAATGTAATCTTAATTATCAAGGTGCCCACTGGGACATGTACAGAGGCAGAAGATATCTTCTGGATGTGTGCAGGGGTGCCGAGAATAGCCAGGCCATGCCATTTAGGTGAGGTAAAATTAGGTTGAGTTATTTTTGCTGGTCTAGCTCTGGCGTCCTGGATTGGGATGCACTTACGTCCGAAGCGTGAAAAAAATTGTTCCTGCAAACTCTGATATTCGCTCCTTATTCGATTCCAAAACGTCTGTCGTTCGTTTGGGTCTAGCAGCGAATTTGCCACGGGCACAGCTTTTGAGGCGTCTGGCACGTGAACGACAGGGCCTTTATATCGTGGAGCGTATTTTTATAGCTGTGTAAAGTTTGCTTGTGGCGGCGACCACCAATGAGTAAAGGCACGTCTANTTGGTTTCGTACGAGTTCTTCTGCTGTTTTTGCCATTTCCTCTAAGGATGGTGTGATAAGACCGCTGAGGCCGACCATGTCTGCGTGGTACTGTTTTACGGCCTGCGCGATTTGATCGGCTGGTACCATAATTCCTAAGTCTATAACCTCAAACCCGTTGCATTTTAATACGGTGGCTACTATGTTTTTGCCGATATCGTGTACATCNCCTTTGACTGTAGCTAACACAATTTTTCCGCGTCTGGTGTAGTTGNTAGAGTGNTTTGCTTGGAGNTGCGATTCCAGAATTGTTACTGCGTGTCTCATTGCGCGGGCGGCNTTGACAACTTGGGGCAAAAACATTTTCCCATTGGCGAATAGGTCGCCCACACGGTTCATTGCAGACATTAGTGGGCCCTCGATTATGGATATGGGATCTTTATAGTGTTGGAGGGCTTCTTGAAGATCAGTTTCCAGGTACTCGGTTATGGCATGCATGATCGCGTATTCGAGTCGTGACTCTATTGAGCCTTGGCGCCAGTTCTCAGAGGGATGTACGGTTTCTTGTTTGTCTTTTTGGATGGTTGGAAGATTTCGGGCATATTCGAGTAACTGATCAACCGCGTCTGGTTTTCGAGCAAATAACACATCCTCAATCAGTTCCCGTAGTTGTGCGGGTATGTCGTCATAAATCTGTATTTGTCCTGCGTTTACAATCCCCATATCCAACCCAGCTTTTATGGCGTGGTATAGGAAGACGCTGTTCATTGCATGTCGAACGGCGTTATTGCCTTTGAACGCGTAGCTCACATTGCTTATTCCCCCACTAGTGGCACAAAGTGGAAGGTGGTCTTTTATCCATTTTACAGCCCTTATGAAATCTGCTGCATAATGCTTTTGTTTTTCATCACCGGTACCAACGGCAAACACGTTTGGGTCGAAAATGATATTTTGAGGTAACACGCCAGCTGAGGTAAGAAGCTCATATGCGCGCTTAATGATTTGAATTTTGCGTTCGAAAGTTTCTGCTTGGCCGTGCTCATCCATAGCCATTACCACTATTGCAGCACCATATCGTTGGATTAACTTAGCTCGTCGTAAGAATTCTTCTGGGCCATCCTTGAGTGAAATGGAGTTAACAATTCCTTTGCCAGGTAGGCATTGGAGGCCCGATTCGATTACGTTCCAGCTAGAAGAATCGATCATTACTGGGACTTTTGCCACGGCGGGGTCGCTTAACGCGGTGTGGAGAAATTCTTGCATGACACGGGCACTGTCTATCATTGGGTCGTCTACGCATACGTCTATGATTTGAGCCCCATTTTCGACTTGTTGTCTGGCAATCCTGAGCGCGCCTTCGTAATCGCCTGATTTTATTAGACGGGCGAATTGGGCTGAGCCAGCTACATTAGTTCGCTCGCCGATATTAACAAATTGGCCCTCGATGAGTTCTAATGGTTCGAGTCCGCTCAGTGTAAGGCGCGTTTGTGGGGATATGGGTTTGGGCCTAGGGGATAGGTTCTTTACTGCTTCGGAAATTGCCTTGATGTGTGCCGGTGTGCTACCACAACATCCACCAACGATATTTAGTAAACCTTCCTTTGCGTATTCTGAGAGGGTGTGAGCCATCTGTTCTGGGTCAAGGGTATAGCGTCCTGTAATATCTGGTAAACCGGCATTAGGATAGCACATTGTATAACATGGAACGATGTTACTTAGTTCTTGCAGAAAGGGTCTCATTTGATCGGGTCCCATCCCACAGTTTAATCCAATTGCAAATGGCTCAGTATGCTGAATCGCATACCAAAAGGCTTTTAAGGTTTGCCCATTGAGTAAGCGGCCGGATTTATCTGAGACAGTTACAGAAAAGCAGTAGGGGGAGTTGGAGACCGCGTTCTGAGAAAACTTCGGTTGCGGCAAACGCTGCGGCCTTAGCATTAAGGGAGTCAAATATCGTTTCTATTAGGAGTAAGTCGACCCCGCCGTCGACTAACCCCAGAATTTGCTCCTTGTATGCCTCAACTAGTTCTTTGAATGTCACACTCCGCTGATGTGGTCGCTGAGGATCTGTGGCAATGGAAGCGGATTTATTAGTTGGGCCAATTGTCCCTGCAACAAAGATTGGTCGGTTAGCAGCTGATGCGACTTCTTTGGCAATGCGAGCGCCGGCTACGTTAATTTGATACACGAAGGCTTCGGTTCTGTAATCGGCTTGAGATATTCTGTTGGCATTAAATGTGTTCGTGCCAATAATGTCAGCGCCTGCGTCTACGTGTTGCTGATGTATAAGTTTTACAATATCAGGACGGGTTAGGTTGAGTATGTCGTTGTTTCCTTTGAGGGTTGAGGGATGAGTTGCAAAAATTTCTCCGTGGAAGTCGATTTCAGTCAGTCCCATTGCCTGGATCATCGTGCCTTTAGGGCCGTCCAGTAAGACAATTCTGGATTCGAGCAGAGCTTCTAGCTGCTCAAAAGACTTATGTTTTGGTAAGTTTTGATATAGGGGAGTACCCATTACTTTTTACATTTTACCATTAAGGGACCTGCAACTCAATCTCCCATTCACGTATTTTTAAATGTTTATATGATTGGAAAACAATTTAGGCAAAGAGCCAAAAGCTCTTTGCCTAGTAAGAGGGGTTCAACTTGTTCTTTTAGCCTTATCGCTGAGCACCGCGCCCAGGGCGTTCCTGTGGTGGCCCTACGCGTCGACCAGGTAAGCTATTAGGAGAAGCTGTGCCTCCTTCTTGTTGTGGGGGGCGTGGTCTGCGCTCGACCCTGGGTGGAACCTGGTTTGTCCCTTGTCGGGCTTGTTCATTGCCTCTCTGCCTTATTTGGCTGGAGAGTTGATCAAACTTAGTTTGTTGTTCGGGTGTTAATATTTCTTTGATTTTTTGATTCGTTTCGTTTCGGATTTCTTGGGTTTTGGCTCGGCGTTGTTCCGGGGTGAGGTTTGTGTTTGTTCTGACTGACTGGAGTTTTTCTCTTTCTTGTTCGAGAATGGTCCGGATAAAGCGCTGTTGTTCTTCGCTGAGGTTGAGTTGTTGTGTCAGAAATTGAATTCTGTTGTTGATTGCAGGTCTGACTGCTTCACCCTGCCTTCGAAGCGTGGGTGGTGTTGGAGAATTAGTAGTTTTTTCGGTTTCGGTGGCTTGTTGGCCAAAGCCCATGCCTGTTAAAGTAGTCCAAACGATACCGACTGTTAATAATGCAATAGTTTTTTTCATAGCAGTTCTGTGCGACTTTGTTTCAAAAGAAGTAGACGATGGTGTTTGGGTTTTGGTTACAACGCCTTGGGCTATTTAGTCTTTGTTCTTTTGTGATGATTCGAATTCTTGTGCGGCGCGAATGATAGCATAGTAAGCTTTTTTGGGTTTATATTGGCGATCGAAGAGCAGTGGGTGATTATGTCGTCCTGGGACCGGGTTGTAATTCAGCCATGATTCGCCATCGGTTAAACCCCAGAAGGTTACTCGGGTGATAGTATCGTGGTGTTTTAGAAACACTTTAAACAATTCAGCATATCGTTGTGCTAGTGCATCCTGTTTTTCTTCGGGGAGGCCGTCGGGGTAAGGGTCTAATTCACGCCATCTTTGGGGGTCTGTGATTCGGATCGTTCTAATGTCCCCGCCTCCGAGGTGTCCTTCAACCCTTGGGAGAACATCGATATCGAGTTCTGTGATCATGACTTTGACGCCGAGTTTTTTGAAATCGTTAATAGTGTCTTCGATTTGTTGCAATGTGGGCCAATTCATTAGGTAATGGCCTTGCATACCGACTGCGTCTATGCGAATACCTTCTGCTTTTAGCGATTTGACTATTTCAATAGCACCTCGGCGTTTTGGTTCATTCTCAATTGAATAATCATTGTAATACAGTTCGGCCTCGGGGTCGGCTTCATGGGCGAATTTAAATGCTAGTTTGATGTAGTCAGGGCCAATGATTTCTAGCCACCGGCTTCTGCGTAGCTGCCCGTTTTCATTAAGTGCTTCATTAACGACATCCCATCCTTTGATTTTGCCCTTATATCGGCCGACTACGGTATGGATGTGATCACGCATACGTGCGATGAGGGTGTCCCTATCTACTTTTTCGCCTTTTTCGTTTTGGTAACACCCATTGTGGGGTTTGATGGTGCCATACTAGAGTATGGCCAATAATAACCATGTTGTGCTTTAGTCCAAACTCCACAAACTTATCGGCCATGTCGAAGGTATAGGTATCTGGCGAAGGGTGCACAGATTGCCATTTAAGGACATTCTCAGGGCTAATTGAGTTAAAGTTGTTAGTGATTAACTGTACGGCCTTTTGGTCGGCTTCGGTGAATTGTCGTTCATTGACCGCGATGCCGATAAGGAACTGGCCGCGGAATGCGTCCTTTAGAGCCGGTGAAGGCGTATTGGTAGAGTTATTTGCTGTGCACGAGATGGTTGAGATCAGGAAAAAAGCCCAACAAAGTTGTCGTGTTATTTGGTAGTGGGATTTATTCGTTAGAGTCTGGAAGGCCATATCTTTTCCTCCTTTCCTCGAGTTCTCTTTGAATTTGTTCGTTAAGTTGCTTAGTTATAGGGTATTTATACAAGCAGGCGATGACGATTAACAGGAAAAATGCTGGGTAAAGACTGGTAGTTAAGCGGATACCGAGGAGGCTTAGAGAGGATTGGGCCACATTTGGTGCGTACTCGTGGAATTTGAGGATTAAGCCCAAGATAAGAGCCCCGAGGCTAAGTCCGAATTTCAAGGCAAAGATTATGGTTGCAAATACAACTCCAGTAATTCGTCTTCCGGTTTTCCATTCGCCGTAATCGGCTACGTCCGCGAACATGGCCCAAAGCAGTGGGATGGTGGGCCCGTAACATAGAGCACGCAGCCATTCGGTTATGTACGCTGCTACAACGCCTTCCCGCGGTATTAGTGCGAAGAGGCAAATTATAACGGTTGTAAGTATAAATCCTGCCAACGCAACGGCTCGTTTACCGAATCGCAAAGAAAGCCATGTCGCGCTGAACACGCCGATTAGGGTCACTAATTGGGCAGTTACTTGTTGGAAGCTGAAAGCAACGTCCCGTAGGTTACTGAGATCGGAGTTTAGGGTGAGTCCCAGGATTCCGAAAATCCCTCCCAGTGGGTGGCCTGGTCCGATTTTGGTAATACCGAACCAGTCAAGGAATTCGTACAGCTTTTGGCTATCGAGGTAATATTTGAAGTAGTAAATGCCGACGCCGCCCCGCAGGGATATCATTGTGAAATGTGCGAGTGTTAAGATAAACATTGCCAGCCATGGTCCATTTTTAGCTAGAGTACGGAAGTCTTCCGTAATGGACTTACTTTGCTTGGGGTCAGGTTGGATACGTTCGCGTGTGGTTAAGAAGGTTATTAGGAAGCAGATCAAACATACTAATGCCCAGATTCCCATTGTGGTTTGCCATCCTTTAGCTGAGTCCCCTTGGCCGAATTTTGCAACCAAGGGTAACGTTAATCCACCAACAAGCAATTGAGCGGTCATTGCTGCTACAAATCTGTACTGGGAGAGACGCGTGCGTTCTGCGCCGTCCCCAGTCATTACCCCGCTTAAAGCTGAGTAAGGGGTGTTATTTGCAGAGTAAATTGTCATTAGCAGCATGTTGGTGAGAATTGCGTAGATGATTTTACCTGTCAGGCTGAGGTCCGGTACGGTGAACGTTAATACCATGATGACAGCCCATGGTAAAGCCGTCCAAAGGACCCATGGCCGGAATTTGCCCCACCGTGTGTTGGTACGATCAGCGATTATTCCCATTAGCGGATCGAAAAACGCGTCCCAAAACCGCCCAATCATCAGGACTAACCCGGCTATAGCCGCAGGTAATCCAAAGGTGTCCGTATAAAAGTTTTGTTGGAAAAGGATCATCGTCATGAAGACGAAATTTGCGGCGGCGTCACCAAAGCTATAGCCAGCTTTTTCAATAAATGAGAGTCGATGGGAATTCGGTGTATTCATAGTACAGTGATTTTCGAGGTTCGCGGTTAGATTATGCGTAAAGTAGCGTGTAACATTTCGGGATCCCGTGAAGAATTACCAACCATGATTTCAAACTCGCCAGGTTCTACGCGATATCGCATATCAATGTCGTAAAAAGCTAGCTCTTCAGCGTGCAGTTCCAATTCTACAGTTTGTTTTTCTCCGGGTTTTAGGAACACCTTTTTAAATCCTTTTAATTCCATTATTGGGCGTGTTACGGAACTGAATTTGTCGCGGATATATAATTGGACTACTTCGTGGCCGGCGTATGGCCCTAAGTTTATGACGTCCACCAAAATTTTGGTAGTTCCGGTGTCTGAAATACGTTTCTTCGTGAGCCGGAGATTTTCGAATTTAAATTTGCTGTAGCTTAGGCCGTAGCCGAATGGGTACAGAGGTGATTCATCAGCGGCCAAGTACCCGCGCCTTGCTGAAGGTTTATGGCTATAATAGTGTGGGATGTGACCGACTGAGCGTGGGATTGTAATAGGCAGCTTACCCGATGGGTTAAATTTGCCGAAAATGACGTCTGCTACTGCGGTGCCGCTTGCTTGTCCAAGGTACCAGCATTCTAGTATGGCATTTGCGTGAGTAGCGAGGTAATTGATGGAGTGTGGGCGGCCATTGAACAGTACTACTATCAAAGGTTTACCTAGTGCGATTAAGGCCCGCGCCAGCTCCTCTTGTCGCCCCAGTAAATCTAAGGTTGCACAGTCGCCCATATGGTTACGCGACCATGCTTCGCGCGAAGTTTGTTCGTTTCCGCCAATCGCGAGTATGATAACGTCTGAATCTCTTGCTACCTCACACGCTTCTTTTATGAGTTTGTAGTCTTCTTCAGGGTCAGGGAATACCACACGGTCTTCGTTCCAAGACCCGCCAATAGTAATCTTACATCCTTCAGCGTAGACTACATCAGCCTTCTTGTCTAAAACGGACCTTACCCCTTCCAGGACAGTGACAAATCTGGGTGGGACCCCGCTGTAGCCACCGAGTAGTATCCGGTTTGCATTTGGGCCAATCACAGCCACTTTGCGCAAGCTAGACTTGTTTAGGGGTAATACACCATCGTTTTTAAGCATGATAATCGACTCTCTGGCTGCTTGAAGGGCTAACTCATGATGTGCATCGCATCCGTTTAACCGTACTGCTTCGTCGGGATCCACATAAGGGTTATCGAAGAGACCCATTTTAAATTTCCAATAAAGCATGGGGGCAACCAACTCGTCCAATTCAGCTTCCGTTAATAGACCTTTCCTGAGCAGGCTTTCAATATGGAGATAGCAGTCGGGTTCAGGTAGTTCAATATTGACCCCAGCCTTTATAGCAAGGAGGCATGCATGTGCTTTGTCGATGGCCACAAAATGGCCGTGGGTATCGGGCCGGTAATTGAGTTCCCAAATTGCGTAATAGTCGGATACCACATATCCTTTAAAACCCCATTCGCGGCGTAAGACATCTCGGAGTAACCAGCGATTTGCATGAGAAGGTACACCATCTATTTCGTTGTATGATGCCATAACGCTAATCGCGCTTGCTTTTTGTATGGCTTCTTTGAATGGGTACAGGAAAACTTCTCGGAGCATGCGCATTGGCACTTGGGCAGGTGCGCAGTTCATTCCTGATTCGAGGGGTGCCGTGGGCTGCAAAGTGTTTAAGCGTGGCGATGAGTTTGGTGTGGTCTTTAAACGAGGCATCTCCTTGAAATCCTTTTACAGCAGCCACACCCATTTGAGCCACAAGGTATTGATCCTCGCCGAAAAGTTTCTTCTACTCGTCCCCATCTAGGATCACGGACTACATCCACCACTGGTGTTAGCGCCTGGTGGGTTCCGCGGCTGCGGGCTTCGAGGGCCGTGATAGAATAAACCTTCTCAACGAGTTCGGTGTTGAAGGTTGATGCTAAAGCAATTGGTTGGGGGAAACTAGTGGCGCCGAGCGCCGCTAAACCATGCAGGCATTCCTCATGGAATACCACAGGAATTCCCAAGCGGGTCGACGTTAGGAAGAATTCCTGAATTTGGTTTGTTAATTCTGCATTTTCACGCGGAGGTTTGCCGCCGCCTGAGTCGCTTGGACGGGCCACCTGTCCAAGACCCTGCCATCGTTTAAACGCAGCCTTTGCTTTTTCTGGGTCGAATTCGCCTGCGTTGTTCAGAAGGGTTGTGTCTTTTTTGCTGCCAAACACAAAGCATTTGGCCAATTTTTTCTTGCAATGTCATCCGCTTAAGGAGGTCGCGGACTACGTTTTTCTGCGGGTGCGGCCGGTATTTTTGTATATTGCAGGGGAGATTTGGCCTTGCTTCCCGGAACGCTTATTCGCCTTCTTCTGCATGTGGATTTTTTATCAAGTATGATGGGCATGTGCAAGTTTGGATTCAAAACAAAGTGTCCTGACGCCGGAATCGTTTTGCCAGTACATTGCGGGAGTTTATTGAAGGTTTTTAGGGAGGCACCTAGTGGGGATTTTGGCTGTGTNGCGATGAAGATGCAAAGCAAATTGGTACAAAATGTTTTACCACAGGTGAAAAAATGCGTTTAAGGGAGAGTTTGNTTAGCTTATTTTCTGGGGCATTAGAGCCGGGATTCGTGATCAGGATGTCTTGGGACGCATAGAAAGGGCTTGGCATGTACGTGTCGGGTGAGTATAAAGGAAAGCTCAAAACTGAATACTTTCAGTATTCTTATACACGGAAAAATCGGTAAAAAGCATATGGCGAAGGAGATTGCGATACTTGAGAAATATCGTCGGCAATATCAACCTAAATTGCCTCGAGTGTTTGCCGAGAACGGGGCGGCATTGGTTGCTGTTGAAGGACCACGGCTGGAGCCGGAATCTGATCGTGAGACGATAAAACAGTTATTCCCTCATACTTACGGCATGCCGGTTATCACATTTGAGAGGGGACAGCCGTATCGGCGCCCGATGAATGTGGGGGTAATTTTGTCGGGAGGACAAGCGCCGGGTGGACATAATGTAATTGCTGGATTGTTCGATGGTATAAAGAGTTTGGATCCCCGGAGCAAGTTATACGGATTCATAGGGGGGCCGATTGGCGTAATAAAGGGAAACTATAAAGAATTAACCGCGGAAATAGTAGACGAGTACCGTAATACAGGGGGGTTTGATATCATCGGTTCGGGCCGAGACAAGATTGAAAGCGCAGATCAGATGGAGGCAGCTTTAGAGACTTGTAAAAAGCTTGGGATTGAGGGGTTGGTGATTGTTGGTGGAGACGATTCAAATACAAATGCATGTGTAATGGCTGAGTATTACATGGCGAAGGGGGAGCCTTTAAAAGTTATTGGTGTGCCAAAAACAATCGATGGGGATTTGAAAAATAAGTACATTGAGACCTCGTTTGGTTTTGATACCGCAACAAAGGTCTATTCTGAATTGATTGGTAATGTGGCTCGAGACGCCAATTCGTCCCGGAAGTATTACCACTTTATAAAGTTGATGGGTCGGACAGCATCCCACATAACTCTTGAATGTGCTTTGCAGACGCATCCAAACATTGCTCTAATAGGCGAAGAAGCTGCGGCGAAGAAGCAAACGTTACGGGACATCGTTGAGTACATTGTTGATATCGTGGTTCGTAGAGCTGCGCTTGGGAAGAACTTTGGAATTGTTCTGATTCCGGAGGGAATTATTGAATTCCTTCCAGACGTAAAGGGGCTGATTAAGGAACTTAATGCACTTTTGGCCAGTGCCTCGGACCAGTTTGTGACATTGCATACAGACGAGGATCGGATTGGGTTTGTTTGCGAAAGGCTAAGCCCCGAGGCGAAGCAGGGGTTTTGCATGCTACCCCGGGAAATCCAAGCACAGCTGTTGCTCGATAGAGACCCACATGGGAATGTCCAGGTTTCTCGGATTGAAAGTGAAAAGCTTATCGCACAACTAGTTGAAAGACGTTTAAAAGAGCTCAAATCTCAGGGCAAATTCAATGGTAAGTTTTCGTCGATGTGCCACTTCTTTGGATACGAAGGTCGGAGTTGTCAGCCCACAAATTTTGATGCCGATTATTGTTATAGCTTGGGTTATTGTGCAGCGGCTTTATTAGCAGCGGGGAAGACCGGATATATAGCTAACATCCGAGGTTTGAATAAACCGGCCTCTGAATGGCAGGCAGGCGGTGTACCATTGACTGCTATGCTAAATATTGAATTTAGGAAGGGTAAGAATGTTCCTGTGATCAAGAAGGCATTGGTAGATTTGAATGGTAAACCATTTGCTGAGTTCGCAGCTAACCGGGAACGCTGGGCGTTGGAGGAATGTTACTTGTATCCTGGGCCAATCCAGTACTTTGGCCCACCTGAGGTATGTGATAGGCCCCCCCGGACATTGGAGTTGGAGCTTGGGTAAAAGGTATCAATTCTAGGTTTTGAAATTTTCAGTAGTTCACTACGCGATCCACGAAAGGGTCTTTCCTATCGGGGAATTTTTCCCGGCGGAAGCGGAAGTTCGCGAAATTTTCGTTAGTGGGACTGCTTCGCAATGGGGGTTGAAATAAATGCGCACGGAAAGCGAATTGTGTGTGTCGGATTCTCGTGTAAGAAACTTAGTCCTTACGAGGCGTTCTGACATGAGAGAAAGCTGAGTTGGTAAGAGATTGGTTTTCGATTTTTACGGATAAAGCGCCGGGGTTAGACGTAGGACAAACAAGAGGAGAGGGGATGTCAATTTAGGGTTTTTTCACTGGCCTTTTGAACCCGGTTGGAAGCCAAAACTGACAATAAACTGGGATCCATTGGCATTCAGTTGATGCTAACTTGCTATATTTTTGTTTTTACGTCAGCAGTGATTTGTTTTTTGTGATTTGGTTTTTAGTGTTAGAGCTGGGTCAAATTTAGGTTTTTAGCGTTTTCTAGATAGGGATCCAGGTTGAGTTTTAGCATGGTTAAGTTTAGGTGCAGACAATTAGAAAGTATTTTGATTGACTCTGATTGAATATGATCGTATTTGCGTAAATACAGTCATGGTGGAGAAGTCTCATGACAGATGTCTCGCAGCGCAGCGATGGGAACGGCTGCGGGCATTGCTGCGGCAGCGTAGGGTTGTCCGTGTAGATGATTTATGTAAAGAACTCGGTGCTTCTCCGGCTACAATTAGACGAGATTTAGCTCGGTTGGAGCGTCTCGGCGAAGTCCAGCGGGTACACGGTGGGGCTGTCCGGATTGAATCTCAAATTGAAGAACCCCTTTTTGATGACAAGGCTTCAGTAAACCGGGCAGTTAAGCAGCAGATAGCGAGGGCAGCGTTAGGCTATATAGAAAAGGGCGAAACTATCTATCTGGACGGGGGGAGTACAGTATTAGAATTAGCCCGGCAATTGCGGGAGTGGTTCAATATAACGGTTATCACTAATTCGCTCAGAGCAGCTTTAGAGTTAGCAAGTCAAGGTCCACGACTAATTTTGGTAGGCGGTGAGCTCCGGCGGTTAAGTCAGGCAATTGTAGGTCCACTTAGTCAGCATGTACTTTCCCAACTGAATGTCGACAAGGCGTTTATGGGTACGTTTGGTATGACCAAGGATGGTTTAAGCACTACGGATCCTGATGAAGCGTTTACCAAGCAGCTGGTAATGACTCGGGCGCGCCGTGTGATATTGCTAGCTGACAGTTCCAAGTTGGGACAAATTGCAATCGCTCATTCGGGCTCTTTCGAACAAGTGGATGTGCTAATTTCCGATGATGCCCTGGACAAGGATTTTGTTAGAGAGTTGGTAAAAAAAGGCGTCGAGGTCAAACTTGTAAAATCTAACCAACGATGAGCAACGCAAATCAATCAAGCATTGTTTATTTAAGTGATCGGCGGCCAAAGTTTGAGCCGTTTGAGTTATCGTTCCGGAATATCCCTTGTTATACATACAAGGGGAACTTGGGTTCGGAGCTAAAGGCGGGTACCCTTACACCCCAAGAGGCAGTGTGGATGTTTGAAGACATGTTAATGATTCGGGAGTTGGAAGAGATGATTGTGAAACTAAGATCGGGCGGGTACGACGCTTTGCCTGGGTTTGATTATCGTGGACCCACGCATGTCTCTGCAGGGCAGGAGGCTACCGCAGTGGGTGCGTGCTACGCAATCAGACCGGATGATAACATCACAAGCACACATCGGGGTCACGGCGAGAGCTTAGCTAAAGGCACATTTGCGATTCGGCATATGACGATCGAACAATTGCGGGGCCGGGTACCTAATTGCAATTCGAATGATCGCGAAGAATTGGTCGAGGTAGCATTAGAAGAACACCTTTACAGAATGATCTGTGAGCTTTTTGGAAAGGAAGACGGGTATTGCAGAGGTCGTGGAGGAAGCATGCACATTGCAGACTTTACGGTGGGACATCTTGGAGCCAATGCAATTGTGGGCGGTGGTGTGCCTATAGCTACGGGTGCAGCAATGGCTATCCGATATTTGCGTAAAGATAACGTTGTATGTTGTTTCGCTGGGGATGGTGCGTATGCTAATGGGGTTGTTTTGGAATCACTAAACTGGGCTTGCCAAGCGCAATTTACAAATCATTTAGCGGGTGATCATAAGTATGGTTTACCGATCATATTTCTAATTGTGAACAACCATTATGGCATGACTCACCGGACTGACGATGAAGTTATGGGGGTAGATCACCTTGCGCGGCGGGGAGCGGGGTTTGCCAATAACAACATGCACGCAGAGTTGGTAAATGGTATGGATGTGTTGGCTGTGCGAGACGCGGTGAGACGGGCCGCGCGTATTTGCCGAGCTGGGCAGGGGCCTGTACTCCTTGAAGTTGATACATACAGATACTGGGGACATTCGTTGAGCGATCCACGGATTGAGTATCGAACCAAGGAGGAAGAAGCAGCTTGGCGGGCGATCGATCCAATTGAGACATTTAAGAAACAACTATTGGAATCTGGAATCTTAACAGAGCCTGAGATCGAAAAAATTCAGAAACGTGTACGCGAGCGAAATGCACGGGCTGCTCAGCGGGCTGCAGCCTCACCCGATCCGAAACCGGAAGATGTCGTAAAATATATTTACACAAATACACGTGCTGATGAAGTGCCACCAGAGTTTAGGAATCCGAAGGTCTGGACGCCTTTAGTGATTAAGCGGACAGATGGACAGATAACGTATCGAGATGCGATTAAGGAGGCGCTTTATGAGGAAATGAAACGGGACGCTCGTGTAATATTATATGGTGAAGACGTGGCAGAGTATGGGGGAGCCTTCAAGGTAACCAAAGGATTACTTGAGGCTTTTGGACGGGATCGCGTGTTTAATACCCCGATAAGCGAAGCTTGTATATGTGGCACCGCGGTGGGGGCGTGCAATGCGAGGTCTGCGTCCAGTGGTCGAGCTTATGTATATGGATTTTGCGTTAATGGCCTCGGATCAAATTGGCAATCAGGCAGCAAAATGGCATTACATGAGCGGTGGTATGGTGGAGATTCCCCTTGTGATAAGGGCATCTGTAGGGGCTGGTAAAGGTTACGGTGGACAGCATAGCCAAACCTTGGAATCGATCTTTTGCCATATCCCAGGGCTATACGTTGTGTATCCTGCTACACCGTATGACGCTAAAGGGCTGTTGAAGTCAGCCATCCGCGATAACAATCCAGTGTTATATGTGGAGTCACAAGCATTATATGGCTTGAAGGGGTATGTACCAGAAGAGGAATACTTGGTCCCCATAGGAGTGGCAGATATAAAGCGAGAAGGGGAGGATTTTAACTTTTGTTGCGGTGGGGGCCTGCAGTGCATGATTGTCTAAATGCTGCGGCACGATTGGAAAAGGAACGGGGCGTTAGGGCAGAGGTTGTTGATATTCGTTCCTTAGTTCCATTGGACATCGATACTATAATCCGATCGGTCCAGAAAACAGGCAGGTGTATAGTCGCGAGCCAGGCTGTCCATATAGGTAGTTACACAGCAGAGATTGCTTCTACGATAATGGAAAAGGCATTTGATTACTTAGATGCTCCTGTGATTCGAGTTGGAGCAAAGAATGGTATTGCCCCACAGTCTCATGTGCTCGAGGCAGAATTTCTGCCAGACGTAGATGATTTAATCGAGGCTGCTAGCCGGATTCTGTAACTGACTAAGGAGGCAACGCATATGGCCAAGCCAATAATGATGCCTAAGTTTGGTCAAATGACTGAAGTGAGTACGATCGTGGAGTGGAAAAAGAAAGAGGGTGATCGCGTTTCTCGTGGTGATGTTTTGTTTACCGTAGAGACTGACAAGTCTGTAATGGAGGTAGAAGCGTTTGTTGAAGGGGTGTTGTTGAAAATAGTAGTACCAGCAGGAGTGAGTGTTCCAGTGAACACGATTGTGGGGTTTATTGGGGAGCCGGGTGAGCCTGTGCCAGATATTAAACCCATGGGAGCAAATTCTCCGCAGCCAAAGGAAGTGCTACACAAAAAAGAAACAGCGTATGTGATGGCCGATTCTCGCACAAGCAAAGGTGGTGGGGACAGGTGGCTTGGTTGCACCGCAACCTACGCTAACTACGAGTGGGCAGGTGGAAACCCCGCCTGCCGTGGGTGTAAGTCCACGCGCACGTGCACTCGCACGAAGACTGGCTATTGATGTTTCTAAAGTAAAAGGTTCTGGCCCGGGTGGAAGAGTAACGGAGAAGGACGTGTTGGGATATGTTAGAGACCGTGGGTATAACATTTTAAAGATCACGCCTGCTGCTTTGGAGTTAGCAAGGCGTGAAGGAATAGATGTCTTGGAAGTGATTGGTACTGGCTCTGGTGGGAGGATTACTGTGGAGGATGTAAGGCGAGCTATAGCGGAAAAACCACAGCCCCTTAGTCGAATGCGCCAGACTATAGCTGCTCGGTTAACACAAAGTTTCACTACCCAGCCGCATTTTTATGTAACAGTCGGAGTGGATGTGACTGATCTGATAGAATTCCGGAATAAAATTAAATCCCAGGGGGCACCGTATACGGTTACTGATTTTATAATCCAGGCGGTGGTGGTCGCGCTTCAGGAGTTTCCTGAGGTAAATAGTAGCACGGACGGACATACTGTGCGAAGGCATCAACACGTGAACATTGGATTAGCAGTGGCTGTAGAGGGCGGCTTGGTCGTACCAGTAATTCGGTGCGCTGAGTCCAAGAGCATGTATGAAATCGCGATGGAGGCGAAACGATTGGCAGAGAAGGCGCGCCTTGGGAAGCTCACTCCAGATGAAATGAGCGGCGGGACATTTACCATCTCGAATCTCGGAATGCATAATGTGGATGTATTTCATGCGATAATCAACACGGGGGAGGGTGCGATATTAGCAGTGGCAAGTGCGAAACTACAACCCGCAGTCAAAGATGGTCAGATTGTGCCTCGGTGGTTAATGAATCTTACATTGTCTGGGGGACCGATCGCTTAATTGACGGGGTAACAGGTGCGAGGTTTGTCCAATGCGATAAGATCCAAACTCGAAGATATTTCCCTTTGGCAAAGATTATGTGTGTGGTAAAGGTTTAAAAGTTCTGAAAGTGCTATGGATGTGTATGATATTGNTGTGATAGGCGCTGGCCCGGGTGGATACCCGGCAGCGATTCGTGCTGCACAGCTAGGCGCAAAAGTCGCCATAGTTGAGCGGGAATATTTTGGTGGAACGTGTTTAAACTGGGGTTGTATCCCCACAAAGGTTTTTGCTGGGGTGGCCTCACTAGTGCATCAAGTTAGACACAAGTGCAATACTGGCATCCGAGTTCAAGGGATTGAGGTAGATTACCCCGCTTTGTTTCAGCATAAGGAACGGGTTGTACACCAATTGCGAAATGGTGTGAAACAATTGCTCCAGGCACATGGGGTAAATATTGTGACAGGGAATGGAAGATTTGTGGATCCACATACAATTGAGGTTCAATCTGAGGGCCAACGAACGTGTTTGAGTGCGAAGCGTGTGGTAATTGCCACAGGCTCGACTTCGCTTATACCACCACAGATTCCNCAGCATGAGCGGATTGTGGATAGTCGCGGCTTCTTGGCACTTCAGCAACTGCCAACTTCATTGCTTGTGATTGGAGGAGGGTATATTGGATGTGAATTGGCGTGTATTGCTGCAGTTGCCGGTGTGCGAGTTACCATCGTGGAAATGTTGGACGATGTGTTGACGATNTTGGATCCAGATGTGCGGCGGGAGGTAAGATCGTTCATGGAAAACAAACTTGGGATAAAGATTATCACTGGTACAAAGATTGAGGAATTGGATGTGCATGGTACTGAGGTTCGCGTTAAGACTGGTAACGNGGAGGTAGTGACTGACATGGTACTTGTGGCAACTGGGAGGGAAACCAGTCACAGATGGATTGGGCGTTGAGAAAGCCGGGGTAAAGACAGATGAACGTGGTTTTGTAATAGTAGATGACTATGGCCGTACTAATGTAGGTAACATCTATGCAGTGGGAGATGTAACAGGTCGAATGCAGCTAGCGCATTATGCTACGTCGCAGGGTTTGACCGTGGCAGAAAACGCTTGCAAACTAACGCTGCAGCGGTTTGAGACGGTGGTGCCTTCAGTGATTTTTACTATTCCTGAAGCAGCGTCGGTTGGGTTAACCGAAACAATGGCTAAAGCCGAAGGACGCGATATCCAGATAGCAAAATTCCGGTTTGGGGGACTAGGTCGTGCAGTTGCTGCAGCTGAAACTATGGGGTTTGTAAAACTCATTACTGATCCAGGAACAGATCAATTATTAGGGGCAGCAGTAGTAGGGCCTCATGCCACTGAGTTAATCGCGGAACTAACCGTAGCAGTTCGAGCTGAGATAACAGCCAAGGAATTGGCGGGTACTATTCATGCCCATCCTACATTTAGCGAGGCTTGGATGGAGGCTGCTCATGCTGTGCATGGTCTTTGTGTGCACGCCCCTCCCAAGAAGCGCTAGTACTTTGTTAGGGATGGGGGAACTTGTTATGTAAGAGGCGTGTTTACTTTTCTCCTCTTTAATTGCTTTGGGAGAAGAAATTCAGTACGAAATAAGGGTTTGCATCGCTGAAAACGCAATAACTCACTNGTTTAGTGTATTGGTTTCGGCACAATAAAGGTTTACTGATTACCATCCACGAAGAAAAGGCAACGCAAATTTGGAGAACGCGGACTGATGGGGAAAAGAAAGCTTCCAACCTTACCCATCTTGGCCCCGTTTTAGGATTACCCACTAATATGCGGAATTGTAGTTACAGGTGGTGTTTGTGATTATTGAGGAGATAAGAGGTGTCGGGGCCTCCAGTTTATTGGGTGAATAATGACAGATCACTATGCGGGATTTGCAGCCCGGATTTGAGTTGTTTACTGCAAGATCCTACGCACATTTGTAGTTTATTTTTTCCGTGTGGAGGAAGTGGAGTTCGAGATTAGGCCGCGTTTTGAATATGGAATAAGGGCTTATGATCTCATGGCTGTTGAACAAGCTTCTCCCGAAGTCTTAGTATCGTCAATGAGCGTGCAGGGAACTTGTGTACGAAATTGGTATTTACATTTGTAACTATGACTCTAACGGGGACTACGTTTGTGGGGTTTTCGAGCGTAGTTTTCTGCGAGTGGATCTTGTGCAGTAAGTACCCAGCCGTGTGCTATTGGGCCAAGTTCCTTGGAACCATTGATGTTTATTGAAGTATGCAAGTCGTGGGCAGAGACGTTAACGGCTTTCAAAATAATTTCTTTTGCCTCTTCATCGTATGTGGAAGATGCAAGGAATGGAGCACTCTTCGGGTACGTGACATCGTGAATAAGTTTATTATCGAGGTAACAGCGAATGCGGTCGCCGTTAAGCTCAACTCGGATGTCGTACCATCGATTTGCAAGGATGGATCCGCGTACGGGTTCTCCAATGATTGATTTGCCGCCGTACTCGCAGTGTTCTATTGCATGTTGGGTGTTGTTCCAGCCCCCCGATATTCCACCAAGTCCAATTGTTGTCATCCTGCCAATTGAATATGATCAAGAAGCCTTCGCTGCCATGGAGTTTTTTGGCTTTAAGAGTAATGGTGTAATTGCTCCAATTTGTTTGTCCAGTGGTGCTGCGGCAGTCCGTAATCAGGTTGGTTTGGCGGTACACACCGTTTGTGGCGATCCAAGTGCCATTAAAAACCTTCCATTCGGAGGCACCTTTGGAAAAGTCACTTTGATATAATACCACTCCGTTGCTAATCACGGTTACGTTTGTGTATTCCACTGCTGTGTTCCAGGAGCCGAGCCCGATTGCACCATAGGGTGGCGGGTTTGTGAATTCGGCGACCACTTTGACGGACGTGGGCAGAACCACATGGCCTCTGTTTTGTGAGAAGAGCATTTGGACATAATATGATGGGGTACCCACAACACGGTGGTTATCGAAATATATTAGGTCGGGGTTCCAAACCTTAGCGTTTACGTTTGCAAATAGTGGTGCATAAGCGGCCATGATAACTACATCGGAATTGCGTTCTAAGCCAGTCATGAATGCGGCTTCTGCAAGCGCGGCTATGAGGTTTCCAATCCCACATCCTGAAGTAACAGCGTATTCCCCAACGAAGACCTTCGGCCCAGAGCGATTGTAGGAGTCATACTTTGTGGCATTGTTGATGAAAAAGGCAGGGGAGTTGTAGTAATGTTCATCTCTTATTTCGACGGGTCTAGACGTTGGTATGCCGCCCCAATCGCATGCAATAATTTTGACATCGGGGTAGCGTGATTTGATTGCATCATAAAAGAGAGCGTACCGTTCATTATAGGCTGGGCCGCCATTTTCGTTTCCTATTTGGATGTATTTGAGGTTGAAAGGTTCAGGATGTCCATTTGCGGCCCTAAGAGCGCCCCAGTATGAATTAGTGGGACCGTTGGCGTATTCGATCGCATCTAAAGCCGCTTGCACGTATGGCCCCATTTTATCGAGTGGGACGACTTCATTGTGGGACATTCCGCAGTTAATAACAAATAATGGTTCAGCTCCGAGGTCTTCGCACATTTGTAGGTATTCATGGTACCCTAAGCCGTCTGATGAATAGTAGCCCCAAACATCGTTAAGGTGACCTCGTCGTTCAGCAATGTCACCTATGGTATTTTTCCAGTTGAAAGCATTGCTTAAATAGTGCCCTTCAACATAGCAGCCACCAGGGAATCGGACAAAGGATGGTTTCAAGTTAAGCAACATTTGAGCAAGGTCTCGTCGCAGTCCGTTTGTCCGATTGTTAAATGTGTTTTCGGGGAACAGAGAAACCACATCTAGCCAGACTGTTCCTGGCTGATTAATTGATAGGGTTAAGGCTGCGTTTGTTGAAGTTGCTGAGGGTTGCAATACGGCCTCGAATTTTTGCCAGTTTGTAGTCAATCCTGTTAGAGTGCGTTGGGCATACACCTCAGAACCATTTGCTGATTGAAGCTGTACAATGATGCCGCCTATAAAATCTGGACTACATCGTGCAT
>Ga0065718_1005068_pt1 | contig 20347 bp, 23 predicted proteins | sample GBSCel77sediment_2_FD_59105 | JGI IMG/M metagenome (GOLD analysis project Ga0065718, IMG submission 59105) | Hot spring sediment microbial communities from Great Boiling Spring, Nevada - cellulolytic enrichment CS 77C v3 (version 3) | ecosystem: Environmental > Aquatic > Thermal springs > Hot...
CAATAGGTGCTAAGATAAAAAGAAAAATTAAACATCATTTGAACATTTCTTTAGAAGACCTTTATTTTGTAAAAGTTTATTTAGTTGAAGGGAGTTTTTCTGAAGAAATTATTAGAATTTTTGCTGAATCTGCTCTTTGTGATCCTGTAATTCAGACTTATAGTATTAATGAACACATATCCTTAAAGTTAAATTTTCCTTTTGATTGGGTTTTAGAGATTGGTTATCGTCCAGGAGTTACTGATAACGAAGGTAAAACTGCTGAAGAAGCTCTTAGCTACATTTTAGAAAGACCTTTAGATACTAATAAAGAAGGAGTTTATTTTGCACGTCAATTCTTGATAAAAGGAAATATTTCTAAAGATAATGTTGAAAGAATAGCAAGAGATCTTCTTGCTAACGAATTAATAGAAAGATGGTTCATTCTTCATAGAGATGAGTTTTTAAAGAACGGACTTTCCTATTCTCTCCCGAGGGTAACAGAGTATTTTCCTCCAATAGTAGAAAAATTTTTACTCAATAATTTTTCTAATGAAGAACTTATAAAATTATCCCAAGAAAGGTTGCTTGCTCTTAATCTTAAAGAAATGAAAACTATACAAAAATTTTTTTCTGATCCTAAGTTTATAGAAATTAGAAAAAGTTATGGACTTGATGAAGCTATTACTGATGTAGAGCTTGAAAGCATTGCTCAAACTTGGTCTGAACATTGTAAACACAAGATATTTAATGCTAAGATCTTTTACAAAGATTTAGATACTGGGGAAGAATTGGTTATAGATAGTTTATTTAGAACTTATATTAAAAAAGCTACTGAAGAAATTAGAAAAGAAAAGGGAGAAAAAGATTTCTGTCTTTCTGTTTTTGTTGATAATGCAGGTGTTATAAAACTTGATGAAAAATGGGCTTTAGCTTTTAAAGTAGAAACTCATAATAGTCCTTCTGCACTTGATCCCTATGGAGGTGCTTTAACAGGGATAGTAGGTGTAAATAGAGATCCCTTAGGAACTGGGAAGGGAGCAAAACTTATTTTTAATACTGATGTATTTTGTTTTGCACCTCCTGATTGGGATAAAAAACTTCCTCCAAGAATTTTACATCCAAGAAGAATTTTTGAGGGAGTAAGAGAAGGGGTTGAACATGGGGGTAATCAAAGTGGTATTCCTACCGTAAATGGTTCAATTGTTTTTGATCCAAGATATCTTGGCAAACCTTTAGTTTATTGTGGAACAGGAGGTCTTTTACCTTTATACATAAATAATGAACCATCTTGGAAAAAAGGAGCTAGACCAGGAGATTTAGTAGTAATGATTGGTGGAAAAATTGGAAAAGATGGGATACATGGTGCTACTTTTTCTTCTGAAGCTTTACATGAAGGTTCCCCCGCAACAGCAGTACAAATCGGAGACCCTATAACACAAAAAAAAATGGTTGATTTTTTAATGAAAGTAAGAGATGAAGGTTTATATAATTCTATTACTGATAATGGTGCAGGTGGGCTTTCTTCTTCTGTTGGAGAAATGGCAAAGGAATCAGGAGGAGCTGAAATAGACTTATCTAAAGCACCTTTGAAATACCCTGGTCTTCGTCCTTGGGAAATTCTCCTTTCAGAAAGTCAAGAAAGAATGACTCTCGCAGTTCCTCCAGATAAAATAGAAAGATTTCTAAACTTAGCAAAAAAAATGGATGTTTTAGCAACTGTTTTAGGAAAATTTACAAACTCTGGATATTTTCATATTTTATATGAAGGAAAAACAGTAGGACTAATACCTTTAGATTTCCTTCATGAAGGAGTTCCCCAACTTGAATTATATGCTGAATGGAAGACACCATTTTATCCTACAAAACCTGATGTAGAAATTCCTAAAGATTATGGAGAAATTCTAAAAAAAATTTTAAAAGCCTATAATGTTTGTTCAAAAGAATATGTAGTAACTCAATACGATCATGAAGTTCAAGGTGGAAGTGTAATTAAGCCTCTTACAGGAATAAACAATGATGGTCCAAGTGATGCGGCAGTTTTGAGATATGACCTTGAAAGTGAAAGTGGGATTGTGATTGCCCATGGTATTTGTCCTAAATTTTCAGATTATGATACTTATTGGATGGCTGCAAATGCCATTGATGAAGGAATAAGAAATGCAGTTTGTGTAGGTGGAGACATTGAATATATGGCAGGTCTTGATAATTTCTGCTGGTGTGATCCTATCGAAAGTGAAAAAAATCCAGATGGAAAATATAAATTAGCCCAGTTAGTAAGAGCTAATCAAGCCCTTTATGAATTTACTAAAATTTATGGAGTTCCTTGTATTTCAGGAAAAGATTCTATGAAAAATGATTATCTTATGTATTTAGGACTTAATCCTGAAAATGAAAATCCTTTTGGAATAGGAACTATTCTTCCTGATGGAAGTTTAAAAATTTCTGTACCCCCTACTCTTCTTTTCTCTGTAGTTGCTAAAATTCCTAAATATTATCTTGCTCAAACTATGGATGTTAAAAGAGTGGGAGATTTAGTATATATTCTTGGAATAACTAAAGATGAATTGGCAGGCTCAGAATATTTTAATCTTTTAGGAATAAAAGGTGGAAAAGTACCTAAACCTAACCCATATCTCAATAAAAAAATTTATTTAAAATTAAGAGATGCTATTTATAATGGTCTTATTGAATCTGCTCATGATGTTTCTGATGGTGGTTTAGGAGTTACATTAGCTGAAAAAGCCTTTTCTGGAGGATATGGAATAATAGCTGATCTTTCTGCTATTTGCTATGAAGGAGAATCTTTAAGAGATGACTTTATTCTTTTTTCTGAAAGTGCAGGAAGAATAGTTGTAACCGTAAGGAAAGAAAAAAGAGAAGATTTTGAAGCTCTTATGAAAGATATTCCTTTCTCTTTAATAGGAGAAGTAATTGCAGACCCATTTTTAATAATAAAAGGCCTTAATGGAAAGGTTATAATAAGAGAAAATATAAAGGAGTTAAAAAGAGTTTGGAAAGAACCTTTTAGTAATTGGTAAAAAGGAGAGAAGTTATGAAAATAAGAATTTTTCAATATCCCTCAAAAAAAGCCGAAAGATATTTACAAAAAATTGTAAATAGAGTTGAAGAATTTCCCAAGAAAATAGAAAAGGAAGTAAAAAAAATAGGAGATAAAGTCAAAAAAGAGGGTGATAAAGCCTTAATTGAATATACCTATAAATTTGATGGAGTTCTTTTAAATAAAGGAGATTTCAAGATAAGCAAAGAAGAAATTGAAAGAGCCTATAAAGAGATTTCACCTGAGCTCTTTTCAGCTATAAAATTAGCTATAGAAAAGGTTAAAAAATTTCATTCCCAAAACCTCCCTCAATCTTGGTTTATAGAGGATAAAGGCGTTTTTTTAGGCCAAATAGTAAAACCTATAGAAAAAGCTGGTCTTTATATTCCCGGAGGAAAAGGAGGAGAGACTCCCCTCATTTCTACAGTGATTATGACTGCAGTCCCTGCTAAAATAGCTGGTGTAGAGAAAATTGTTATGGTCTCACCACCAAGAAAGGATAAAACTTTACATCCAGCTTTATTAGTTGCTGCTAATGAAGCAGGTGTTGATGAAATATATAAAGTAGGAGGTCCTTGGTCTATTTTTGCTTTAGCCTATGGAACTGAAACCTTGCCCAAGGTTGATATTATTTGTGGTCCAGGGAATATTTATGTGACCACCGCCAAAAAACTTATTTCTTCTTTTGTAGGAATAGACATAATTGCTGGTCCTAGTGAAGTATTAATTATTGCAGATAATACAGCAAATCCAGAATTTATCACTTATGATCTTCTTGCTCAAGCTGAACATGATCCTATGAGTCTTTCAATACTTATAACTACTTCAAAAAAAATCGCTAAAGAAGTTAAAAATTTAATTCCTCAGGCTTTAGAAAAGGGAATTAGAGGAGAAATAGCTAAATCTGCACTTTTAAAAAGGGGAAGTATAATAATAGTAAAGGATATAGAAACTGCTTTTTTATTGGCAAATCTAATTGCTCCTGAACACTTAGAAATTATGGTTAAAAACCCCTTAGATTATCTACCTTTAGTTAAAAATGCAGGTGCTGTTTTTCTTGGAACTTTTACTCCTGAAGCAATCGGAGATTATTTAGCAGGACCTAATCATGTATTACCAACCATGGGATTTGCAAGATTTACTTCCTCTCTATCTGCTGAAAAATTTCTTAAAAAGATAAATTTTCTTAAGTATTCTCCCTCAGCCTTAAAAAACGAAGCTAAAGAGGTTATTCTACTTGCTGAAACAGAAAATCTTCTCTTTCACGCTGAAGCAGTTAAAATAAGGCTATAGGGGGTAAAATGAAAGAATTTTGCAATTATTTGGAATTTACAGAAGAAATTATAGAAGATATTGATACTTTAGTTGAAAATTTAGGCCCCTGTAAAATTCCTTCACCTTTAAAACTAAAACCTCAATGTTTTGTTACAGATGATGCAAGAGTTACTTTAAGGGTAAATTATAATTACTTAAAAGAACAATTTTCAAAAAATAAAGAAATTCCTTCCTTAGAACTTGCAGGACCAAGACCTTTTATATATTTTGATCCTTCCAAGGTAAAAGTAGGAATTGTAACCTGCGGGGGACTTTGTCCTGGGATTAATGACGTAATTCGTTCTATAGTAATGACCTTTTATTATTCTTATGGAGTAAACAAAATAATAGGCTTTAAATATGGATTGCAAGGATTTATTCCTAAATATGGACATGAGATAATTGAGTTAAATCCTGAGGTAGTGAAAGATATTCATACTATGGGAGGAACTTTTCTTGGCACTTCTCGTGGACATCAGTCAATTGAAGAAATTGTGGACACTCTTGAAAGAATGAATATTCAAATACTCATTATGATAGGAGGAGATGGGACTTTTAGAGCAGCTTATAAAATAAAAGAAGAGATATCAAAAAGAAATCTTAAAATTGCTGTAGTAGCTGTTCCTAAAACTATAGATAACGATATTTGGCTCGTTTCAAAAACTTTTGGTTTTGATACAGCTGTTGAACTTGCTTGTGATGCTATTAGATGCGCCCATACAGAGGCTATTGCAGTTCCTAACGGAATAGGTTTAGTAAAACTGATGGGAAGACATTCAGGTTTTATCGCTGCTGCTGCAACACTTGCAACTAAGGAAGTAAATTTTTGCTTGATTCCTGAAATGGATTTTGATTTAGAAGGAGAAAAGGGATTACTTGCTGAATTAGAAAGAAGATTAGATAAAAGAAAGCACGCTGTTATTGTAGTTGCAGAAGGAGCAGGACAAAAATATGTCCAAAAAGATCCTCCAGAATATGATGCTTCAGGAAATATAAAACTGGGAGATATTGGTAAATTTTTGAAAGATAAAATTACAGAATATTTTAAAAACAAAAATATAGATGTAGTGATAAGATATATTGATCCAAGTTATATTATAAGAAGTGTTCCTGCTAATGTTGAAGACAGAATTTATTGTGGATTTTTAGGACAATATGCAGTTCATGCTGCTATGGCTGGGAAAACAGGAATAATGATAAGTTATCTTAACGATCAGTTTGTTCATATTCCTATTAAAGAAGCTATAAAAAGAAGAAAACAAATTAACCTTAATAGCAGATTCTGGCTTTCTGTATTAGAATCAACTGGGCAAGGTTCATTAAAAAACGATTAAATTTTAAAAGGAGGATCTAATTTTATGAAAATTAAAAAATTTTTAATTTTTCTCGGATGGGGATTAGTTTTTCTTTTACTTAGTCCCAATTTTTCTTTTTCTCTAATATCACCTGAAACCTATGAAGAAATTAAAAAAGATTTTACCTCTCTTTCTGCATTAATTATTGGTATAGAAGATAATAAAATAATTATAGACAAGGGGAAAGTTCAAGGTGTTAGGCCTAAAGATATATTTACAGTATATAAAAGAGGAAAAAAGATTGTTCATCCTGAAACTGAAAAAACCTTAGGTTTTCTTAAAGAGATAATCGGAAAAATTGAAATTACAGATGTAGAAGAAAATTTTGCTATAGGAAGAGTTATTTTTCAAAAAGAACCCTTTCCAGTTCCCACACCTATTGAAAGATTTACCGATTTAAAAATACTTATAATCTCTGAAACACAACCCCCTGATGAAAATTTATTTTTAATCCTTAAAAATACTTTAGCTGAATCAGCAGTTACTTTTAATCCCAATTTAAAATTAAAAGATCTAACTCCTCAATACCTTTTGTCTCAACAATACGATATAGTTTTTGTTGTGGAAGAGGATATAGTAAAAATATTTAATTACAATTTAGATTTGATAAGGTATTATGGAACCTTAAGCTATAAAAAAGCTATAATCCCTTCAACAGTTACAACTACTCAGAAAGCTTACAAACCTTCTACAGAAGTTTTTTCTATAAATCCTCCAACTATTTTAGGAAAAATGAAAGGAGAAGTATTTCAAGTAGAGTTTGCAGATATAGATAATGACAGTAATCCTGAAATGATTTATTTTAACTCACAAGGGCTTTTTATAGTAAGAATAAAAGGACCTCTTTTGGCAAGTTATACTCCTAAGAGTGGTAAAATTGTAAATTTCTCTTTAGGACCATCTGGTTGGATAGCTTTAAACATATTTGATGAAAGCATAGGTATGAGAAGCGAAATTTTAAGATATACTGAACAGGGATTAACTCCAGTAATTACCGATGTAAATTTAATTTTAAACTTTGTAGATTATACAGCAAGGGGTGTAAAAGATACTTTAATTGGACAAACTTTTGATTCAGAAAACTTTTTTGGAAAAGAAGTATATATTTTAAAAAGGGAAAATAATCAATTAATATACGCAACTCAACTAAAAGTTCATTCAGATTATAAAAATATTGGAAGTGCTTTTGTGGATTTAAATGGAGACGGGAGTCCAGAAATAATTAATTATACTTCAGATGGAAAATTAGCGGTTTATAAAGATTCTAATATAGTTTGGATCTCTCCTTATCCTGTAGCTAATCATTTTTATGAGATAAAACTTATTAAGGGTAAAAAAGGACAAGAAGTGGTTAAGAAAATCGTTTATCCTCTTATCACACCGGTTATAGCTGATATAAATAAGGATGGCAAATTAGAAGTTCTTTTTGTTTCTGCTAATTTTCCTTTGGAAACAGTGAAAGGTGATTTAAAATATGTTCCCTTAAATAGCGCCACTTCTCAAATTTTTGTTCTTGGTTTTGAAGGCACCTATTTTTTTAGAAATTTATGGGCTTCTCAAACTGGATTTATTACAGGTTTAGGAGTATTTGAAAATGGAATTTACTATACCTTAGTTAAAGGAAATTATCCAGGAAATGTAGAAAGCGAGCTTTACTTTAGTATTTTTTAAATTTAAGGCTTCTCCACAGTAACAACGGTATGAACATTTCCTCTTGGATGAAAATCTGCAACCACTTTAAGTTTTTTAGGTTGAAGTAAATTCCAAAGAGCATCAAAAATCTCATTAGTTGCTGCTTCATGAGAAATATAGCGATTTCTAAATTTATTTAACCAGAGTTTTAAGGATTTTAACTCCACAATTTTATCTTTGGGAATATAAGAAATTTTTATTATTGCAAAGTCTGGATATCCAGATCTTGGGCAAAGACAAGTAAATTCAGGAAAGGTAATTTCAATCAAATAGTCTCTATCTGGATAGGGATTATCCCATGCCTCAAGTTGAGCCTCCTCTATGGCAATTTCCCCATACTTTTTCTCCATAAAATTTATTTTAACCAATTCTTTTTAATTTGACAATTTCAAAATAATAACCCTATCAATTTTAACCCTTGACAAATTGAAAGTTTTATATATTTCAATTTTTTTTAAATAAATTATAATCTAAATTAAACATTCTTGAGAAGGCTGGGATGAAATTACTTTTTATTATTTCCACTGATGACCCAGAAACAATATATAATGCTATGAGACTTGCTAATGTTGCTGTAAAAAAAGGAGATGAGGTAATTGTTTTTATGCTTGGTAAAGCTGTGACCTTTGAAAAACTCCCTACAGAACCTTTCAATTTTATGGAACAGATAAATGCCTTTCAAGGAGATTTTTATGTCTGAGGTGTTTGTGCAAAGGCCCATGGTATTGAGGCCTCACCTACATGTCCTATTGGGTGGATGGATGACCTCTATGAACTTGCAAAAGAGGCTGACAAAATTTTTACCTTTTAATTTACCTTTTAATTAACTCTCCTATTTTTATTTTAGTATTTAAATCTCTGTGCTATAAAACTTGACCAATATAAAAATTTGGTTTACACTTTTTTTTAATTAAAAATTTTTAAAAGGAGGATAAATTATGCATAACGAGATGGAAAATGCTCTTAATGAACAGCTTAAATGGGAATTATATTCAGCCTATTTATATCTCTCTATGTCTGCTTATTTTGATAATATGGGCTTAGATGGATTTGCTCACTGGATGAAGGCACAAGCGGCTGAAGAAATTATGCATGCTATGAAGTTTTATAAATTTATCTTTGAAAGAGATGGAAGAGTTATTTTGCAAGAAATACCAGCTCCTCCAAAAGATTGGGAAAACCCTGAAGATGCCATTGCTTATGCTTACAAACATGAAAAGGAAGTTACTAACAAAATAAATAATCTTATGAGTTTGGCAAAAAAACTTCAAGACTATGCTGCTGAAAATTTTCTTCAGTGGTTTATAGAAGAACAAGTTGAAGAAGAGGATTCATTTAAAAATTTATTAAATAAACTTAAACTTATTAAAAATGCCCCTCAAGCACTTTTTTATTTAGACAATGAATTGCGTCAAAGACCTCTTGACCTTAACTTGCTTATGACTCAGGTGTAAAGCTTAAAAATCTTGGTAAAAAGAAATTTGTCCCTTTTTTAAAAGATAAATTTTATCCACTGTTTCTTTTAAAAAGGTTTGATCATGAGAAACAATTAAACAGGTTTTAACATGGTTCTTAAGAAAATATATTAATTTCCTTTTAGTTTCTTCGTCAAGCCCAGAGGAAGGCTCATCAAGAAGATAACAAATTGGATTCATAGCAAATACTGTTGCTAAAGCTACAATTTTCTTTTCCCCAGTTGAAAGTTTATATACAGGACGTTCAAGTAAATGTTCAATATTAAATAATTTTGCTATGTCTTTAACAATTTCTTTAACCTCATTTCTATCTTTGCCTAAATTTAGAGGACCAAAGGCTATATCCTCCTTAACAGTAGGACAAAAAAGTTGAGAATCAGAGTCTTGAAATAGCAGACCCAATTTTTGCCTAACCTCTAAAAAATCTTTCTCTCCTTTTCTCTCTTTTCCAAAGATAAAGACTCTTCCTGAATTAGGTTTCAAAAAACCCATTATAATATAAAGAAGAGTTGTTTTACCAGCTCCATTAGGACCTATAAGCCCTACCTTTTCTTCTAATCTTAATTCAAAATTTATATCAGTTAAAACCGAATAAGAATCATAACTAAAACTAATGTTTTCGAGTTTAATAATGGATTTTTCCATATTTTATCTATACAAACCCCATATATAAATAAAAATAATAATTAAACCTATACCTATACCAAAAGCTAAATCTATTTTTCTAAGTTTAAAATGTTCAAATAAAGGGAAAAAGCCTTTAAACCCCCTTGCAAGCATAGCTTTATAAATTTCTTCAGACCTCTCAAAACTTTTTATTAATAAGGCAGAAACTATGTAGGCATAGGTTTTATAAGTATGTAAATCTGTCTTTGGCTTAAATCCACGAGCTAAAACTGCTCTTTTTATTTTTGTATATTCTTCATGTACTACACTAATATACCTATAAAAGAGAAAAAATATAGTGACCAATTTAGAAGGTAATCTTAGATGTAACATTGCATGAGCAATAGAAAAAATAGTTGAAGTAGATAAAAGTGCAATAGTTGCTAAAATAATCGCATTACATTTTATAGTAATAGAAAGGGCATATTTTATCCCTTCATAACTTATTTTAAAAGATCCAAATTCAATATAAGGATTACTTTTGTAGCTTAAAGGAATAAATATCCATATAAAAAGGATGAAAAAATTTGCTCCTACTAAACGATTTAAAAGGTTTTTAAAATTAAGCTTAGCTATAAGAATAAACAAAAGAGAAAGCATAAAATAAAGAGAAGGAATTAGGATTCCTTTTGAGATAGCACATAGTATAGCAAAAGTTAAAAAGACTAATATTTTTATTCTGGGATCAAGTTTATGTAAAAATGAGTCTCCTTCTGCAAATACTTCAAGATGCATTTATATTAAAAAAACCCTTATTTTTTTCTAAATTTTAAAATTGTAACCATTCCCCATATACCAAAAATATAACCTATTCCACCAATAATATCATGAAGTTTTGCTCTATCCATATCTTTTTTAACTTCTATCAGTAAATTCTTTATTCCTTCAGTTTCAGGCTTTATGGTTTCTTTTAAAGCCTCACTTACAGCCTCTTTTATAGCTATTTTCATTTCCTCATTAGTCAATTTTAAATGGGTGGTTGCTTCTTCAGTTTTTGGTGTTTCAATTTTAGATTCTAATGATTTAGATGCTTGAGGATTTTTTAATCCCTCTACTTTACATTCAGCAAGATGTCCTTCTCCAGCGATTACTTTAATTCTAATAGACCCTTTTTCTTTTGTAGTAAAACTAAATTTTCCCTTTTCATCAGTTGTCATATCTAAAATTTTTACACCTTTATCACTATAAACTTCTACTTTACATTTTATACAGGGGGAACCATCTGCAAAATATGCTTCACCTATTATTTGGTCTCCTTCTCTGTAGGCAAAAGTATTTATTTTGTGCGTCAACCCCATTTTAGTAAAAAAAACCAAAAAGAACATTAATAAAATTAAGATTCTCATAGAACTACCTCCGGTTTAACTTTTAATAAATAAACTACAATAAAACCTGTAATAAATCCTTCTATAATAGCAATGGGAAAATGAGCTCCTAATAAAGTAATGATAAAAGGAATAAAACTTTTCTCAGTAAAATAAAGTGCTAAACTAATTAAAATTGTCGAAAAAACAATAGATAAAGCCCCTACAAGAAAACTTGCTACAAAAGTAAAAAAAGCTTTATCTTTCTGAAGGAACTTTCTGAATATATATCCAAGTATTACAGGAGGAAAAGCCATAGCAAAAGTATTTACTCCTAAGGTAGTAAGTCCTCCAAACTGAAAAAGTAATGCCTGAAGCAAAAGTCCTAAAAATATAGCAGGAAAGGTTGCCCATCCAAGAAGTAGCCCTATTATACCATTAAGAACAAGATGGGCAGAGGTAGGACCTATAGGAATATGAATTAAAGAGGCTACAAAAAAAGCACTTGAAAGAACTGCAATTTCAGGAATTTTTTCGGTTTTTAAATTTTTTAATCCTAAAATAAGACCAGAAAGTGAAAGAAGGCTTCCTGCTAAAAGAACAGGAGGAGAAAGAACCCCTTCAGAAATATGCATAGTTTATTTAACCTCCTTTGGTTTAGGATAAGCTTTTACCCAAATAACTGCGTCAAGTTCAAGAGGATATTCTTTTCCATCAGCACCTTTAATTTCACCTCCCTCACCAATAGCAGAAAAACCCCACCATCCAGCCCAGGGGATGGTATATTCAAAATATCCATTTTCGTCAGTTTTGATAACTTGAGTAATAAAAGATTCATAAGGAGCTTTCAAATTTTTAGTATTTAAATATTCTATTTCTACTTCTATATTACTTGCAGGCTCTCCATTAATTAAAACTTTTCCTTTAAAGGTATTACCTTCCCAAAGAGCAAAAGGCTTAATTAAAGGAATAATCTCAGCTTTAAGCCCTATTGGTTCATCCCATCCCTCTTCCATTCCTAAAGCTTGTATTATAACTTTAGTGATTTGTTTAATATATTTTTCTTCTGAAGGCTCAAAATAAGGTTCAGGATCTACATATATCTGATAAACCCCGGGCTTAGTAATTTTTAAAGTAGTTTTATACATGGACACTCTATTGGAACTTCCCTTCATAGAGGGAATTAAGACTCTTTCCCAATTAAGATTTATTTTTTCTCCCCTCACTAAAACTCCACTATCTAAAATCTTAAACTCCATATTTGGTCCACCTTCCATAGGATGAGTAAATCTTGCTTCTAATTTTACTTCCCTTTTTGCTCCTTCTATATTATCTGTATCAGGTAAAAGAACTAAAAAATGAGCTTTAGCTAAAGAAGTAAAGCTTAATAATATTAAAGGAAATAAAATAATACTTTTTAATAATTTTCTCATAATGATCCTCCTTTTTTAAAATTTTTATTTTGTTTATTTTTAAAAATTCTTCTATAAAGTTTTAAATTTGTCAAGACAATTTTTTATTTTAATGAATTTTTTATGAAGTGAGACAAAATTATTGATGAAAAGAACGCCCCCGGTGGGATTCGAACCCACGACCTCGAGATTAGGAATCTCGCGCTCTATCCTACTGAGCTACAGGGGCTGATTTTAAAAAAATTTTAACTAAAATTCTAATTTTTACAACTCTAAAAATTTAAATCTTGTTTACACTTTATTTTTGAATTAAAATTTAAAATATTTTAAAATTTTTTATAGGGTAAAACTTATGGATTATTCTTGTCTTTCTTTAAAAACAACTCACATTGGAAGTTTACCCTTTGAAGATCCTGAAAAAGCGGTTGATCTTATTTTAGATTTTGTTGATATTCCTGCTTGGCCTCAATTATCTAAATTAAAAAACGAAAGCATGCTTATACAATTTAATGAAGGACTTCCTGGATTTGAAAGAGAAAAAGAAATAATTAATACTTCTTCCTCTAATTTCGAAGAAGAATTGATAAAGTTTTATGAACTTTATTTTGAAATAATAGAAAGAAAAAATCTTAATTTACTTAAAAATTTTTCTCTTTCAGAAGATTATGCTAAGGGATTTAAAACCTTTTTAAAAAGAATCCAAAATTTAAATTTTCCTATAGTAAAAGGACAAATTACAGGACCTTTTACTCTCGCTACTTCATTAAAAACAGAAAATAAAGAAATTTCAATTTTTAGAGATGATCTGAAAGATTTGATAACTAAATTTTTAACTTTAAAAGCTCTCTCTCAGGGCTTGGAATTGAAAAAAGTTTCTTCAATAGTAATTATTTTTCTTGATGAACCTGGTTTATCAGGCTTTGGATCTTCTTCTTTTATAACTCTCTCTAAAGATTTAGTTCTTTCAATTTTAAATGAAATGATAGAAATTTTAACAAATTTTGAAATAATTACGGGAATCCATATTTGTGCAAATACTTCTTGGGATATAATTTTAGAATCAAAAGTCAATATTGTAAGCTTTGACAGTTTTAATTTTTACGATAAATTAATTATCTATAAAAATTTTTTAAAAAATTTTTTAAAGGGTGAAAACAAATATTTAGCTTGGGGGGTGGTTCCTACAAATAGTGAAATATTAGAAAATATTAGTTTAGAAGAAATTATTCGTAAATTTAAATCTCAATTAAGTGATCTTAGCTCTACTTTAAACATTCCTAAAGAGGAAGTTTTAAGAAAAAGTCTTTTTACTCCGTCTTGTGGTCTCGGTAGTCTTTCTGAATCTTTATCTATTAAGGCTCTTGAACTTTTAAAAAATTTTAAAAGTTTTATAATAAAGGAATAAAAATATGGCTATCCGTGCTTATATTTTAATTAATACCCAAATTGGACAAACACAAAAAGTGGTAGAGGAATTAAAAAAATTACCTGAAGTAAAAAAAATTGACATAATTATGGGACCCTATGACATAATAGTAGAGGTTGAAGTTTCTACATATGAAGATCTTTCTCACATTCTTCTTAATCAAATACAAAATATCTCTGCTATTAACCATACTATGACCTGCCCGGTGGTGGAATAAAAATTGAGTCAAAACATTCTTCAAGAAAAAGTTTTAGTTTTAAATAAATATTATCAAGCTATACAAATTACTACAGTACAAAAAGCTATTTGCCATTTAGTAAAAGGGACTGCTAAAGTAATTACTACTCAATGGACTATTCATGACTTAAATGAATGGATAAAAATAACTAAATTTCATGAAAATGGAGATGGTAGAATAATAAGAAGCCCTTCTATTTCTATTTTGGTTCCCGATGCAATTTATTTACCCTATTATGAAAGTCTTCCGAAAATAGATGTAGTTTTTTCAAGACAAAATTTATTATTAAGAGATAAATATACCTGTCAATATTGTGGTAAACTTCTTAAGAATCCAAAAGAAAGAACTATAGACCATATAATTCCTAAAAGCCGAGGTGGAAAAACTGTATGGACAAATGTAGTTCTTTGTTGTAAAAAATGTAATTTAAAAAAGGGAGATAAAACACCAGAAGAAGCAGGCTTAAAACTTCTCAAACAACCCAAACCTCCTAAATGGCAAGCTCTTATTTTAGAAGAATTTCCCAAACATAAAAAGGAAGTTTGGAAAGTCTTCTTAGATTTTGCAGGAATTTTTGAATAAAAATCTAAAACTTTTTAATCTTCTTGAGATTTAATAATTTTAACAGCTTCAAGAATCAATTTTTTTGCTTCAAAAGGAATTTTTTCTGGGATATAAATTTGAAAATCTATTAAAAGATCTCCTCTTTTCCTATCTTTAAGGAAGGGTCCTCTACCTTTTATTACTATAGGAGAACCATTAGTGAAAAGTTTTGAAGAAATACTTTCCTTTCCTTCTAAAGTATAAATAGTTATTTCTTCTTTTAATATTATTTCCCAAAAGGGAATTTTGCATTTATATATTAAATTGTTATTTTCTAAAGAAAAATAAGGATGAGGAGCAACAGAGATTTCTAAATATAGATCATAAGGAGAATCTATTCTTTCTTTAGGAATAAAAATAATATCTCCTTCTTTTAGTCCTAAAGGGATATCTATATAAACCTCTTTCTGGATCCTTAATTTCCCTTTTCCTTTACAATTTTCGCAGTTTTCTGTAAATAAAAACCCTTGTCCTTTACAGTAAGGACAATTAAGATAAGTAGGGATGTTTCTTCTTTCATCTCTTATTTCTACAGATCCGGATCCTTTACAAAATCCGCATGTTTTAGTTAAGCCATCTTTCCTTTTCCCTGTCCCATTACAAGAAGGACAGATTATTTCTTCCCCAAAAACTTTTATTTTCTTTTTTCCTCCTAAGGCTATTTCTTCAACTGTTAATTCAAGCACTGAAAAGAGGTAGTTTCCTATTAAAGGGCATTTATTAACTACTTCTATTTTATGTTTTTCCTTAAAATTTTCTAAAACCTCTTGATACCAATTAAGTAAAATTAAAAATTCTTCCTTATTTCCTCCTTTGTCAGGATGTAGTTTTTTTGCCTGTTCTCTAAAATACTGTTTAATTTCTTCAAAAGAAGAGAATTTCAAATTAATCTGGGACATTTTTAATCCTTCTTTCTATAAAAGATTGTCTTTCCTATTAGTTTTTTTTCCATATCTGAAAAAGTTACAGTTGGAACTTCTGTTGCTCCAAGAAGTAAATAACCTCCAGGATTAAGCAATTTCCATAGATCTATTAAAACCTTCTTTTTAACTTCTTCAGAAAAATAAATTAACACATAACGACATAAAATAAGATCAAATTTTTCAGATAATCTCATTGAACTTTCTAATAAGTTTAGTCTCTGAAATTTTACCAATTTTTTTACCTTTTCATCAATATACCAATGAGCTCCGTCTTGTTTAAAATATTTTATCAAATAAGTAACGGGTAACCCTCTGTTTATTTCAATCTGATTATAAACTCCCTTTTCAGCTTTCTCTAAACACTTTCTAGATATATCAGTTGCCAGTATAGTAATTTTATAAGTTTGCAAAAAACGTGGAAAATGTTCAAGTAAAAGCATTGCTATACTATAAGGTTCTTGCCCAGTTGAACAGGCTGCTGACCAGATATTTATTTTTTTTTCAACTTCTCTTTTTTTAAATAATTCAGGGAAAACATGTGTTCTAAGTGCTTCAAAGGGGTGATAATCTCTGAAGAAATAGGTTTCATTAGTAGTTAAGGCGTCTATAATTTCGTTTAATAATTTTAAATCAGCTCCCTTTTTTACTATAGAATGATAAAGTTCATTTACATCTTTATATCCCAGAGAAAGAGCAAGTTCATTTAATCTGCTTTCAATTAGATATTCTTTCCCTGTAGTATAAGAAATTCCTGATAATCTTTCTAAAAGGGCTGTAAAAAATTCTAAAATTTTCTCATCCATTTTTTATTTAACTCCAAAAAGTTCTTTTAATCTTTCAGGAATTTTAAAAAGATTTATCACCTCATCTGCTAAGCCTTCTTCAATTACTGCTTTAGGCATACCAAATACAACTGAGCTTTCTGCATCTTGCGCTAAAACTACTCCCCCTTTTTCTTTTATTTTTTTTGCTCCCTCCTTTCCATCACTTCCCATACCTGTTAAAACTAAGACCAAAGTTTTGCCATTATAAACTTCAGCTAAAGATTCAAAAAGTTCATCTACAGAGGGTCTACAAAAATTACGAGGAGGTCCTTGATGTAATTTTATTTTAACAAAAGCATTCTCTTTTTTAACTCTCATATGATAATCACCAGGAGCAATATAGACTATTCCATCTCTTACGATTTCACCTTCCTCTGCTTCCTTGACCCTTATTCTTGAAATTGAGTCAAGTCTTTCTGCTAATTGTTTAGTAAAAAGTGGGGGCATATGTTGAACAATTAAAATAGGAGCTGGGAAATTAGGTGAAAGTTCAGGAATTATTTTAAGAAGCGTTTGAGGTCCCCCAGTTGAAACTCCTATCCCACAAGCTTTATAAATTCCCTTTTTTATTTCAGGAACCATATAAGAGGGTCTATAAATTGATTTTATCTTTTCTAAAGGTGTTATACTTTTTATTTTAGGTATAAGATCTTGTTCTATTTTTTTTATACTTTCCCAAAAGGACTTACTTGAAGGCTTAGGAACAAAATCATAGGCCCCCAAAGTTAAACATTCAATTGTTGTTTTAGCACCCTCTTGAGTAAGTGAAGAAAACATAATAATTTTTGTTTGAGGTACTTCTTTTCTTAAAATTTTTAAAGCTGTAATTCCGTCCATCTCAGGCATTTCTATATCAAGGGTGATTACATCTGGCTTTAAAATTTTTGCTTTTTCTACAGCCTCTTTACCAGTTTTTGCGGTGTCAATTACTTCTATTTCTGGATCATTTTTCAAAATATCTGTAATTAATTTTCTCATTATAGGTGAATCTTCGACTACAAGAATTCTTATTTTTTTGTCCATTTTTAAAAAGCCTTTAAAAGATGTCTGACTTTTACTTCTAACATTTCTTTATCAAAAGGTTTCATAAGATATTCATTAGCTCCAGCCATAATAGCTTCAATTACACTTTTTTGTTGATTTTCCGTAGTTACCATCATAACTTTAATATCTGTCCACTTAGGATTGGATCGAAGTTTTAATAAAAATTCGTATCCATTCATTACTGGCATATGCCAATCAAGTAAAATTAGTTTTATATCAGGATTTTCTTCTAAAATTTTTAAAGCTTTTTCTCCATTTTCTGCTTCTAAAACTTCAAAACCCAACTCTTCTAAATATTTTCTTTCTATCTCTCTTATTGCTTTTGAATCATCAACTACCAAAATTTTGTACATACTATCCCTCTTTTTTTAAAATCTGTCCAGGCAAAATTTCTCCTATGTTTATACTAATTTTGGTAGGAATTTTGTATGACAAAAAGAGATTTTCTAAACTTTTAATCTCCTCTTTTGCAAATTCAAAGGATTCTCTATTAGCAAAATAAAGGTCTATAAATACTTCATTCCCCATATAACTTAGAAAACATTCCATTAATCCTAAATATTCAAAAAACATTTTAAAATAAAAAAGTTTAATCTTGCCTTGTTCTTCCTTAGGTTCTCCCAATTCTAAAAATCCCCAAGATCTTTCATCGCTAAAAACAAAGGAAATTACTATTTTTTCGTCTTTATAAAAAATATTTAAAGATTTTATTTTCTCTCCAAATAAATCTTTCAATTCCTTATCAATAGTTTCTTTCTTTTCTTTATTTGTTACTCCTGTTAAATCTTTAATTAATGTAGCTAAAAGATTAAAATCTTTTTGGAAAACTTCTTTATTAGAAGATTTTTCAGCAAGTTTTGCATTTATTAAATACAAAAATTTAAGTTCTTCCGCCTCTTTTTCTGGAGAAATAATTTGAAGAATAATAGGATTACCTGTTTTTACTACTCTTACCTTTAAAACTTCTCCTATAGCAAAATTTTCTGAGGTAAGAGTACCTCCAATTCTTGCTTGAAATTTTTCTCCTCCCAACTCTAAATAAAGGGTTTTTCCTTCAATATTAAGCACTCTTATTAACAATTCTCTCCCAGGTCGCGTAAAAAGGGACCATAAATTTTCAGGAAGATAAATAATAGGTGCTGGGGCTGTAATTTGCATAATTTTTTATTTTTTTAAAATTTTTTCTTTGATGACAAAACTAATTCTACCTCAGCTTCAGAAATACCTAATTTTTTAGCAATTTCCTTAAAAGAATATCCTTGCTGAGCTAATAAATGAATCTCTTTTTTTAAATCCTTTTCAGAACCTTTATTCGGAATTGCTCTTAATTTTTTAAGCTCTTCAACCAATTCTTGAGCTCTCTCAATACTTTCTTTAATATCTTCCCAAGGTAATTCAAAAACTTTCTTAAACCTTATATAAAAGAAAACAAAAGCTCCTATCATAATAATATCTATTATTAAAAGAAGGATTAAAAGGGTTTGCATGTTTTTACCTTTAACCTTTAAATATTACCCCTTCTAATCTTATCTTTTGGGGCAAAGGTTTTACGTTTTCTTTTTCAAACTCTTTTTTAATCTTTTCTTCTAAAGCTTCAACTTCTTTAGCATCTTTCCATATATCTGGTGATATATTTTTTAGATAACTGTAAAGTTTCTCTCTAAAATAAAGTTCTGCGTCTGCTAATTCTTTTGCTGAAGTACTGTTATCAAAATAAAGGATCACATTTAAACTTAAAAACTCTTTTAAACCAAATGGAATCAAAAAATTTTTAAGTTCTAATTTATAGGGATATTGAACCTCTTTTTCTTCTTTTGAAATTACTATTTTAGAGAATTTTTTAATTACTTCCCCTTCTGGAATTGAGACATTGGATTCAGAAAAAGAATTTAAACCCCTCCCTTTTTTAAACTCTCCTTTTATTAATCTTAGACCTATCCATACCCCAAGAATAATAGATATTATAATAAAAATACTTCCAAGTATAAGAATTGCCTCTTTAGGTTTTATTTTTTTAGGTTTTTCTTCTGGTACTTCTTCTTTTTCTTCTTCAGGTTTTATTAATTTTTCTACTAAACCTTCAGCCTTTTCAAGAGTTATATCTATTTTTTCTTCGGTTTTTTCTTTTTTAGATTCCTTTTCTAAGGAAGTTTCTTTTGCTTTTACTTCTTCTTTAATCTCTTCTAATTCTTTTTTAATATCTTCTTCCAATTTAGTCTCCCAACACCTTTTCTAATTTTTCTTTTAAAGTCTCTGGAGTAAAAGGTTTTACAACATATTGATTAACTCCATATTTAATAGCTTCTATAACATTTTCCTTTTGTGCTTCAGCTGTAACCATAATAAACTTTATATCCTTTAATTCCTCATTACTACGGATAGCTTTAAGAAGCTCAATACCAGGCATTTTAGGCATNTTCCANTCAGAAATTATTAAATCTACTTTTTGTTTNTTAAGGAAGCTCAAGTGCTGTTGTNCCNTCATCTGCTTCTAATATATCTTTAAATCCAAGTTGAAGGAGAATATTTTTTATAATTTTTCTCATAGTTGCGAAATCATCTACTACTAAGATTTTAACATTTGTATTAAGTGCCATTTTTATACCTCTTTAAATATTATTTATTCAAAAGGCTTCTAAGTTTTAAAATTGCTTTGTTGTGTATTTGAGAAATTCTACTTTCTGTATAATCAAGTATTTTTGCAATTTCCTTCATAGTTAAACCTTCATAATAATATAAAGCTAACACCAATCTTTCTTTTTCTGAAAGACATTCTAAAGCTTTTTCCAATTTTTCTTGTAATTCCTTTAAAGCGTATTTTTCAAAAGGATCCTCTCTTTGGTCTCCTGCTATAAGGTCAAATATACTTTCTTCTTCTAACTCCGGAAATTTTTGCTTTAAACTCTCTACATCAATAAAAGTGATTCCTTTTATACTTTCTAAAAACTTATAGTATTCTTCTAAACTAAGCTCCATAAATTTTGCAATTTCCTCATCCTCTGGCATTCTACCCAATTCTTGATAAAGTTTT
>Ga0065718_1005102_pt1 | contig 20333 bp, 18 predicted proteins | sample GBSCel77sediment_2_FD_59105 | JGI IMG/M metagenome (GOLD analysis project Ga0065718, IMG submission 59105) | Hot spring sediment microbial communities from Great Boiling Spring, Nevada - cellulolytic enrichment CS 77C v3 (version 3) | ecosystem: Environmental > Aquatic > Thermal springs > Hot...
AATACCTGCAGAAAATGTTGAACCAAATCCAAAATGTTTTTCCCTTTTGCTTCCACTTGACGCGCACGAAACATCATACTTTGCAGCAGCACCAAGTACTTCAAGTTTTTCAAGTATATCCATACAAATCACTTCTTTTTTTTAAAGACTATATGCAGTTAATTTATACCTATATAATAACCGAATATATATTCTATTTCAAGAGAAAATTAAGAGACCCCTTTCTACAGGTATAAAGAGAAAAGGGTCTCTTACTATTCTTTTGTGGCTTCAACACCAGAAATACTTTGGCGACATTCTGTACTGTCACTTCTATTGTAGTTATCAGGGGGTAGTATTTGCGGTTTTTAACCTTTTAATCTTCTTAGTATCATAACCTCTTTGGATGCAAGAGTAGCTCTTCCGCCCAAAACCTTCTGTGTTATCAACTCATAATACTCATCTTTAAGCTCAATATTTACATCATAACCATTGAAATTCAAAAGAAACACATATTCATTCCCATTTTTTTCTCTTTTTGTTACTTCAACACCTTCTGGCACAGGTAATATTGGTTGTATACCAGCCTTTTCAGCGTAGAACTTAACAAGACCTTCTATAAACCTTTGCTCTGGTCTTGTTCCAATATAAATTGCCTTTCCATTTCCATAATCGTTTTCAACAACTGCTGGCATTTTGCTGTAATAATCCTGTTCATAGTAAGCAAGCGCCCTTGCACCTTCAAGATGAATAACGTCGCAGATAAAATCACATTCGTATTTTCCATCAAGCATACCTATAGGTTTTTCAAGTATAATAGCATTTTTCATATCAGGGAAAAGTGCATCAATCTCCTCAACCCAGATACCACAGAGTTTCCTAAACCAACCCGGATAGCCGCCAAGAATTACTCTGTCATTTTCATCAACAAGTCCTGATAGATATGTTGTAATAAATATTCCGCCGTTTTTTACATAGTTTTCTATGTTCTTTGCACTTTCTTCGTCAAGAAGATACAAAAGTGGTGCAACAACAAGCTTGTACCTTGTTAAATCCTCTTTCGGCTCAACAACATCCACATTTGTTTTCAACTTATATAGAGCTCTGTAGTACGCATCTACATGTTCAAGATAAGATATATCATTTCTAAATCCCATACTCTCTTCAAGAGCCCACCAGTTTTCCCAGTCAAACAAAAGTGCAACCTCACTCTTGATTGTTGATTCCAATATCTCATCTAAATATAAAAGTTCGTCGCCAATCTTTTTAAGCTCCTTGCTCACCCTTGTCTCAAGGTGTCCAACATGCGGAACCATTGCAGAGTGAAACTTTTCACACGAAGCAACCGACTGTCTCCACTGGAAATACAGTACAGAATCAGCTCCGTGTGCAATTGCATGATAGCTCAAAAGCCTTATCATACCAGGTCTTTTTGCAGAGTTGTACCACTGCCAGTTTGTCTGACTTGGTGTTTGTTCCATTAATATGAAAGACTGGTCTCTTTTGAGCCCCCTCATAAGGTCATGTTTGAATGCAACAGAGCTTGGTACATCTTTTATCGAAGGGTAATTGTCCCATGATACAATGTCCATATGTTTTGCCCATTTGTGATAGTCAAGAGGTTTGAACGGTCCCATCAAGTTTGTTGTAACAGGGACATCTGGCATGTATTTTTTGATAATCTCAACTTCCATTTTATAAAGATTTAGAAGGCTGTCTGACATAAACCTCTTGTAATCAAGCGAAAGTCCCTGGAATGAGCTTTTCTGCCTTCCAGGCAAATATTCATATTCCTCGTTCAGATACGATGGAACTTCTATCTCATCCCAATCATAAAATGTATGTCCCCAGAAAGCTGTGTTCCACCTCTTGTTAAGCTCATCCAATGTTTTATATCTATCTTTTAGCCACTGTCTAAAGGCTTTCGCACAGTTTTCACAGTAGCAGTAAGGACCATATTCGTTACTGATGTGCCACATTATAACTGCAGGATGGTCTTTATACCTTTCTGCCATCTCCTCAACAATTCTTCTTGCTGCATTTTTGAAGTTTGGACTGTTGGGACAGTAATTTTGTCTTGCTCCATGTTTTCTCTTTCTCCCATGAATATCAACAGGCAACACGTCAGGATACTTTTTAGAGAGCCATGCTGGCTGAGATGCTGTAGGTGTTGCCAAGATGACATGTATACCATTTGAATAGAGCTTATTGATTATTTTATCAAGCCATTCAAATGTAAATTCATCTTCATTTGGCTGAAGCTGTGCCCATGAAAATATTGGCATAGATACTGCATTTACATTATAGTATTTCATAAATTCAATGTCCTTTTCCCACACATCCTCTGTCCACTGGTCAGGATTGTAGTCTCCACCGTGCAAAAATTTTTTCAACTTGATTTTGCCCATTATAAAAGCCTCCTTTTAAAATATAATGTCTGCTTACCCTTACTCAATCGGAAAACCAATAACGCTCAAAAGCGCCATATTGCCAAGTCTTGTGTCAAGACGTGACATTTGAACAACAATCTCTTTGTCACTCTCAACAACAAGAGAATATGGAACTTCTTTTGGAATAATTAGACCTCCTATCAGCTCTGGCTTATTTAACCAGGCATGAATTGTTCTTCGCGCTTTCACAACAAAATAGTCACTTTCGACTGGTTCTCTGTCTTCAAAAAACATAGTAAGCTTTACTTTTGCGTCGCTATCCCCTGTGTTTACTATACACAAACACTCATGACCAGGAATTGACATTGAACCTTCTGATGGAATGTAACCATCTGGTATCACCCAAACTTTTTTCCCCAGATGTTTCAAATTAATTACCTCCTCTCATTTAAAGATTTTGCAAATTTTTGCTATGTACTCCAAAGCATCTTTTTGCATATTTAAATTAAATTCATGCCCATTTGGATAAAATTTGTATTCAAATTGGTTACCACAATCAAAATTTACAAAGTAACTTTTTATCCTCTCTACAGCAGACTGCATTGCATCTTTTGGAAAGAGACTATCATACTCACACTGCATAATAAAAAGTTTTCTTGGAGCAATCAAAGCTCCAACATCAGGCAGGTCAAGAACCCTTGTAAAACCTGGAATATGAACCATAAAAGTATGTCTTGCAGTTTTGCCAAGCATTTTTTTAAATTCAGACATAAAGGCAATGATGATGCTACATTTTATTTCATTTCTGAGGCTGCTCAAAAAAAGTGTCCTAAAGCCCCCTAAGGAAAATCCCATACAAGCAATATTGTTTTTGTCTATATCATCTCTTTGCAGAAGATAGTTAAACCATGCCAGATCTTCATTTAACAAAATGCTTGGCCAGTTTGTCCCATAAAGATTGATGTTCTTAAATATAATAGGTTCAAGCTGTGAGGATATTTTATTGAAAATCCGTATGTATTCATATGAACCTTCCTCATAATTCAAAAGCTCATCTATTGAGTTGTCCTCCGCCAAAAGCTCAATCAACTCAGTAGAAAGCCTTCTTTTCCCAAAATAAAATGCATCGGGAGAAAATACAGCAAACCCGTTTTTTACAAACTCTAACGCCCACGGCAATGATGAGTAAAATTTTTTCTGGTATTCATTGACAAAAGTCTGGGTATTGTCTTGCCTGTATATTCTTTCTTTACCATAGTAGTAAAATCCACCATGGTCATGCAAAACAACCACCACAGGATAAGGTGGCTCCAAATCTCTTGGTTTTAAAAGCACAGCTTCTGAGTGAATACCATTTAAATTTCCAGCTATAATCTCTTCTTTAAATTCACCATGGTCAATCTCAAATTTTTCATCTTCCCTGAATATTAGGCTTAAATTCAGGTAAAGAAGCGACGCCAATTTATCTACAATCTTTCTTTGCTCTTCAAAAGTTTTCTGATTTGAAACTTCTTCACCCCACTTGGTGCTTTCAGAGAAACTGTTGTGTTTTCCAAAGTATTTCTCAAAAATTTCTGACATCATTATCCCCTCAGCTATCATTTTTTTATGTCTTTTTAATTGCATTAATGTTGAACTTGTTCTTATTATACTACAACTTTTTTTTGGATTGAATGATTTTGGTGTTTTGCAAATTAAGATTAATATCAATATTTTAAGATATTTAAAAAGGTTGCAAATTCATTGATTTGATTTTATAATTTAAATTGGTGTTATAAAATACATGCGCCCGTAGCTCAGAGGATAGAGCGTAGGACTTCGAATCCTGTGGTCGGGGGTTCGACTCCCCCCGGGCGTGCCAAGTAGGACGTATCAAGGATTGAAGATGGTAGTAAAAGTTGGAAATCGGGATTAAAAAGCAGCAAGTCCTGTGGGAAATGTATACCACAGGATTTGCACATTGCCACAGGACTACCAAACGGCAAGTTGTGGCTACCGGTCGCAATAAATTTTGCGAGAGGTGGTTTTATTATGCCCAGAAAGACTTTTAAGGTAAGTTGGCAAGACGCTTTGCAGCAATTCCTGTTTTACAAACGGGCTGAAGGAAGAAGTCAATTAACACTTCGAGACTGTAACTTTCATGTTACCAATTTTTTGAGCACTTTCCTAATTGCTTTGGCGAGGAACAGCAGCTTAAGAAGTGTTTGGAACAAAGAATGGTGAAATACAGCAAGCAATTGGGAGTCAAGAAAAGACCTTATGATTTGCGACACACTTTTGCTTTGCTTTACCTCAAGAATGGCGGTTATGAGTTAAGCTTGCAAAGAACACTTGGAAATACTACATTGGAGATGACCAAGCGGTATTGTAAATGTCAATATCAAAATGAACAAAAAATCGAAAATAAAAATGTACAAAAAATAAACTTAGCTTTGCTGGTTTGTGTTGTTAAAAAAAGGGGGGAATTCAGAACACCACCACCCCAACTTTGACAATGAGCCTAAATTTTATTTTAAATATTGCATTTTTAACTTTACCTTTTGCATTTTTGTAACGCTATTAGAATTAAATATATCAAATACAAAGCAAATAAACATATTGCAACAATGTTAAAAGTATTTTTATTTAAGCTAAATAAATCTAATATTCCCAAAGTTAAAAAGAGTAAAAAGACTGGCATATAATATTCTATTAAATTTTCGTTTAGCTTTCTACCCTTGACATATTTCCATACTATAGCAATCAATAGCACAAACGCGGTAAAAAACCATGCTCCATTTTTTATTCTAATCATTCTTTATTACATTCCTTTCCAAAAAATTTATTTGCCACAAGCTTTCCACCCAACAACAGTTCCATGAATAATATGATATATATCTGGAGCCCATGCTATAGGTCCACCAATAAAGTCAGCTATGCCTTTCACAATAGCTTTTTCAGCAACTTTTGTAGCAATTGCAGTTGCTGTTTTTTCTGCCGCAAAACGAAGTCCTGTCGTTTCTGCCTTATATGTAGCAACTGCTGCTTTTGCTGCACCTAATGTCCCAGACGCTCCATGAGATACCCAATTGTCAACACCACCTGTCCAAGAATTTACTTCTTCTTTTATTCCCTGTTTTAGAGCGTAAGAGGCTCTATCTACAAAATTTTTTATAGAATTTATGATTGACATTTTGTTCACCTCTCAACTCTATCTGTTGTGTATATTGTGACTTAATTAGACATTATAAGAGTTTCTAAAAAAATAATCTCCAAACTTTATATAGTGGGTAAAATCTATATTTTCACTCCTATTTTGGTTTTTAAAATAAAACTTCAGTTCACTTAGTTTTTTACCTGTTAATGATTTTAATTTTACAGAATAATAACCTTCTTTTATGAAAAAATTTGTAAAAATGCTGTATAAAAAAGTTCGATGATAATTACTTTCAATTTGAGAACAAGGTAATTCAAGAATGTCTACAAGTATAATTTTTTCGTCAAATCGAATTTCAACATATAAAGGACAATTATATATAACACCTTCAACCTCTCCCCAGATTATCACCTCCCTATCGTTTCTAAAGAAGACTTTCTTCTCATTCAACGGTAATATTTTGCCATTACTATCAATGTAGAAATCTAGGCATGTTTTTATATTCTTAACGCATAAACTTTTGTCCATATTTTCTATGATACACTTACTTGTAGTGATCTTTTTTAAATCATTGTAAATTAATTCAAAATAATCGTTATATTTTATCATTTTGGGGAGTAAAATATAAAACCCATCTGGAATTAGTACAAATTGCTTGTTATTCCACTTTATTTCTATTTTATCTTTTGGTATATATAACTCCATATTGTATCACACCTCTTAGCAATCTATGGCAACTTATATTTGAATTACTTTTTCAACAAACTTCTTCTTGAAATTTATATGCAAATTTTATCTCATATATTTTCATACTGTCAATTTCGTTTTTTTTTTTTAGTTTATCTTCAGTTAAATTTTGAACGCAGAATATGTTTTTCTTTAAATAGCTTAAAATTTCTTCAATTTTCTCAAGTTTATGAAGTTGTTGAATAAAAGAAATAACCATATAGGGTAAACGTAGTAACAAAAGAAAAAAGCTTCCCTCTCTCAATATACCTTTGATTTTCTCAAAATATCTTTCGTTTTCTTCAAATTTCATAGTTATAAAAATTTATCTGGCGCTTGTTATTTCTATTATTGCTTTATTCTACCACATGAAGATTAGATTTAACTTGCTTTTTGTATTAATTTAGATATTATACCATATTGTAGCGTGTATTCGTCCACAATAACCATGGTGTTTACCCTCTCATGTCTCTCAGGTTTTTTTCCTTGCCCTCAATTCCCTCGTCCCATCTACCATGGCGTAATACCTTCTCATAGTTTACAAATCCCCTTTCATTTGCGCTTATCTTCGGATACAAATATTTAACCTTCTTACCAGCAGGACAAATATATGCATCTTCTTTAGCTATGTATTCTCAATTCTTTACATTTAAAATATTCTTCTTAAACCTCCTTGTCTGCTCCAAGTCAAATGTGTTTATGTAGCTATTAATGCAACATTTTTTCAGATGAAGGTAGGTTTCAATCAAGCCCATAACCACTGTCTGATACAACATTCTTGGGTGTGAATCCTGTATTTTTTTATAACTTTGTATATTATACCCAGCTTTTAATCCTATTTTTTATATGGTCATCCTTCATTCTTTATAGCTGTGACATCATTGTCTGTTTTTGAAAAACTATTCCTGCCATTTAAGATTTGCTCATAAGACTCATATTTCTTGAGTCTTAATATACAGTCATTTTTGAGAGTTATTACAAGTTTTTTTACTTTCCTTTCTTTTTGCTTCTGAAGCTGGTTTCTTACAGCTTTTGGGAGAGTTCTTCAACTTTTTGTTCAAGCTCTTGGCTATCATAATCAGCTTCTAAATTGACATTCAACTCGCCAAGAATTCTGTCTTCTTCCTCATTTATCCTCTCTATTTCATCAAGGATGTTTTTTACTTTTTCTCTCAATTTCTTTTTGTATGTTCTTGTACTTTTTGCCCATACAAATGTGTATTTGTTCGCATTTGCCCCCACCTTTGTTTCGTCAAGACAGTAAATACTCAAAGTTTACATACCCCAGTTTTACAAGAAGTTCAATAACTTCTGCAAAAATTCTTTTAGATGCAATCACCTATCATCTCTTTTCTGAATCTATTGATAGTTTTAAAAATGAGAGGTCTGAAGTTTTGAAACCCACATAAAGGTTATATTTTCTTGAAGTGCTTTTGCTATCTTTCATGAAGAGCATATGCCCTGTATGTAAGCACAGAATAAAAACTTTCAAAAGTATCAAAGGATGGTAGCTGGAAGTCCCGCCACCTTTGTATTTCTCTACTATCGGGGAGATATCTATTTTATCAATGATTTTATCGATTACCCTCACCAGATGGGTTTGAGGAATAAAGGCTTCAGGGTCGATTGGCATTATTAATTGGTGGGGTTTATATTCTTTTAAGATTATTTTATCATGTTTGCGGGGCATATTAGTTTTCCCTGTGTAATCATTTTTGTAATATTATATAATAAATATATTACAGTATAAATGCAGTAAAAATAAAGAGGCTGTCACCTCATCTTTTTAGACAGCCTCAAAAACCAAATAAAAAAGAGAATATTATAACCCAGTATTAAATTTTCTACATGAAGTTAAAAATTATGCATAAAAAATATCAAAGAGGTTAACTTCTTTATAATACCTCTTTAATTTGTGTAAAGTCTATTATAAGGTCTTCAAAAATACCAACCTTGACCTTGTCATTGAAGTTATAAACCTTTGGTGAAGAGTAACCTATATTGTCTTTATATGTGTAAATCACAATACTTTCTTCATAAGGATTGACAATCCAATATTCTTTGACTTTAAACTGATTATACAGGTTTAGCTTTCTTACATAGTCGTGAGAAGGATTGTATTCTGATACAACCTCAATTATCATCTCAGGAGCTCCAACACAGCCTCTTTCAGTGAGCTTTTTCTTATCGCATATGATTGATATATCAGGCCGGACAACGTTTGTTGCTTTGCTTTCCTCCTGCCCTTCCTCTACAAGGATAACATCAAATGGAGCTGTATATACTTTGCATGGTTTATTGTTTTGCTTGATGTAACTATTTAACACTGTTATCAACTATGTTATAATTTCTTGATGTATTCTTGAAGGTGCAGAGCTCATATTGTAAATAACACCATCAATAAGTTCTACCCTTACGTCTTCTGAAAATCCAAGATAGTCAGCATAGGTGTAAACCTTATTAGGTATTCTTTCTTCCATCTGAATCACCTTCTTATACTTTTTTTACAGTTTCATAATAAACTGTGATGGTCATCAATGAATCACGATTAATATCTTCTTCACTGAATCAATATTTTATCAATACCCTTTTACTGCATCGTATCACTAAACAAATAAGATTGCAAGGAATAATAATAAAAAATATAGCAAAGAACTATGCAATACTTACTGATGAAATATATTTAATTATCTTAATTATCTCCTCATCCATCCCTATCTTGTAAATGCCAAAACTTTCGCCAATATTACTATTGATATCAACTTGCCACCTCACATCATATCCTATAAATCATCTAAACGGTGTTTTTATTTTACAGGTTTAGACAGCTGGGGTATTTATAATCCGCCTGATCAATGATTGTTCCACCCCCCAGCAGGCGGTATTTGAAACAACCTTTCTTTTTATCAATTAATTTATCTTATAGCAATCTTTAAGATGTATACCTTAAATTATTTATCTTTTATTTTAACTTTATTGACAAAAAAGTGTCAATCTTGTATTATATATGAGTGTAGTTGAATATAATCATAGAATGAAGGGGGTAATTATGAACTTAGCTGAAATCTTAAAAATTCTTGGTGATGAATGCAGACTGCGAATAATCAATCTACTTTTGGAACAGAGGCTCTGTGTGTGCGACATAGAAAAAATACTTGGTACAACACAATCTAATACTTCAAGACATCTAAACAAACTGAAAGTGGCAGGAGTTTTATCAGCTACAAAAAAATCGCAGTGGATATATTACAGTATGAACGAAAGGTTCTTACAAGAAAATGAAAAGTTAATTGAATTTCTAAAGGAAAAGTTTTCTCAGCAAGAAATCTTTAGACAGGATCTAATTCGGTTAAAAGAGTTGAAAGAAAAAGGTGAAGAGTGTGAACATGTTTTAACAAATGTGCAAAGGAGTGATATTTAAAATGAAACCTAAAGTTGCTTTTGTTTGTGTTGGTAATTCATGTCGAAGCCAGATGGCAGAAGGTTTTGCAAAACACTACGGCAAAGATTTGATTGAAGTGCATAGTGCAGGAACAGATATTGCAAAAGAGATAAATCCTCTTGCCATTGAAGTGATGAGAGAGGTTGGAATTGATATATCTTCACAATTTCCAAAAACAATATTTGATATTCCAAAAGAAGTTGATTTTTTAATCACCATGGGTTGCGGTGTTGAGTGCCCATTTATCCCGTGCAAGGTAAAAGAGGACTGGGGATTACCTGACCCAGCAGGAAAACCTATTGAAGAATTTAGAAAAGTAAGAGATGAAATAGAAAAAAAGGTTTTGAATCTTCTTGAACGAATTAAAAAAGAATACTATGGAAAGGAGAGCTAAAAATGGAACAGAAAAAATGCTTGTCATTTTTAGATAGATTTTTGACAGTCTGGATTTTACTTGCTATGACTATAGGTGTTATGATAGGTTACTTCTTTCCAAATTTTGCAAATGTACTAAACAAACTTAGCATTGGAACAACTTCAATTCCAATTGCTATTGGGTTAATCCTGATGATGTACCCTCCTCTTGCAAAAGTAAGATATGAAGAGATAGGAAAAACAAAAACAGGTAAAAAACCTTTTGGAATTGCAATTCTATATAACTGGTTTATAGGACCTGTTGTCATGTTTTTGCTTGCCATCTTGCTTTTGAGAGATTATCCGCATTACATGATAGGAGTGATACTTGTAGGCCTGGCTCGATGCATTGCGATGGTTCTTGTATGGAATGACCTTGCAGATGGTGACAGGGATTTTGTTGCAGGACTTGTTGCTCTCAATGCAATCTGGCAAGTTCTTACCTATTCAGTATTAGCATATATATTTATAAAGTTACTTCCTCCACTTTTTGGAATAAGCACATCTTCAATAGCATTGAATATTTCTATAAAAGAAATAGCTGTAGCTGTATTTATTTACCTCGGTATTCCTTTTATAACTGGAGTATTGACAAGAATTTTTCTGGTTAGTAAGAAAGGCAGAGAATGGTATGAGAAAAATTTTGTGCCCAAGATAAGCCCAATAACTTTAATAGCATTACTCTTTACAGTCATTGTGATGTTTTCTCTAAAAGGAAAATACATTGTTACATTACCGTTTCATGTATTGAGGATTGCAATACCACTTTCGTTGTATTTTGTTATAATGTTTTTGATAACATTTTTTACATCATACAAAAGAAAATATGATTATCCTGAAAGTGCAACTGTTGGTCTGACAGCTGCAAGTAACGATTTTGAGCTTGCAATTGCAGTGGCTGTTGCAACTTTTGGTTTAGCTTCAGGTGAAGCATTTGCAACAGTTATTGGACCCCTGATTGAGGTTCCTGTTATGCTTCTTTTAGTAAATGTTGCTTTGTATTTAAAGAAGAAGCTTTATAGCTCTCAAGATGAAAAAAGTTACAAAGAAAATTCCTTCAAGCAGAATTAGAGAGGAATTTGAAGAAGAATAGAAGCTTTTAAAAAAAGCCATCCTTACAAATGCAGCAGAGGGTGGCTTTTTTGTTTACAATTCAAGAAAAAATAAAGAAGTCTGTTTAATAACAAAATTTTTATTTTGCAATAATATATAGGCAAAACAAACTCAAAACCAATTTTAAGAAAAGGGGCTGTCCAAAAAGACACCTGGACAGCCCCTTCCTTGCATTATACAGTTTTTAACTCATTTAGTTTTACTATAAATTAGCAAAATAACAATCTTAAAATCTTGCTTTTAAATAACCTCGGTTATTTTCTATATTATTGAATTAATTCTTCAGACTTTTAGGTAAAATCCTGTGCGCTCAAAAAACTCCTCAGATATTCTTTTCAAAACATTTTCGTCTACATCTTCACTTAATTTTATTTTTACCTCTCTTGTAGTTGGATAAATACTGGGATTTTTTTGAATTTCTATATTGTATTTTGATAAAATTTCACTCAATATATTTATCATTTCAACTTGATTTATTGTCTGGGAAACTCTTATATCCCATCCGGTCTTCTCCGAAAGCTGAACAAGTTTATCTTTATACTTTTCGCCCACAAAGGGTGTTACAAAAGAAAGTTCAATGTACTTTCCGCCTTCTTTAATACTTTTTTTATAAATCCTATCTTTCTCATTTTCAAAATAAAGGTCAATCAAAAGCAGTGCTTTATTTTGCTCCATCTTGTTTTTTTGTAAGTTTATACCTTCTTCTTGCTTATTTTCTTCAACATCAAATATCAAACTAACCCCGGTTTCTTCCAAAAATTTTTCGGATAAATTTTGCATTTGTTCAAATTTTTCTTTTATTCTTATCATTATAGCATTTATCACTGGATTATATGAAAACTTTAATAATTTAACGTTATAATTTTTAAGAAGATTCTTAACATACTCCGAAGCATATGTCAGATTAATATTTGGATTTATATCAACCTTCCAGAGAGTTAATTTCTCAAATTCCTCAATTTTTTCCTCAAGCCTTTTTGCTACCTGAGGAAAATTAAAGTAAAATGTAACTACCTTGTTTTCATTGTTCATACCGACCTTGTACAGTCCATATTCAGCAAACATTTCAAAAGCAAGCTCTCGCATCCTGTTCTGCTCCATAGGCTTTGGCTTTAGCCTTTCTTCAAGCTCTTGTGCAGATAAAATTCTAAACAGGTATGGTTTTCTGGGATTTTGTTCAAAATAAACAGATTTCTTTAAAAGTTCAAATACCCTGCTTATTTCATCTTTTTCCAATAATTCTTTACCATTCCAAATCAAGATGGCATGTTCAGCCGTTATATAATTGAACTCCTGCTTATTTTCTACAAGGTACTGCCACAAAAGTTTCAGATTCTCTTCATTTAAAAGTTCTTGATTGTTGAGTTTCCTCACATTTAAAAATGACAATTGCTTTCTTGGCCTTTCAATTGATATTATATTAACTTCACCATTTTGCGGAACAACTATATTTGCATCAAGTTCTTTTACAGCCATATCCGAAATTTGTGAAATTGCTTCTTCACTGCCATGTGCAAAAATGACAGTTCTTGGCCTTAGTGTTGATAAAAATCCAAGAATCTTATCTCTGTCACTGTGTGCTGAAAGCCCATACTTTTCAACTCTACATCTTACTTCATATTCTTTACCATTCAGCTCAATTTTTCTTTCATTCTCTGGAAGTTCGGCAAGCTCTAAAAGTTTTCTTCCAGGCGCTTCTTCATCCTGATACCCTGTTATTGCAACCAGAGCATTTTGACTTTGCACAATCTTTTCAGCGTAAAATATAGAAGGTCCCCCTGTTAGCATACCAGAACTTGAGATTATTACACATGGGTCTGAAGAAGAAATTATTTCTTCTCTTTGTTTTTTGTCAGAGACCACGTTTATATTATCAGCTAAGAATATCTCCTCACCTTTTAGTACCCTTTTATAGTACCGCGATGACAGATAAGTAGGATTGTTCCTGTAAACTCTTATAACCTCTCTTACCATTCCGTCAATGAACACATTAAAACTAACCTTTCTTTTTTTCATATAATTTCTCAAAATAAGAATAACCTCTTGTGCCCTTCCTATTGCAAATGCAGGAATTAAAACTTTACCTCCCTGTGATATAACCTCATAAATAGTATTAAATAGTCTTTCTTCTTCAAAACTTCTGTTTGTGTGAAGCCTGTCACCATAAGTTGATTCGCATATAACAATATCAGGTCTGATTTTGGGAACTGAAGCCTTGTCAACAGTAAGCTGCTTGTCTGCTGAAAAATCACCCGTGTAAAGAATGCTACCTTCCTGAGTCTGAATAAATATCATGGAAGCACCAAGGATATGACCCGCCGGGAAAAAGGTCACCCTGATTCCTTCAACAGGTTCAAATGTGTAGTTAAATCCGTAGGTAAGAGTTCTATCAAGCAAATCTTCTACATTCTTTTCAGCATATATAGGTATTTCATCTTCTGCAATCTCCATAATCCTCAAACTATCATATAAAAGCACCTTTATTAAATCTTTTGTAGGCTGGTTTGTATAAAAGAAAATATGAGGATATTCTCGTGCAATAAGAGGAAGGCTTCCTATATGGTCAAGGTGAGCATGGGAAATAAAACAAACATCAACACCGCCAAGCTCGCGAAGAAGCTGTAAGTTAGGAAGTTTATCCTCTTTCATTCTTATTCCAGAATCAATTAAGATGTTCCTGCCACTGGCTTTTATTAAAACACTAGATGCGCCAACTTCTTTTGCTCCACCCAAGAATACTATCTCCATTTTTCAGCTCAACTCCATATTAAGTTTTTCCACTAAAGTTTAGTTCAGCTATAACCATTCCAATTAAAATTAAACCACATCCAGCATAAGAAATCAAAGACAAAATTTCAGTCGTATTGTTAGGTCCAGATGGTATTATGGCAGAAAAAAATGCACCAAAAACTGGCTCGGCAGAAAAAATGAGTGCTGTATGAGTAGGGGTTGTGTACTTCTGTACAAAAACTTGAGCAGTAAATGCTAATGCTGTCCCTAAAATCCCTGTTACTAAAATAGTAATAATGCTTGTAAGATTAAATTTAATATTTATAAGATCAATGTTAAAAGCAATTGAGGCCATAATATATAAAAATGCTGCACTCATTAGCTGAAAAATTGCAATATTTATTGTGTTTATATTATCTTTTGCCGTGAATATGTCAATAGAGATAATTTGAAACACAAAACAAAGGTCAGCAAGAAGGGTTAAAAAATCACCAAAATTAAAGTTTGAAAACCTTGCACCACTCAAAAGCCAAAGTCCAATAAAAGCTAAAACTACACCACCTATTACATTTATTTCGGGTACTTTTCTTTCAATCAGAGCTACAAATACAGGAACCAATATAACAGTAAGACCAGTTATAAAAGCTGATTTTGAAGCATATGTATATTTTAACCCTATAACCTGAAGAAGCATCCCTGCAAATAGAAAAAATCCAATGATGCTGCCATAAAGAACTTCCCTTAATTTCAACCCTCTTAGATTTTTCCAGAATATTATTAAAACTATCAGCCAGGCAAGTGTAAATCTGACAGCCAAAAATGCCACTGGGTTCATATCTAAAACTGTACTTTTCATAAGTACAAACGAACTTCCCCATACCATTGTAACAAAAAGCAAAATAACATCTGCTAAAATCTTTCGTTTTTCACTCAAGTTTTTTCTTCCTTTCTGTGTAAAAATCTTTTCTGGCAGCTAAAAAGGGCTGCCATTAAAACCTAAAAGACAGCCCTCTTATACTTGCTCTCAAATATACACTTTTTTATCTTATCACAATTACAGTATCTTTTGCAAAAACTGTCTTGTTCTCTCTTGCTTGGGATTTGTGAATATCTCTTCAGGTAATCCTTCTTCCACAATCTTCCCTTTGTCCATAAAAACAATTCTGTTTGCAACCTCTCTCGCAAATCCCATCTCATGAGTCACAACAAGCATTGTCATGCCTTCTCTTGCCAGCTCTTTCATTACATTTAAAACTTCACCCACAAGTTCAGGGTCAAGTGCAGATGTGGGTTCATCAAACAACATCACCTTGGGTTTCATAGCCAAAGCTCTGGCAATTGCAACTCTCTGCTGCTGTCCACCAGAAAGCTGAGAAGGATAAAAGTCTGCCTTGTCTTTGAGCCCCACTTTCTCAAGAAGCTTCATTCCAAGCTCCACTGCTTCTTCTTTTCTCATTTTATTAACTACAACAGGTCCAATTATCACATTCTCAAGCGCTGTCATGTGAGGAAACAGATTGAACTTTTGAAATACCATTCCTATCTGTGAACAAAACCTTGCTATCTCTTTTGAACTATGTTTTTTGTGCTTTTCATTCAATCCTTTATCTTCAATCACAAATCCATCAATTTCAATATACCCTGCATTGATTCTCTCTAAATGATTAAGACAGCGCAGGAAAGTGCTTTTGCCAGATCCAGACGGACCTATTATAACCACAACTTCTCCTTTGTCTACCTCTAAAGACACCTTGTCCAGAACAATATTGTGCCCAAAATATTTAACGACATCCTTTGCAATTATCATTTTTTTATTTTTTTCTCCATTAATGCTGTTCATATTTCCCCAGCCTCTTTTCAAGCCAATTAAATATTGTAGTAAAAATTGTAGTAAGCGCTAAATATATTACAAGTGCGGCTAAATAAATCTCTGCATCTCTTCCAGTTTGAGATGCCTTTAATTGTGCTGCGCGCATAAGTTCAACCATGCCAATTGTAGAAACAAGTGAAGAATCTTTTAAAAGAGCTATAAACTCATTTCCAATTGGTGGTATCAATCTTTTGTATGTCTGAGGAATAATTATATATCTCATAGTTTGAATATATGTCATACCAAGTGCTTTAGCAGCTTCATACTGCCCCCTGTCTATTGATAAAATTGCTGCTCGTATAATTTCTGCGGTATATGCTCCTGAGTTTATAATAAGAGCAATTGCACCTGCCAGAAATGCTGGCAGTGTCAGAGCAGGAACAATTTTAGGAAGACCATAATAAATAAAAAATATCTGCAAAAGCAATGGTGTTCCTCTGAAAAGCCACACATAAAAGCTGCCAATATAATTTAAAAGTCTTATTTTTGAAATTCTAAAAAGAGCAGCAATAAGCCCAAATATAAGTCCAATCGTAACTGCAATCGCAGTAAGTTCAATTGTAATAACGCTTGCTTTTAAAAGAACAGGAAAATATTTTATTACAACATTGTCTATCAACCTATGCCACCTCTATTTTAATCTGTAATGTCTTCTCCAAACCATTTTTCAGATATTTTTGCAATAGTCCCGTCCTTTTTTAACTGGTCTAAAATCTTCTGAATTTCATTGTAAAGTTCTTTGTCCTCTTTTCTTAAAGCTATTCCCACAGGTTCTTTTTCAAGCTCAGCAGGTGCTATGTCAAACTTTTCAGGATTTTGTTTTTTATAATAATAAGCAACAACACTGTCTATCACAACTGCTTTTATTCTTCCAATGTCAAGGTCGTTAAAAGCATCAGTTATCCTTTCATATCGCGTGACATCTTTCTCATAGTTTATAAACTTCAATTTTTGAACTGCATTGTCACCTGTTGTGTTTGCCTGAACCCCTATTTTAATACCTTTTAAATCTTCAAAGCTTTTGATTGAATTGGTACCCTTTTTTACAGCAATTACCTGACGAATGTAAAGGTATGGTCCTGCTAAATTGAAGGTTTTCTTTCTCTCATCTGTGATACTAAAACATGAAATAATTGCATCAAACTTTTTAGACTTTAAAGCACTCTGGATTCCGCTCCAGTCAACGGTGACAATTTTGGGCTTTGCTCCAAGCTTTTTAGCTATTTCATTCGCTAAATCTACATCAAAACCAACTGTGTTATTATTATCATCAGCAAATTCCATCGGTGGAAATGTGTTATCCATTCCCACTGCAAATTCTTTTGTCTTTTTTATCTTTTCTAAGGTTGTCATGCCTTGGTTATTAGATGAACATCCGCTTAATAAAGGAATGAAAAATGCTATTAGCAAAACCAACACTACAAACTTTTTGTACATATAAATAAGCCCCTTTCGCTGATTTAATCTATAAACACACCTCAATAATTATACACTCATTTTAAAATTTATCAATATCAATTTTAAGCAAAACTCGATGTTCCTACTTGAAAATTGTCTTGCTAAAAATATATGCAATCCACTCTCTTGTTGCAAAACTATTTAATTTCAAACCTTTTATTTCTTCAGCACTTATAAGTTGATTGTTCACAAAAGCATTTATATACTGGTTTGCCCATGAATTATAATCATTTTTTGAGACAGACTTAAGCTTAAGATACCTTGCCAAAATTGCAATTGCCTGCTCATAAGTGACCCCATCGTTTGGCCTAAAAACAAGCCTATTTTGTTTATCTTTCATACCTGTGATAATTCCCATCTTATAAAGGGTTTCTATCTCAGATTTTGCCCAGCAGTTTTGAATGTCAGAAAAAGAATACTTTTTGATGTTCTTTTCTATTTTTATATCAAACACATTTACAAAAAGCTTTACAAACTCCTGACGGGTTATCTTGTTTTTCGGTTTGAAAGTGTCATCTCTATACCCATCAATCTTTCCAATGCTTGCAAGAAATAAAATGTGGTCTTTGTATGGCGTGTTTTTAATGTCTTTAAACAGCAAAGAACCATCTGAAGGCATAAGAATTACTCTTACTGGCAAAAGAAACATACTTTGAGGAATTAAAACCGAATTTGACTCAGATGAAAAAGTTTTTTTGTCAGAAAAATAAACAGTAACTTGTCTATCCGAGTCTCTTGTAAATCCTTTTACATAATAGTTCTTGTTTGTCTTTGAATACAATATAACTCGCATATTATTCGTGCCATTAAAGTAGTATTCAATCTTACAAAACACATCTGCTGCAAACACCTTTGACTGCCACAAAAAAGCTACTGTTAATATCAAACAAACAAGAGTTCTTTGAAAACCTCTCATCTTGTTTTGTCACCTTCTTACCTTTATCATTTTTGTTATATACTTGAAACAACATGATAGAAAAATGCTAAAACATATTCTCTTGTTGCTGTCTCTTTAGGATTGAACGTAACATAGTCAAAAAGCCAGCCCATCTTGTATGCCTTCTTCAATGACAAAATGTATTTGCCGTCGGCAGAAAGTTTTGTCCATGTAACATTGTCCGCCAAGATTTCATTACCAGTGTAAATTTCATAAAACTTTACCATCATGTCTACAGCAGCTTCTTTTGTGAGAATAGAATTGTCCTGGGTACTTTCAATTAGCCCTGCCTTGTAGGCTTTTCTAACATAATCGTCATTTATTTCAAACCTGTAGAGTCTTTTCTTCTCTGCAAAATATACCAAAAAAGAGGCAAGCTCCTGTTTTAACACAGCATTTTTTATTCCTATTGTATCACTCGTATCGTCGCTGGGAAAGTTTTTAAAAAGATTGTAAAGCTTTGTTGCATAACTACTTGAAATTATATCTTTATAAAAGCTTTTTCTTACAATCACAATTGCCTGAGGTGTTTGTAAATTAAACGTCACACCTTTGTTGTCACTTGCAAACTCAACACTATCTGGTTCTTTCCAAGAAAGAGAGGTCAAATCAAAAACATGTGGTATTGCCACTGACCATGGCTCTCTGTTTACAAGTGAAATTTTAATTGGCATTGGAAAATATGATATTCCAATCTGCTTTGTCAAGCTTGAAGCTGTGTATCTGATATCATACACTTCAGAGATAGCATCTTTCACGTTATATTTGTCAGACGCTTTTATAAATGTTAGTTCACTGTAGATACTTGAGGGTGATACGCCAGATAGTGTCAGTTTATTTATGTCGATACTGTCGATGGCAGCAAAATTGAACTGCGAAGATGCACCGTCTAACATGACAATACAATCTTTATTGAGCTTTACAAGTGCCTTTAAAACATCATATCTTATCTTTATCACAAACTGGTAAATAGATTGATTTGTTCTTTTTGTAAAATCAATCGAAACAGGCTTTGAATCCAAAGATTCATTTACATACCTGTAAGTAATCTCTACTATCATTTTCCCAACAGAAGGATCCTCTATGGTTATAACAGGCTGAGTTGTATCTTGAATTGAATCAAATACGCCTGTATATTCACTTACATCCTTTTTTGTAACAAAAGATATAATTTCTGTCGACTGAGAAAGCTGCCCGTCAGAAGCTAAAGCAAACAGTCTTGCCCAATACCTTGTATTAGGTTTCAAGCCTGATACCTTATATTCAGTAGCATCTGTATCTGTGGTATATTTCTTAGAATTATAAAATGAAATATTATCAGCTATCTCAACCACATACTTTCTGCCCAGTTCAGCAATCTCCCAAACAAAAATGACATAGTCCTTTCCATAATCTTTTATACCAAAAGCAATCGGCGTTTTTGGAGGTGGTACTTTCTGCGTCCTGCCAAAAACAGGACTGCAAAATTCCGAATATATTTTTTGATTATCTTTAATGATATATGCCCTTACTCTGAAGTAATAAAGAGTATCTGGTTTCAGGTTCTGAACTGTGAAATAACAGAGTCCAGTAGTATAATCAACTTCTTTTATAGACGGTTTAAAACTATCTGACACAATCTGCCATGCATTTGCATCTTTTATGTCTTCCGAAACTTGAACTTCAAAATATACATTCTCTATATAGCTCCATGAAAGCTGTGCAGAGTTATATGTTGTTGTCACAACACTCAAGTTTTCAACAACTGGAACTGAGGAAGGCAGCGGTATTTCATACTTTATTAAAGTTGTTGCCATCACTATATTTGATGGTAGTGAATAATAAACGTTATTATCAATTTTTCTGACTGCTCTTACAAAAAATACATACCTTGTATTTGAAGAAAGATTACTTACTCTAAATAAAATTTTGCCAGATGAATCCAGCTGATAATCAGAAAGTATTATCTTCTGAAAACTTGCTGGATCAAGATTTTCTGGATTATTTATATTCATTCCATCCTGGTACACTGTAAAGTTTACCTCATATAAGATGCTTCTGTCCACAGTCGGTGGCTGAACACCTGCAATAGTTATAGGCTGCCATGATAAAACTACAGAATCATAAGTTGTATAAACAACAGACAAAAGGGTTGGAGC
>Ga0065718_1000640_pt1 | contig 20244 bp, 20 predicted proteins | sample GBSCel77sediment_2_FD_59105 | JGI IMG/M metagenome (GOLD analysis project Ga0065718, IMG submission 59105) | Hot spring sediment microbial communities from Great Boiling Spring, Nevada - cellulolytic enrichment CS 77C v3 (version 3) | ecosystem: Environmental > Aquatic > Thermal springs > Hot...
TTAAGCTCATCCTGGAACTCAACGACGAGCTTCTTAAGTAACGCCAAATCTTCTTTGGAAGCCTTCGTCTCATCAACCTTAGCCAAAGCCCTAGCAACAGCCATCGCGAACTCATAACGAGTAACGGGTTTGCTTCCCTGGAAGGTCCCATCAGGATAACCGACGATTATACCCGCAGCAGAAAGCTTAGAAACAGCATCATATGCCCAGTGATTCAAAGGAACATCGACGAAGGGATTAGCAGCCAAAGCCGGAAGCGCAACCGCTAAGACAGCCACTAAAACGGCTATGACAGCATACTTCTTCATTCACGCACCCTCCTTTTTCACAAGTTTAGCCCTCCCTTAAGAGCCTTAAAGGAGCCAACTCCTGAGCGAAGAGTAGGAAGCAAGTATCCCATGTTTCCTTGCCTCCTCCTTAAGAATCACCCCCACTCAGGATCCTCCCCATAGGCCCTAGCCAAGGGAGAAGCCCTTTAAGCCTTCTCCTTCCACACTTTCTCCCCCTGTAAAAGCTCGCAGAGATCAAGCTCCACCTCCTTTCCGCTTAGCGGAAGAGAAAGAGGGAGGTTAGGCTCTTACCCCCTATTCTCACTTTCAAGGTACACCCATCATCTTAAAGCTACCTCTATTATAATTAAAGAACTCCAAATTGACAAGAGGTAATCTGTTAAAAAGTTTTTCTGATATAATCTTAAACATGGAGAAGCTATATTTAACCCTCCTTTATCTACTGTCATTAATACTTATAATCCAAGAGAGGAAGAGGGTCAAGAGGAGAATAATAGCATTATTGAGAGATAAAAAAGGATGGCTTAAGCTAGTTGTTATAGCGATCCTCTCTATATACCTTATAGATGGGAATCTAAGGGTAGATCGATATCCCCCTCTCACGGAAATCGGAGAAAGGATAGGAAATGGAACGGTTCTTATCCCCATCTTGACGACGCTGAGCTACTCAAGCTATGCCTTAGGTTTTAATGGAGCTGGAAAGCTTCTTAAGAAGGCACTCATATCTGGGTTGTTATCCGGAGCGGTAGCGGATATCATAAAGGTTGGAAGCGCTAGGGGGAGGCCGAGGGTGAGCGATAGGTTCGATTGGCTGAGATACGATAAGATAAGCGATTCCGATTACTGGTCCTTTCCCTCGGGACATGTAGCGCTAGCGGGAGGTTCCTTCTTCTCACTATATTTAAATATCAGGAGAAAGTGGAAATTTGCCTTTCTTATACCTCCCATCCTGACAGCCTTAAGCAGAATGGCGAGCTTGTCCCACTGGCCTTCAGATGTTATATTTTCCCTGTACTTAGGCATGATGATAGCTAAGGAAGGAGTGAAGGAAGAGGGATGGGAAAGATAGCTTTGATAACGATAGCGTTATTAGTAACGATCTCAATCTATCCCATACTTGACATGGATGAGGCCTGGTACTCGAGCGTCTCGCTGAGAATGGCAAAAAGCGGTGATTGGCTTGTACCGAATTTCAACGGGGAACCTTTCCCCACCAAGCCACCCCTCTGGTTCTGGTTGACGGGAGTCACCTTTAAGCTCTTTGGCCCAAGCGAATGGGGAGCGAGGATATGGTCTGTGATCTTCACCCTCCTAACTGCCTACGTGCTATACATATGGTATGAGAGAAGGAAGGTTGAATCTCATTTAATATACCTTTCTTGCCTTATGCCCATCCTGGTTTCCTCGGTCGGAAGGATGGACTCAAGCATGGTCTTCTTCCTCACCCTTGCCTTTTTCCTCGGGCAGAGGGAGAGATGGCTTTGGGCAGGGGTATCCTTGGGCCTGGGCATGCTCACNAAGGGACCAGTCGTGGTTTTGATCTGGGGGGTGAGCTTCCTTATCTACTCCTTGATATATGAGAGAAGGCTGATAAAGGGGGTAATACTCTCTGGTGTCATCTCAGCCCTTGTGGGAGGAAGCTGGTTTGGGATACTCTACCTTAAGGGCATGGAGGATATGGTAAGGCACTTCCTCCTTCACGAGAACATAGAGAGGCTCAAAAGCGGGCTTGAGGGGCACACAGGCCCCCTATATTACTACATACCCATTCTCCTTTTGGGAGTAATCCCCAACTTGGGAAGGTTTATCAAGAGCCTGAGCTCTTGGAGCAGGGATAAATCGCTATTTTACATATGGTTCCTGACGGTCTTCTTACTGTTCACCTTCTCCCAAACGAAGCTCCCCCACTACATACCTTCCCCTGTTTCCAGCGCTCGCCATGATGATGGAGAGAGAAAGAGAGTCCCTATGGGACTGGCTATCAGGGGGCATGCTTGCCTTAATACCCTTCGGCATCCTATACATCCTCAAGGGCAACCTGCCTGGAGAGCTCAAAGTGAAGCTCTTCTTAAGTGGGCTTAGCATATTAGCCGTCTGGGGGTTGAGCTTCTACATAAAGGATTTAAGAATATCGCTTTCAGCGATATTCGCCCTATCTTTGGCGATACTGATCTTAAACCCCTTCAAGGAGTTCTACCCCCACTACCAAGCGGGGCTCTTCGCCAGGAAAAACTGCCCTGAGCTTCACGCAACTAAGGATGCCCTAGCCCCCTCAACCGTCTTCTACTACGGGAAGGATATCCCGATAAAGGATGGTGGGAAGTGGATCTTAAGCTATGAGGAGAGCATAAAGGGGTATAAGAAGATCTTTGAGAGGGAAGGCTTCTCACTCTACAATGGAAAGTGGGTGAAGCTAAGGATATTTGAGAGAGAATGAGCGAGCTCATATCAATAGTAATACCAATATATAACGAGAAAGACAACATAAGGGAGCTTTACGAGAGGCTAAAAAGATCCTTAGAGGGATTGAATTACGAGATCATCCTCGTGGATGACGGCAGCAAGGATGGAAGCACAGAGATAATAAGGGAGATAGCGCTAAGCGATAGCAGTGTTAAGGGGGTTATCCTAAGGAGAAACTATGGGCAGACCTTCGCCCTCTCGGCAGGCTTTGAAGTAGCTGAAGGAGACATAATCGTAACCATGGATGGAGATCTTCAAAACGACCCGGAGGATATACCCAAACTGCTAAGCAAGATAGAAGAAGGATATGATGTTGTAAGCGGCTGGAGAAGAGAAAGAAAGGACCCTTTCTGGAAGAGAAAGCTTCCCTCAATGATAGCGAACTGGATCATATCTAAGATAACGGGGGTTAAGCTGCACGATTACGGCTGCACCCTTAAAGCCTATAGGAGAGAGGCTCTCGAGGACCTCAAGCTTTATGGAGAGCTTCACAGGTTCATACCAGCTTTAGCATCTATGAACGGAGCCAAGGTGACTGAGGTAGAGGTGAGGCATCACCCGAGGAAGAGAGGAAAGTCGAAGTATGGCCTCGAAAGGATACCCAAGGTACTCTTAGACCTGCTTCTCGTTAAGTTTCTCTTAAGATATAGGACCAGGCCTTTACACCTTTTGGGAGGGTTGGGTTTAATAAGCTTCCTCGCCGGGTTCGCCATAGCTCTATATCTTTCCCTGCTTAAGATATTCGAGGGGATTGAGCTCTCAAAGAGACCGATGCTCCTTTTAGCGATACTCTTAATGATAGCCGGCATTCAGCTAATATCAACCGGGATCTTGGGAGAAATGATAATGAGAACCTATTACGAATCTCAGGGTCGAAGGCCCTATCTGATTAAGGAGATAGTAAGTTGCGAGGAAAGACGCTATACATAGCATTAGGGGCTTTAATAGCTGGTGCTACCCTTTACCTCCTGCTNGAGAGTAGCTCGCTTAAGGAAGCGCTGATGCTTTGGAGATCGGTTGGTGCAAGGGGGGTAATTCCAGCTTTCCTCCTATACTTCGCGACATATGTACTTAAGGCCGAAAGATGGAGGGTTCTACTTCCGAGGGAACTTGAAAGATGGGAACTTTTAAGAATAGTCGCCTTTCACACCGCCTTAGCTAACACCCTCCCGGCGAAGCTCGGTGAGATTGCCTTCCCTTTGCTTCTTAAGAGGAAGGGAATGAGCTTCATCTTAAGCGGTAGCCTCCTCCTCCTCGTTAGGGGAATAGATGCTCTATGCTTGATGAGCTTACTTCTACTCTCCTTTAAACCCCTTTGGGGATTAGCCCTTATATCCTTCGAGTTCGCCTTCACCTTTTTCGGCTTCAAGACCATCGAAAGAAGCTTAAAGCTCCTTTTAACGGTACCGAAGCTCAGGGAGGTCTACTCAAGGGGGTGGCAGAGATTCCAAAGGGAGGAGATGCTTAAGAGCTTGGGCTTAACCTACCTCATATGGGGGATAAAGGTCATAGGAATAGCATCTTTACTGACGTCGTCAGGTAGAGTGGACTTCCTCACGGCCTTTAAGGGAGCGATAGGAGCGGAGTGCTCCTTTATCATACCGATATCGGGCTTCTTAGGGCTTGGAAACTACGAGATGGGCTGGATAGTTGCCTCGGGAACGAAATTAGAGGAAGCCTTCTTCGCTCACTCCTTCCTCATCATCTCATCGCTGCTAATAGCGCTCATATGCTCACTTACCTCCCTTAAGACATCGTCAACGGATATGGAAGACATGCAAGGGCGAACCCCGTAGGGTCTGATGGAAAGACAGGGGCGATTTTTATAGTAGCAAGGGGAACAGGGTAAGAACTTATATATGGACCTTACAAGCCCATTCTCAGACAAGGGAGACCAGCAGAAGGGGTTCGCTGGCCCAAAGAGCCCCACACATCTTTTGCCGAGGGCGGAGGCAGCGTGAAGCGGACCGGAATCAACCCCTATGTGAAGGTCAACAAGCGAGAGAATGGCGATGAAATCTGAGACCGTGGTTTTTCCCGTCGTATCCCTGGAGAAGGGAAGAAGCTTAAAGATGGCTTCATTATGCTCTCTCTCTTCCTTACCCCCTATTAGCACTATGCTTCCACCGTAGGAGGAAACCAACCTCTCACCCAATATCTTCCACCTCTTTACCCCCCAGCGTTTGTAAGTTCCGTCACCCGATGTTCCAAAGGAGAAGATAGGTCTCGCCAGACCCCTAAGAAAGGTATCGTAAACCTTCGCCTTAAGATCTTCGGGTACCTCCAAGCGAGGATAGCTTACCCTCTTTATTCCCAACGGTTCAAGGACCTTAAGGCGTATCTCGGTTATGGAACGGAAGGCAAGTTCACGATCTAAACCGAACATGGCACCTCGCGAGATATACTCGCTCCTTTTGGTCAAGAATATCCCTCTCCCCCTGCCGGGTGAACCAACCCGCTCCTTACAGCCAGCGAGATAAAGTAAGAGACCCTCCCTGAAGGTGAAGTTCGTAGCTATCCCTATGTCAAAACCATACCTCCTAAGCCTCCTTTGATATGTCAAGCCAGCCCTTTACTCCCCTGTGCTCGCCCTTATAGTCATAAACCTCAACCTCATCAACGTAGGGACAGAGTCTAGCAACCTCTTCGGTATCCCTCGTAACCACAGCCACAAGCAGCGAGTCTCGAAAGGCCTCCTTGATCGCTCTGATAACGCCGGTTGAGGCCACGAAATCACCTATGTGAGCTAACTCCACCACCAGTATCTTCAAGATGGCTTTCCCCTTTCCGGAGGCTTGGTCTTCCAGCGCCTGTGTATCCAGAGCCACTGAGAGGGATAAGTCCAAACCATCTCCTCTATCAGAAAGTTCACGATCCTTGCCAAATCGAGCTCACTTTTGCCTTGAGGGTAAAGGGGTGGGAAAACCTTCACCTTGTGATGACCATCGTCCTCACGCCAAGAAAACAATGGGATAAGAGGAACACCGTACTTCAGGGAGAGGAGAAAGGCTCCGCGAGGAGTTGAAGCCATCCTTCCCATGAAGGGAAGGAATATGCCCTCCTTCCCTTCATCCTGATCAACGACTACGATGAGCAGTTCTCTTCTTTCAAGGCATCTTAAGGCCTCCTTCAAAGAGGCTCCTTTCGGAATAACCTTGGTACCAAACCTCCTTCTTATCTTGTCTATATACTCGGCGAAGAAAGGGTCACTCGGAGGTCTAACTATAACGTTTACGGGAAAGCCCGCGTAGGAAAGAGCAGCTAAGGAAAGCTCCCAGTTGCCAAAGTGAGCGGAGACCACTATCCCCCCCTCCTTTAGTTTCTCCAATCCCTCAGGTGATAGGAAAATTTGATGAAAATCTGAGGCATCCAACTTCTCAAGGCTTATGACCTCAAGAAGGCTCATCCCAAGATGCTCAAAGAGACCCTTTAGTATCTCCCTCCTTTTATCCTTGAGGGCTCCAGCAAAGGCCAAGGATATGTTCTCAAGAGCTATCCTCTTCCTCTCGAAAAAGATTGGAAGATAATAGAATAGCCTACCAAGCCTCTTACCATATTCCTGATTCTCCTTAAAGCTCGCCTTAAGAGCCCTCTCTCTAACCCTCTTGAACAGCCAATGAAGAAAGCTCATCTATAACCTTCAATACTTCCTCCTCGCTTATCAATCTCATGCACTCTTTTTTCGGACAATTCCTCCTCCTACAGGGAGCGCAATCTACAAGATGATGAATGACCTTGACGCGGGGCCCCCAAGGAGAGTTCCTCCAAGAAGGAGTTGGCCCAAACAGGGCAACCGTAGGAATCCCAAGGGAGGCGGACAAATGGGTTGGACCAGTATCAACTCCAACCGAGAGAGAGCACCTCTCCAAAAGGGCGCAGGTTTCATCCAAGGAGAGCTCTCCAGCAAGGTTAACGGCTCCGGGAAGGTTAAGACGCTTAGCATCAGCTCCTCCTATTATGACGGGCTTAAAGCCCATATCAACGAGCCTCAAAGATAGGCCCTCCCATCTCTCATCAANCCACNTCCTCGAGCTCCAGGTGGAGGAGGGGATTAAGGAAACGATCCTTTCCTTTAAAAGCCATCCNAAGCGCTCGCTAAGTCTATTTTTTGCCTCCTCCGAAACGAAGGGCTTAGCAAAGGGAGCCTTATCCACCTTTACCCTGAAGGATACCCTAACCGTATCAAGATACCTTTCAACCACGTGAACGCTCTCCCTCCTACAGGGGACTTTCTTAAGAAAAAGCGGATTCCCCTCAGAGGCATCGCAGAAGGATATCCTCTCCTCCGAGCGCGAAAGCATAGACACAAGGGCGCTCTTTAAATCCCCCTGAAGGTCGATCAATAGCTCAAACTCCACCTCCCGGAGAGAGACCGAAAGCTCCCGTANCTCCCTGATGAAGGAAGCAAGCTTAAGCGATCTAAGGTGTCTTTTAACCTTATCCTTCCTAAAAAGGATTAGCCTATCTATCCTCGGATCGCCGTTAAGAAGGGGAAAAGCAAGTTCCCCAACCACCCAGTGAATCTCAGGCTTAGGGCTTAAGCGTGAAAGGACCTCGAGGGTGGGAAGGGAGTGAACCACATCCCCTATCGAGCCTATCTTAATAACTAAAACCCTCAAAGGACCTCCTTAGCTACCTCCCTGAAGGAGGAAACTATCTTATCCAATCTCTCCTTATCCATCTTAACGCTTATATCCAAGCTTAAAGCTCTATCGAGTATATCCGTTGAGCGAGCGAACCTTTCGGGTGAGTAATCCTTTAAGGAAGCCTCGTTGAACTTGCACTCAAAGGGGCATCTGTGAGCGAACATGCTCTTCCACTCCCTCATATGCTCCCAGTTGGGAACGAAGTGCCAGCGATTGGATCCAAGATGAGCCACGTTGATGCCCCTCTTCGACAACCCCTCTTTAAAAGCGAGGGCCTTCTTAGGAGAGGGTAGAAACACGGTTAAGGTCGACGCTATCTCTTCCATCGGGATCGGGGATCTCTCTGAAGGATAACCCTTTGATATCCATTATCCTCTCCTTTATATATCTCTTATTCTCCCTATGCCTCCTTATAACCTCATCCATCCTCGATATCTGAGCTAATCCCAAAGCTCCCTGAAGCTCGTTCATTCTGTAGTTAAAGCCTATGCAGTAGCGGTTCTCAAGGGCCCTGGGAATGCTCATGTCATGCACGTGCCCGTGATCGTGATAGCAATCGGCCTTAAAGAATAGATCCTTATCATCGGTTATTACCATTCCACCCTCACCGGTGGTAATGGGCTTGTAAAAGTCGAAGCTGAAGGTCCCGAAGTGCCCGAAGGTGCCGAGCTTCTTCCCCTTGTAGGTAGCACCGCAGGCTTGAGCGTTATCCTCTATCAAGTAAAGGCCGTGCTTATCGGTTATCTCCTTTATCTTATCTATCTTGGCTTGAACGCCGGTCATGTGAACCGCTATCACCGCCTTGGTGCGCTCGGTTATGTTTCTCTCAACGTCCTCAGGGTCAAGGTTGAGGGTCTCATCTATGTTAACGAAAACAGGTATCGCCCCGGCATCGAGTATAGCCTCGGGCGTAGCCACAAAGGTGAAACAGCTCGTTATAACCTCATCGCCCGGGCCTATGCCCAAGGCAGCTAAGGCAACCTTAAGCGCCGCCGTCCCAGACACAACGCCAAGGGCATGCTTAGAACCCATGTACTCCGCGAACTTTTTCTCAAACTCCCTGACCGCTGAAACACCGAGCATCTGCTCAGCAGCGTACCTGTGAAGTATCCCCCTATCCAAAACCTTTATTACCTCTATTATCTCCTCCTTACCGAAAAGCTCACCTACCGGGCATTCAGTACCCCTCCTCTCTACCGAAGTTATAAACGTTATGGTAAATGTTGTATATCTCCTCATACCCTATCCTACGAGGATTGTTGGTTAGCGGGCGGTCTACCTCCAGTGCTGATGCAGCAAGGCGAGGAAGATCTTCCTCAGCGACACCAAGGGAAGCCAAGTTAACCGGAATGTTGAGATCGTAAAGCAGCTTCAAGAGAGCATCGTAGATAGCGAAGGCCGCCTCCCTCGAAGAAACCTCATCCACATCCTCACCCAACAGGGACGCAACGAAGGCGTACTTCTTCGGAGCAGCTATGGCGTTATAGAGTGAAACGTGGGGGATCAAAACCGCATTAGCTAAACCATGCCCTATACCGTAAAAGGAGCTCAAGGGATAGGACATGGAGTGACAGGCCCCAACGCCAGCGTGAGCCAAAGCGATCCCCGCAAGAAGGCTTCCAAACATCATGCCCTCCCGAGCCTCAAGGTTATCAGGATCAGCGTAAGCTATCCTTATGTTTTGAGATATTAGCCTTAAGGCCTCAATGGAAAATATCTCGCTCATCGGCGTTGAAGCTTTAGCGACGTAAGACTCAAGGGCATGGGTCAAAGCATCCATCCCAGTGGAAGCAGTTAAGGATGGTGGAAGGGAGAGCGTGAGCATGGGATCCAATATCGCGAGGTCGGGTATTATGTAAGGACTGTTTATTCCCCCCTTCTTTCTCTCATCGAAGATGAAGACCGCGGTAGGGGTAACCTCGCTACCGGTCCCAGCAGTAGTAGGAATCGCAACTATCGGTAAGCCTTTCTTCGGAACCTTACCCAAACCTATATAGTCTCGAGCCTTCCCACCGCTTGAGGCAACGACGCTCGCCCCCTTGGCAACATCCAAAGAGCCTACCCCCACCGACACCTATGACTAGAGCGCAATCTTTAGCCATCTCCCCAGCTCTATCGGCGTGCTCAACGGCGGGCTCAGGAGAGACCTCACCGTAAAGAGCGTGCTCCCTTCCAGATTTCTCAACCTCCTTCATCACGCTCTCGATGATCTCGCTTTTGGCGAGGTTCTCATCGGTAACGATGAGAACCTTCCCCTTAGGAAAGACCTTAAGTTCCTCNGAGAGCTTCTTCAAAGACCCACTCCCAAAAACTATCTTACCTGAGGTCTTGAAAACAAAGGGCTTAATCTCAAACACCCCCCATAAGATCATTTAAAATCTCTAAATATCTTGAGGCAACGCCTCTGGAAGATCCAAAAGCATCCTTCAAGCTCTTATAGATCCTATCCCGCAGGGCGCTGTCGCTTAATATAAGCCTGACCTTCTCGTAAAGCTCATCCTCATCCTTAACCATGAAACCAGCTCCCAACCCCTCAAGGAGGGAGCTCTCCTCCATAAAGTCCTCGACATGAGGGCCGTAAAAAACAGGCTTACCCCAGCAGGCAGGCTCTATCAGGTTATGCCCACCTAAACGGAACGAGGCTACCACCGCAGAAGGTCACCGTAGCGACGGAGTAAAGGTTAAAAAGCTCACCCATCACGTCCCAAAGAACCACCCTATCCTTCGGGTTAAAGCTCCTTAAGGAGAAACTCAAGCCATGCCCTGATAAAACCTTAGCCACCTCACCGGCCCTATTGGGATGACGGGGAACTAAAGCTAAGCGAAGGTCAGGGAAATCCCGAAGCAGCCTCTTATAGACCCTCACTATCACCTCCTCCTCCCCCTCATGGGTGCTACCACAAACCCAGAGAGGCTCATCTTTGAGGGAGAGGAGCTCCCGCATCCTTGAAGCACAAGAGTGGTCCATACCCTCCAAGACCGAGTCATACTTAAGGTTTCCCATAACCTTAACCCTCTCAGGATTGGCACCCAACCTAACGAAGCGCTCCTTATCCTTCTCACTTATCGCCCCTATGAAGTCAAAGGAGGATAAAACCTTCTTAAAGAAGGGGGAGAAAAATCTATAACCACTATAGGACCTATCGGAGATGCGCCCGTTTGCTAATACTAACTTAACTCCCCTTCTCTTGAGGGTGGTTATCATTAAGGGCCAAAGCTCCGTTTCGATAACTATATAGAGGGATGGGCTTATGCAGTCGATCGCCCGATTTACTACCCAGGGAAGGTCCCAAGGGTAGAAGAAGAGATCCTCAACGCCGCTCTCTTTGGCCACGGAGTAAGCTGTGGTCGTCGTGACCGAGAGACAAACCTCCTTAATCCTCCTTAAAAGGGGAAAGGCAGCCTTAACCTCTCCCACTGAAACGGCGTGAATCCAAACTCTCTTGCCTCGAGGTGGAAGAAGAGATATCCTCCCCATCCTCTCAGCGAATCCCACAGAGTAGCGCCTCCGAAGGTAAGGATAGAGGGAGAAGAAAAGCGCGCTTCCGAGCACGGAGTAAAACAGCATCGTTAAGCTATCCCCGCCTTCAGTAGGTCATGAATGTGAACTATCCCCAAGATCCTATCCTCCTCATCCACAACGGGAAGAACCGATATCTCATGCTTTTCCATTAAAGCCAAGGCCTCAGCAGCCAGCTTCACAGGTGATATCCTCTTAGGATTCCTTATCATGACCTCCCCCACCTTCTTATCAAGAAGGGCATAACCGAAGCGCTCAAGGTGCCTCCTTAAATCCCCATCGGTCAAGATGCCAACGAGTCTACCACCTCTCTCCACAAGTATGGTACCAAACCCCTTTGACGTCATCTCAAAGAGGGCATCCTTAAGTATAGTCTCCTCCAAGACGCTGGGGATCTCCCTTCCGGTATGCATTATATCCTCTACCCTCAAAAGAAGCTTGCGCCCAAGGCTACCATCAGGGTGAAAGAGAGCAAAATCTTCCTTGCTTAACCCCCTCATTCTCGCGAGAACNACCGCCAAAGCATCCCCCAAGGCAAGCATAACCGTCGTGCTCGATGTAGGAGCAAGCCCTAAAGGGCATGCCTCACGCTCAACTGAGGTATTTAAGACTACGTCAGCCTCCTTACCCAAAGTTGATGAAGGCTTGCCCGTGAAGGCTATTATCTTTGAGCCGATCCTCTTGAAGTAAGGAAGGGTTAAAAGGACCTCTCTCGTCTCACCGCTATTGGAGAGTATCAATACTACATCGTCTTTTCTAACCATCCCGAGGTCTCCATGGAGCGCCTCAGCAGGGTGAAGGAAGAAGGAAGGCGTACCCAACGAAGACAACGTAGCGGATATCTTCCTACCTATTAGCCCCGACTTGCCCATCCCCATAACCACGGTTCTCCCCGAAGAAGAGAGTATTATCTTTGCAGCCCTAACTATCTCATCACCTAACCTATCCTTTAGACTCAATATCTCCTGAGCCTCAACCTCAAGAACCCTTTTAGCTTCCTCAAGCAGCTTTCTTTCATCCATTAGACCTTCTTATCCTCCTCCACGGCATCAAGAAGTCTATCAAAGAAATCGGGCATAGCGGAAATGACGTTCACCCAACTAGGTATTATAGGCAGGGACATCGGATCCCTCAAGATCTCCTCACCCGCTATATCTATAGCCTTAGAGAAGTGATTAACCATGACGACCTCCGCATGCATATCATAGGCCAAAGAGTTTATCATGGCATCGTTATGATATCTCCTTATCATGTTTATGGCCTCGGCGAAGTAAGTAGCCTTAAGGGTCTTAAAGAAACCATCGGAAAAGACCAATCCCCTAGACGCCAAGCTCCTAAAGAGCATCTTAGCTATATCGACCGCCATCTTTAAAAGCCCCCCCTGGGGATTGCTTGGATCTAAAGGTTGGTGCTTATGATCGAAGACGTCGGCTATATCCACCTGACATATGGTTCCCAGGGTGCAAAGCCTATAAACCTCAGCAAGCAGGCCTATCTCAAGCCCCCAATCCGACGGGATCCTAAGCCTCATGGCAAGCTCAGCGGTCATGGCATACTCACCAGACAAGGCATACCTAAAGCTATCGAGGTAAACTAAGAAATCCACTCTCCCAACGATCGTCATGAGAGCTCTCAAGAGAGGGGTTAAAAATATCCTCATCACTCTCCCGTGAAGCTTATCGGTAAAGCGGGCATAGTAACCTTTAGCGAAATCGAAGTTCAGCCTTGGATTAGCTATCGGGTAGACCAACCGAGTTAGCATATCTACCTTATAGGTCAGTATATCGCAATCGTGAGATGCTATTACGTGATATTTCTTCGTGGCAAGAACGTATCCATAGCCCATCCATATGGCCATACCCTTGCCTCTACTCCACGGCTCAAACTCATCCCAGAGGGCTTTATAGAGCTCCTGCATCCTCGGGCCATCGTTCCATATGATGACCACCTCTTGAGGGAGGGTAGATAAGAGCTTCTTAACCTGCCTAAATTCATCTTCAGTCGCCCTATCGAGGGAAAGAACTACTAAGTCTATATACTTTGCGGTGGAAAGCTCATTTATTATCTTAGACATGGCCGGTCCCTCAAACTCCGAGTACAAAGCAGGTAAGACTAAAGCTATGGAGTTATAGGGTTTAAACTCCATAAGTTCCTGAACGAGGGTAAGCTCGTTATCGCGCCTCAGCCTATGAAGGGTCGTTATCACACCGTTCTAGAAAAAAATACAGCCAAGGGGGTTCACCTCCCTTCGATAAAGGGTCTCAAGCCACCAGGTAAGACACAAAAGATCCTTACAACCAAAATTATATCAACCTTCTAAGGAAATATCTATGAAGAGTCAAATCATCGGTTAGCTCGGGATGAAAAGTTAGACCCAGAACCTTTCCCGCCTCAACGCCTACCACCTCATCCCCAAGGAAAGCGATCGGCTTAACCTCCCCCCAAAGGCCCAATATCCTCGGAGCCCTTATGAACACCCCTTTAAAGGGCCTCTCGTCAAAGGAGAGCTTAACACATGCTTCAAAGCTATCTACCTGACGACCATAAGCGTTCCTGCCAACCCTGATGTCCAAAACCTGAAAGCTCCTCTGCCCTTCTATGCCTCCCTCTATCTCCTTAGCCAGCATTATCAACCCAGCACAGGTTCCCATAACCGGCAAGCCATCGAGTATGAGCTCCCTCAAAGTCTCAAAAAGCCCATTCCTTGAAAGAAGCTTAAATATGGTGGTGCTCTCCCCACCAGGGATAATGAGCCCGCTTAAACCATCAAGATCCTCCCTTCTTTTTAAGGCGAAGACCTCACCCTCAAGGTTAAGCTCTCGCATAGCCCTTTGAAGGGCCTCAATGTGCTCACTGACTGCCCCCTGAAGGCCCAAAACCCCTATCCTCATATGCCCCTTTCCTCCATCCTCAAGGCTAACCTTTCGATCTCCAGGCCTCTCATAGGCTCCCCTAAAGACCTGCTTAAATAGGCTAAAGCACCCGGCTCATCGTAGTGATTAACCGCATCAACTATCGCCCTTGCCATCTTCTCAGGGTTGGAGCTCTTGAATATCCCGCTTCCCACAAATACTCCATCCACCCCCATCTGCATCATTAAGGCGGCATCGGCAGGCGTGGCAACTCCTCCCGCGGCGAAGTTAACCACAGGAAGACGTCCAAGCTCCTTTATCTCAAGAAGTATGCCGTAAAGCCCCTCAACTATCTCCTCGTAGGTATACTCTCCGAAAAGGGGCTCGTTATCAAGAACCCTTTTATCCAAACCGCTTATCTCCTTGACTTCCAAAGCTAGTCTCAAGTAAGGCTCAGCGAAGGTTTTGGCCACACCCCAAAGCTGTTCATCGGTCATCCTCCTTATAAGGCGTATGTTCTCGTTCATCAGCCGAACGTGCTTCACCGCCTCAACTATGTTTCCCGTTCCCGCCTCTCCTTTCGTCCTTATCATAGCCGCACCTTCCCATATCCTCCTAACAGCCTCTCCCAGGTTCCTCGCACCGCAAACGAAGGGAACCTTAAAAGCCCTCTTATCTATGTGAAAGTAAGGGTCTGCAGGAGTTAGAACCTCACTCTCATCTATCATATCAACCCCCAAGGCCTCTAAAGCCTGAGCCTCAGCGAAGTGACCTATCCTCGCCTTGGCCATCACAGGGATAGTTACCGCATCCATTATCTCCCTTATCTTCTCGGGGTCAGCCATCCTCGCAACTCCGCCCGCGCTTCTTATATCAGCAGGGACCCTCTCAAGGGCCATAACCGCGACAGCTCCCGCCTCCTCGGCTATCCTGGCCTGCTCAGCGTTGGTAACATCCATTATCACCCCACCCTTAACCATCTTAGCNAAGCCCCTCTTTAGCCTCTCTGTACCCCTTCTCCTCTATCAAGCCAAGCTTCATCCTCACACCACCTCCAGCCTACAATATTATCCCTTAAACCGAGATTATAGCACACGATTTCAGAACCTTTGTGTTATAATCAGTCCAAAGGGGGTGGAAGCGATGAAAAGGTTGCTTTTAGCGTTTTTTTTAGCGCTAGTTCTATATCATTCCCTTCCCGCACAGGCCAAAGTTGAAGACCCGCTTCTTCTCTTTCCCAACCCAGGAGAGAAAGAAGGCTTACTATATATCGAGATAAATGATGTTTCGCTTATGTCTAAGATAATTAGTAGCGCCTGGCTTAAGGATGTGATGCTAAAGTCGGGAGAGCTTAAGGAGGAGGACCTTATAAGTCTTGATATTTTCGCATCAAGCGTCAAAAGCTTCCTTAGCGAGTGCTCTCTTTTGGTCTACTTCCGCACTCCTAGCTTCACGCATTTAACGGAAGGAGGCAACACTTCCAGGTCCTTTATCCTATTAAGGACGACCTACAAACCCATGGACATAGCGAAGGCCCTAAAGTTAAACCTTGAAAGCAAGGGAATGCTATACAAGATGGAGATCTTAGGAGAAAGCATTTACGCTTACACGGGCGAAAGCTACGTCATATTGGGCGAAAGGGATGACCTTAACGCGATTCTGAGATCCCTTAGGCTCCCTGTGAAGAAGGTTATGGGAAAGAAAGAGACATTTATCCCAAAGCATGAGAAGAGCGGTATCTACGCCTACCTTAAGGCACCCGAGCTCTCGATGGAGGCGGTTGGAAGGGACGAGGGAAACGCCTTTACGCTAAGGCTTCGCCTTATAGAGGGACCCAAGATAGCCAAAACCTTACCGAACCTCAGTCGCACCCTATCCGCAACTATACCGGGTAAGGGAGAGGTGATCTTTTTACTAGCCTCTCAGCTTGACGGCAAGGCGATAATCTCATCGATTAAGGAGGTAGTCCCAAAGGAGACCTTCGAAAGCTACCTTAGCAGCATAAGTCAGAGCCTCTCCGCAAGCGAGGAGGAGCTCGCCACCTTTCTTTCAGGAAGGCTATACCTCCTTATAGGTGGAGAGACGAAGATCCTCGGCAAGAGCTTACCCGGCGTATACCTTTACTACCTGAGCGACATGAAGGGAGATAGGTTGCAGNCCCTCTTCCAAAGGATCCTGGAGGTGGCCAACCTGGAAAGCCTCATCAAGCCCATGAGCCACCCCGGATGGAGCGTTACCTACTCCATGGAGCTTCCCGAAACCGATAGCTTCATAGGAACGAGGGAAAGCGAGATCTTAATAGGCTTGGTCTCTCCAAGCAGCTTATCCTACAATATAAGCATACCAAGCCACTTAGATAACCTGCTTAAGAGCTCCCCCTTTCCTATAGCCTATCTCAGCCTAAACGAGGTGAGAAAGATAATAAAGAGCCTGGAGGAGCTCATCGAAGCAGCCTTTCCTGAGGATGAGGATCTAAGGAAGAGTTTCGCGATCACCACGCTTGCCATACCTCCATGGAAGGAGGTTTTGCTCATCCAGAGAGATCAACTAAGCATGGATATAAGGATAATATATTAGGGGTGAAAGCGTGAGAGATTCAAAAGCTTTATATATAAACCTCTCAAAGGGGATCTTCAGTGAGAGGGAAATCCCTAAAGAGGTAAGAGACAGGTTCATAGGAGGCAGAGGCTTAGGAGCCTTTCTTTTTAAGGAAAACATGGAGGATGAGCCCATAGTTATAGCTACGGGTCCGCTTAACGCCACCCCATTTCCCATGACGGGAAGGGTTAGCCTAAGCGGGAGATCTCCCCTTTCAGGGACCATTTTCGACTCCAACGCCGGAGGGAGCTTCGGCACCTTTTTGAAGAGGACAGGATACGACGCTCTAGTCATCAAGGGGAGATCAAGCGAACCCATTTACTTATACATCAGCGATAAAGAGGTAAGGTTAGAGAAAGCATCAGAGCTATGGGGTTTAGATACCTTAAGCACCACTATAAAGCTTAAGGAATTTCACGGAAACAAGGTCTCGGTCATCTCGATAGGGCCGGCTGGGGAAAGGGGCGTCAGGTTCGCAAACGTAATGGAAGATGGGAGAAGAGCCTTTGGAAGGGGAGGAGCAGGAGCCCTCTTCGGGGAAAGAGGGGTAAAGGCTATAGTCGTAAGCGGAGAGGGAAAAACCGAAGCCTTCGATAGGGAGAAGGTATCAAACGCGATTTACGAGATAAACAAGCTCATTAACACCCACCCGTTAACGTCTCAGCTCTTGCCAAACCTTGGAACGGCGGGAATGATGAGGGTTATAAACTCCTTTGAAACTTTGGGAACCAAGAACTTCCAAAAGAGAAGTTTCAGCAGAGCGGATAAAATAGGTGGAGAGGAGCTAAAAAGGAGATTTTTAAAGAGGAAAAGGGGTTGTTTAAACTGCCCGATCTCTTGTGAAAGGGTCTGCGAGCTTGAAGGTAGGGAGATCACCGGTCCAGAGTTTGAAACGCTCTGGGCCTTAGGGGCAAATCTGATGATAGATGACCTGCCCTTTATAATCGCCCTAAACGAGAAAGCCAATCTTCTAGGGGTTGATACCATATCCCTGGGGTCGGTTTTGGCCTTCGCCATGGAGCTTAAGGAAAAGGGTATCGAGGATTTCGGCGTCAGCTTTGGGGAAAAAAGGGGGATCATGGAGCTCGTTGAAGATATAGCCTTAAGGAGAGGTAAGGGAAGCACGCTATCCTTAGGGGTTAAGGAAGCTTCGAGCATGGTCGGCGGTGAGGAGTTTGCCCTACACGTCAAGGGGCTTGAGATACCCGCCTACGACCCAAGGGGGGCTTTCGGTATGGGGCTTGGATACGCTACATCTAACAGAGGAGCTTGCCACCTAAGGGGAGGCTTCTCCGTATCCTTTGAGATATATGGAGTTCCAAGGAGGGTAAACAGGTTAAGCTTCACTGGAAAGGGAGCTCACGTGGCGAAGGCTCAGGATGCGGGAGCGGTAGCTGACTCCCTTATAATATGCAGGTTCGCCCTCCTTTCAACGTCGCTTCACCACTGGGCAAGAGCCTTAAGCGCAATCACTGGTGAGGATTGGACAGCCTCGGATTTAGAGAAGGCCGGCGAAAGAATCTTTAACTTAGAGAGGTTGATAAATCAAAGATACGGGTTCTCAAGTAAGGATGATACCCTACCTGAGCGCTTCAGGAGAGAAATACCCCTTGACGAAATGCTCAAAGAGTATTACGAATATAGGGAATGGAGCGAGGATGGGATCCCAAAGAGGGATAAGATAGCGGAGCTTTTCGGAGATGATCTAAGATGGCCTATAGGTAGGGATATAATAAGGGAGTTTAAAAAGATAGGGTGGGCTATGTATGTAGCGGGCTTACAAAACTCCCATAGCGGGAATTTAAGCGTCCGCGTTGGAAAAAGGATGATAATAACTCGCAGGGGTTCTATGTTAGGCTTCTTAACCGCAGGGGACCTTGTTGAGCTTAAGATAGATGAGGACGACGGCATGATGGCGATAGCCTCAACCGAGTTCTCAATCCACAGGGAGATATATAGAAGGACGGAAGCCTTAGCCATAGCTCACGCCCACCTCATATGCGCTACCGCCCTGTCTTTGCTTTATGATGAGATAATTCCTGTGGATGTGGAAGGAGCATACCACATTAAGAGGGTACCGGTCTTGAGCTTTGAGTTCGCATCGGGCTCTAAGGAGATGGCCGAAACCATACCCCAATATCTAAGAGACTATCATGTGGTGATGGTTAGGGGGCATGGCGCCTTCTCCGTCGGAGATACGCTTGAGGAAGCCTTCTACTACTGCAGCGCCTTGGAGAATTCAGCGAAGATAGCCATGGCCATTATAGGAGCGGGAGAGGATATAAAGAAGTTTCAACCTGAGAGACTTAAGAAGTGGTGAAGGAGGCGAAATATATTGATAGAACTGATAAAGGCTGGAATTAAAACCGAAGAGTATATATCTAACGCCTATCCAGGAGCTAAGGAGATACTGGATAAGATAAGGGAGGAAATAGAGTCGATACCCTTCGTCAACAGGGGATCCTATAGAAGGATAGATATATACATGAAGGAGCTTAAGGAAAAGATGGGGGGTGATATCTTCCCGTCAGACATACTCCCCCTCATAAGCTACGCCTTTCCTACAAGCGAGATAGAGAGCATGGATGAAGAGGAGGATGAAGATAACCTATCCTTGGCGGTTGAGGCCGATAAGATTCTTACCCTCTATCTCGTTTTGAAATATCACCCCTTTAGGGGAATGATATTAAGAAGACTGATATCAAGAGGGATAAACTCGAGCTTCTTTTTGAAGACCACTCCCGGAGAGATGGTTAAGTTGATGGAGTTCTTCTCGCTGGCAGATCACGAAGCCGTGGAAAAGATAAGGCGTTATCTATCAACAAATAACTCTTTCCTACTAGGATTCGGCGCTGATTACGATGAGCCAAAGATAAGGAGCGTTCTCTCTTACCCTTATCTGGTTGAGTTTGAGCTTGAAAGAGATACCGAAGAGATAATAAGCAGGCTAAAGAGGAAGGCGCTCCTAAACGAGGTGAGGGAGAGAATTGCAAGGGAGATACTCTTGAGGCTCAGCGCCTTCTCTGGAGATGGAAGGACGATAGCCTTAATCGGGCCTCGAGGCACGGGAAAGAGCACCCTTATAAACCTCTTGCTTAAGTCAAGCGGATGGCCCTTCTTCTCCATATCCCTATCCCCTCCTCACATCGATAATCTTTTGGGTAGCGAAAAGGAAGAGGGGCTTCTCTTTAAGGGGGTGGTATCCTGCGGCGTAATAAACCCCTGCATGATATTCGAGGACATAGAGACGNCGGGTAAAAGGGCCCAGAGGTTCCTGCTTCAGATAACTGACCCTTACTATCGCCAGGAGCTTAGGGATGAATATACGGGAACCAGGCTCCTCTTAGGGAAAGCGCCCGTGTTCCTCATAGGAAGCAAGCTAACGAAAAGGTTTGACCACCCAGCCATAAAAAGCAACTTAGAGATATACGAAGTCCCACCCTTTAATTTAGAGGAGATGATGACGATACTTGTAGGTTACATACTGCCCAAGGTCATAATGAAGATTAAGCCTCAGTACAGAAAGGGGCTTGAGCCCTTAAGGGATAGGGAAACAGCGGAAACCCTGATAGATCTGCTTAAAGATAGACAGACGATAAAAGGAGGATACACCCTGGATGGCCTTGAAAGAGCGGTTGAGAAGATAATCTTAATCCTCCTTTCGAGAAAGGAGAAGGATATAACGGCTGTGGGCATAAAGAAACTTAGTCCCTTACTTAAGAATGAGCTGGGAGGTAAAAGTTCATGCTGAAGCCTTCAAACTACATATTCACCCTATACAAGGGAGAATATGACGATGAGGATATGAGCATCGATAAAGAGACCTTACACAAGGCCCGTTTTTAGAGCCCTTCTTTTATATCGCTCGACATAAA
>Ga0065718_1005070_pt1 | contig 20163 bp, 14 predicted proteins | sample GBSCel77sediment_2_FD_59105 | JGI IMG/M metagenome (GOLD analysis project Ga0065718, IMG submission 59105) | Hot spring sediment microbial communities from Great Boiling Spring, Nevada - cellulolytic enrichment CS 77C v3 (version 3) | ecosystem: Environmental > Aquatic > Thermal springs > Hot...
GGTGATTTATGAGGGTCGGTTTCAAACATCTGATAAGCCTGGGTTGCAAAAGGAAATTATTGGGGATTTAACCAGTGGCAAGCCTGAGGGCGTTTAAAAAACGTTCCGTGGTTCGGGATTGCCAGGGAATTTTAAAATAAACTCACCGAATGTGCTCTTAGTTAAGCAATCTTAACTTGAAATGAAACAGTTGGGGCCAAACTTTTTGGAGATAGCTTGGAATTCGGTAGTTAATGAATTGGCAGATTGGCTAAATCGTACTGGATGAGCACACAGTAGGAAGCTAATTTAGTTTATTGTCGTACTTGCTTTTTGCAGGTGTTTATACCATTTTAGTTGCGCATTTTAGCAGCCGGCCATTCGTATGCATTATTAAGCCGGCCAAGGATAAAGGACAGTAAATTGACGGTATTTTTACGGCATATGAACAATTCACCAGAGACAGAGCTGGATCTGAGTAAACTTTTCTTGCCCGACTGGGTTAAGCAACCACCAACAACCGGGCAGATTAAAGAAGAAGATGAAGTTACAGAAGAAGTGAAAGAAACTCAGCCCGCTCATCGGGCGGGTCGCCGGGACCGCGTACGTGAACGGGGCGGCAAGTACATAAGGCCCAGCAGAGCTGAAAGGTTCAAAGAAAAGTTGCCCAACCTCGATGTTAGTTTTGTCCTTGATCCAAACGATGTTGAAATAATTGCTCGTCAAATCCGATCTACTGCGCGGGCGTACCCGATTTTTGATATAGCGCGCTTGATACTGCGGTATCCTGATAGATTTTCACTGAAATTCACTTCACGCCGAAGTCCTGAGGGGGAATTATTGCAACCACTATTTATATGTAAGCTGGACGATTCGGTGTGGCTAAGTGAGGATGAAGTAGCTGCCTATATTTTGGAAACCCACTTTGATGACTTTTATCAGACAGAACGTATACCTACGGATCCTCCGAAGGGTAAGTACACGTTTGTGGCCCAATGTGGTCTGAGCGGGATTATCCTTGGACCGCCTAACCATCACGAGTACCAGTCCAAACTCGTCAAGTTACATGCTGAGCGATTTTCCTACATGCCGTTTGAGGAGTACAAATCATATATTCGGATTGTTCGGGACGAGGAAGCTGTGAAGAAATGGATCGAAGAGCAAAGTTGGAAGACGCAGTACATTTGTCTAAACGTGCCTGAACCAATTAGATTGGAATCACGGGAAGCGGTAGACTTGCATTTCAAGCAAGTCCACCTGCCTAATTTGGTCCATAAGGAAGGATCGATTACGTTGGTAGCTAGCAAAGCATTAAATCTTAAATGTCGGCGCTTACGGCGATTGACCCGAATAAACATAATTAGGGAAAAGGAATTCCCCATTCGCCTGGTACGAGTTTTAAGCGATCAGCTTACTCAGATGGGGTTGCAGTTCTTTAAGGTCAAAAAGATTACGCATGTGGCAGTTTCGAGGCCGAGATATTTAGACTTCGAGACCACTCCAGTATCAGAAAACGTAAAGCGCATTGTCAAATATGTGAGGGAACACCCCGGATGTACCAGGAAGGAGTTAATAGAAGCATTGGCTCCGACACCGCCCATGGAAATCCCCATTACCCCTGGGGAAGGACAAATACAGAGTATCGAGCCCCAACCAACGCCTGAACAGCTTGCAATCATAGCTGATTTACATTGGCTGATTTTGCAGGGACACGTAGTGGAGTTTTATAACGGTAAGCTTGATACTGCAAAGAAACCATCGCGGGCGAACCAGAAGAAATCGACATTCCAACACCCATCAACCCCTGCAACGGGAACCACGCAACAAGTGACTGAAAGCGCCTCCTCTCCGGAGCCTCAAGCAGTGTCTGAAGCAGCGGGTGAAGCTGCCCAAAGCGAAGAAATCCCGGAAATCGAAATGCAAGGCGCTACAGAAGCTAGTACTGAAACTACAGCACTGGAAACTAGAACTTCTAAAGACTCATTTTGCTGCTAATCCGCCAGGGGTATCAGAGATCGCCGAGCCCCCTCAACCACAATCATAAATCAGCATGTCTCGGATTGGTATCAGGATCAATGCCCCCTAGCTTAAGTAGCAAAATAAGCGGTGCAGGTAGGATGTTCGTTTTCATTGATGACTCGGGTCGCAAACCATCGAACTCATCAGTTCGCAACAATACTGCCTATGTTATAAGAATTTACCCGGAGATAAATCCAACCTTTCAACCTTTTAATGCTTACCATTACGCACCTTACACCAATTAAACTTCGTAGGCATAAAGACCAACGCTCGTCCGATAATTTAATTCGGGCCTATTCCCCTACTTTCCTTTTTGTCATTATGGCCAATTTGTTGGGACCGTGATTGGCCAGTTTGAAGATCCTTACGTGCTTTATCGACCCTGTGGGAAGAAAAAGTACTAGTTAGTGTACTCACCTGATTCTGCAAAAATTTGCAATTACCCATTATCTTTAAAAAAACTTGTCCATGGTCCAAACGGTGGAGCCGTGACGGTAGAGTCACCAAGTAAAAAATGTCAAAGGAGAAAAAATGGGAAAAGACTTCAACGGCAGCGATGCAAGAGCATAAACCGTTAAATTCCAAAGTGAGTTTATCATCCCAATTCAGTACAGGCCTTCCCCTTTATCCCAGGCGGGCAGCTTCGCCATTGGGCAATGCTGGGATTCGGATATTGTCGAAAAAATTAACGGAAAGAGACAAATCTGGCGTGGTAATTAACGCAGGTGTCATTAGTCAACGAATTTGTAGTCCAATCTTCGACGGTGTCTGAAGTGACAGCAATGGGTAAAATATTTTCGGGCAACTTAACAAAAAATAAAGAGCGCCGTGGAGGCTAAACCATCACGCAATAGCGGTGTTACCCCTTACCCACGATGTCAAAAGGTATGAAGTAAGGTCAATCCCCTCCCCTTCCCTAGCGTATATTTTTCCGTAAGATCTCACTTGGATACAGCCTGGTGTTCACCCCTTGCTTAAAAATTAAATAAGTATAGGTGCTACTCAAAAACCAGCATTTGGGAAACTCCTGCCGTCATAAGGAATGCAGAGGTAAGCGATCGCTGCTTAAAGTCGATATTTTAATAAACCCCTGCTTATGATTTTGCTTTTTTGGCGGTTGAATGACAAGTGGTTGACCACTTATCTGTGGTGGGAAAAGGTAGCCCATTGCAGCATTAGCAACGTCAATCCGGTAAGCGCGATCATGCCAAAGCGTTACACGTCTGGTATTAGCTGGTATGGTCGTAACATAAATCCTGAGTTCGCCTGGCACCGTAGTAATTAGTTCTTCTCGCCAATCCCCTATGCAATCAGCGACAGCTATCACACGTCCTTGGTAAAAGAAACGGGGTTCTTCTCGAAGTCGTTTGATGGCGCCCAACATTGCCACCCATTTAATGTCAGTCTCATCCCAATAAACAGGATATCCTGACAATGCGCCCCAATCTGACGTATCAAGCAATTGTCCATCATTAAGCCGGTAGTACCATCTATNNGGTAGAAATTTTTCCCCGCAATAAAGCACGTACCCTGGGTTTTGGGGATCAAACTTACCGAAAATGCCTTGACTGTGAACGTGAGAGGTAGGGTGTTTACAACCCCACAAAATTTTTCCTGTGGCGGCGTCCACAATGCAGATCCCGTTTGACTGTTGCCGGGTTTCAAAACCATAAACAATTTCCAACCCCGGGCTTGTAGCCAACACGTCAGTCACATAAACGATGTCCGGGTGTCCCATTCCCAAGTTCCAAAGCAGTTTACCATTGTCATCCAAGGCAGCTGCACCCAAAACGATTTCGTCCCGTCCGTCTCCGTCCACATCCACACAATGCATTCCATGCATACCCTGACCCCTGACTGGCGGGTTTTCATTATCACCGTCCCATTCCCACTGAAGGGTTAATTGTCGGTCCTTGAACCTATATGCGCGCACTATCATCTTGGTGTAAGTCCCACGGGCTACAATGAGGCTAGGTGTCTTGCCGTCCAAATACGCTATGCTCATAGTGTTTCGGGAAGCACGATTGCCGGTGGAATCACCCCAATCTTGAATGTTGCCTCGCGGTGGCCAATCCACCCGTGCAAGCTCAGCTCCAGTTAATCCATCGAGAACCGAGAGCCATTCGGGTCCACGCAAAACGTGTCCAAGACTATCCCTATAATCCACATCCACGGGCGCAGTCTTTAATGCGACTTCTGCCCGGCCGTCCCCATCTAGGTCATAGACAATCATGGGTGAATACCAGACTCCTTGTTCAATATTCCAGCCCAGATCACGTCGCCATAAAATTTTGCCACCATGCGAATATGCTTCCACCTTAAACGTGGTTATGCTTGGCCGCCAAACACCCGGATCGGTTATTGATGCCGGCTGCTTAATAACAAAGTCTAGTTTGCCGTCTCCATCTATGTCGGCTATTCCAACTTTGTCGCACACATATCCTCCCGCTAGTGGGATCCGGATAAACGCGTTAGTTGGTGTTGCTTTGACTGTATAGGTTGGCTTGGATCGCTCGACTACCTTTCCTTTGGCAATTGTCCATATCTCGTAATCAACATTCGTTCCTCCGGTTGTGTAATCTATGAAGGTACAAGATTTAGATAGCGGTTGGCCGGTCAATTTGGTTTTCTTCCCGTCTTGGACCTTGTACACCGCAAAGGAGGTCTCCGGTAGGTCTGTAGATAAAAACCGCCAACTTAGTATTGTTGAACCGTTAGGGCAATTNATTGCGATCACACCTCGGTCTAAGTTCTCATATGCCAATGAGCTGGTAGTAGTANCCACTGCGGCAACCANGCTNAACAAGGAAATTGTGATACAGCCTAACCTGGCGAGGGCCGCAAACAGATGTGTACTATCCTCAGTTGATTTACTTCGTAAATAAATCATGGTCGTTTATACTTTGCCAAGTTGGTTCGTTTTCTGCTTACAGTAGCACAAAGCAAAAAATTCGTTCACCCACCTTTAAATTACTGAGTTATCCAAATTGCAAAAAATCTGGTAAGATCGTTTTGGATCGAATTTGTGAAAGCGATGGACCCTGAGCTTCCGACATAGTTAGTCGCGAGGCGTTGCCACGAGCTCAATGGCATATACAAATTCGTCGTAGACAGTAGGACACACTGTAACCCGGCTGGTAATTCCTCTCCGGCAATTATAATGGATTTGCCTAAGACATACGTTTTAAGCTTGGGACGCGCGTAGACAACCAACGTGCCGGTTGTGTAAAGTGACCTAACATCCCACTCAAGTCCAGCTGGTAACTGAGGCAATAATACAGTGGTAAACTGACCTTGGATTTGAGCCGCATCTAAAATCTTATATGAACCTGCCACTAAACTAGGTCCAAGGTTTGTCACAAACAGTGTGCCTCCACATCTCAGAGTCCCTTTTGTTGTTAACACATCGCATTGGTTTGGCGAAACAAGTTCAAAGATTGCAACTGCGGTGTTGGACAAAATTATATCCGACAGGCATGTGAGTGTTCCTACTCCCTGGTCGCCTGGGGACAATTTACCTCCTATGAGCAAAGGTCCTCCAATAATCCCCCTTCCACCTATGGTAGCTCCCGAGAGCACTGTCACAATATTGGTAGCTTCGGCATTGGAACCGTTGATAACAAGACTTCCGCCTTGCACAAGCGTGGTGCCAGTGTATGAATTAGTGCCAGACAACCTCCAAATCCCGGTCCCCACCTTGATCAAGGAAGTAATACCAGCATCTTTGATTGATCCCTTAAACTCAGCGTTATCGTTGCGCCATCCTACTCGCCAAGTCGGATTACTGGAACTGCCATTACCAGGGCCGAGCACGGCTCGTGCCTCACCCTCAAGCGCACCAATTTCGATCACGGCGTTGTCACCCCATATATTGTACGCAGTAATGCCATTGCTCAGATACAAGCGTGCATTTGGTAAGCCTTGCGCATTATTTAATCTGAACTCAGCACTACCCGATCGTGGGCCAACCTTTATTACTCCATTGAACTGACTCCAATCACCTGCAAATGAACAACGGACATAGTCGGTGACTATACGAAGTTCTCCGCTTCCCACCAGGGTGCTTTTGAAAGGACTGCCGTAACCAAATCTTGGTGGCATTAAAACAGTTCCCGTAGATCCGGCGGGGACAATCCATGTATTAGTATGACCGCCCCAATCGGTTCCTGTACTTCCCCCGAATCCATGAAACCGCAGCGTACCCCCTGCAAAAGTTATAGGGCCAGTTCCAAACGCACCCATATTCGCTGCAATTGTACCCGGTTGGAATGTTCCACTTAAAAGGATTGTACCACCACCGTAGCTATTGCAATTACTAACAATTACACTTCCCGAGCCACTTTTTTCCAATACGCATGTACTTCCGGCAATCGCTCCCGGTCCAGTAAATTGGTACGTCTTTGTAGAGTTAATTTTAACACGGGTTGGACTGACGTAGTGAATTATATTGACTGGGACGTTATTGGAACCGGAATCATTGAATTCTACGGTGTTTCCGGTAATAAAGCACGTGAATTGCGAGGTTGAGTCCACCCAATTTGTGGAAATCCCTACGTCCCAAAAGTTCGATTTTCCGTCTCCTCGCCACACAATGGATCGGTTTGTGTATGTGAAGTCAAACACCTTCAAATAAAGGCCGGTATTCTGGATTATAAGCTGGTATGGCACGTTTTCTAATCCCAACAAGTTCCACGTCATCGCATTCCCTAATATTCCTGTGTTGCAGCGTAGAAGTGTGTATTGACCAATTCCTAAACTGCCATTGAGTTTGCGAACTGAAATCGTATTGGAGCCCCCGGCGTACACACTCCCATTTACGAACAACAAATCATTTGAGAGGATAGTCCCGGAAGGATCACTACTAAGGTCTATGAGCAAGGTTCCGTTTGTAATGAAAAAGCCATTATAAATCGTAAGAGTCCCAGCCAGACCATTCCTGCCTGGTGCGATGGCAGCGCTGTTTAGTACCGTTGCTCCATTACCAAGGGTACCAAACCCTGCAACCGTCGCTGGACCCCATACACCTCTACCCCGCGCTATTAGACGGCTCGAGGATAACAAACCGTCAACAGCAAGTGTACCATCTCGCACATGAGTTATGCCTGTGTAATAATTCGTGTTGTTTAACGCTAGAGATCCCTGCCCTGCTTTCCACAACGACATTGGGCCGATAAGACTGCCACTCCCTACAAAGGTATAGTTACCTGGGCTATGGACTACGACATTTGAGGGTTGTAACAATCCAGAAATAACTACGGGCAGGGTATTTGTGCCTGTCATGTCAAACAATACCGTTGCCCCATTAAAAAACACGGTGGCTGGTGGGTCAGCTCCGAACCAGTAGTTGGACAGCCAGTAGAAATTAGTCCGCCAATTAGGTGTACTCTCTAGATCCCACACATTGTTTGTGTTATTGCCTCGCCATACAAGAGTGGCCGTGGAAATCTGTGGTATTGGGGGCAAGTCCATGCCTGGTCCCAAATAAAAACCGGGGTGAGGAGGCTGATTGTAAGCCACATTCTGCCATGCGATTGACAATCTATATTGTGGATCGTGCATGAGCGTGTAGATACGATTCGTCGCCATGTTTGTTGAAACATAAATCCGAAGTTCCGAACTATCGGTAGTCCGCCAGATTACCTCCTCTCGCCAATCGCCTAGGATATCACCACTTAAACATGGGGTTGACTTTGTACCGTTGTTTGCCGAACAACCCGTGGCGGTAAACAAATTGCCTACGTTGTATTTGCTTATGGTAATCCCATCCAATAACTCCCTAGCAAGATCACCGTCCCAGTAAACCAGAAAGTTACATGAGCTGGGTTTACTGCCAACATAATTCCCTCTGGTATCGAAGAGCCCTCCCGAAGCGCTACTCCAGCATAAATATCCGATGTATGAATTCAACAATGGCGCTGCGCAACCCCGGCCGGTATCTCCACTGCTTGGAATACCCCAGTAAATGTAGCCCGTACCAGCGTGCCGAAATTCACCTGCCCCATATTGTGAAGGAGTTTCGTGAACATCCCAAACCTCTAATCCGCGTAATGAGGGGTCCATATCCGAAAGGTGCATTGCATCTCCGTGACCCAGCCCTGTGGAATACAGACCTCGTCCATCATGATCTATAGCGCATGCGCCATATACAATTTCATCCATTCCATCGCCATCCACATCCGCAACGCTGAGATTGTGGTTACCTTGCCCCTCGTAATTTTTGTATCCGTTTAACGTATCGAAGACCCATCGCAGTTGAAGTCTTCCATTACGCCAGTCCCATGCTGCGAGTACAGTTCGGGTGTAGTATCCTCTGCACATTACTACGCTAGGTCGAACCCCATCCAGATATGCCACGCAGGCTAAAAATCTATCTACGCGATTCCCATAGGAATCACCCCAAGAAGAAACATTACCACGGGGTGGAATGTAATTGGTGGTCCACAGGGCTGCTCCAGTACGCCCATCAAACACTGTGAGGTACTCCGGTCCAGAGAGAATATACCCACTGCTGTTTCTGTAATCTGCGTATGGGTTATCACCAGGCATGAGTACAAAATTGCCCATACCGTCCACTGTGCCCGGTGCAGTTTTACAAACCATTTCAGCACAGCCATCACCGTCCAAGTCATAAACCATAAACTGCGTATAGTGAGCTCCTGCGCGGATATTTATCCCCAAATTTATTCTCCACAACCGTTGGCCATTTAGCTTGTATGCGTCTATTATGACCGGTCCCGTATATCCGCTTTGGGAATTATCCTTTGAGTTGCTGGGATCCCATTTTTAAAAACGTATCTCATATTCGCCGTCACCGTCGAGATCACCAACACTTGCGTCATTGGCGCTGTATGTGTAGGCGACACCATCTGGTGTAACGCCGCCTGGAGGGATATCTAAAGGCACCGGGATATAATTACGAATTGGGGTATTCGGAAGCAGGGTTACTAGACCCACCGGGCTCCACTTCGGCACCATCCACTACCGGCTTGATAATGTATCTGTTTGTGAGGGAGGGATTAACGCTGGTATCAATCAAGCACGTAACGTTTGTAATCAGAGATGAGTTAAGTTGATTAGTGATCGTGCCTGTTACACGATACACGTTAAACCCTGTAGATTCAGGATCGGTCCCTAAAAGTCTCCAACTGAGAAACACAGAATTGGTCCCCGTGCGTAATGCGACTAGCCCCCGTCCCAATCGTTCTAGTTGTCGTTGGGCAAATAACATCGTATGGCTGTATCCACACATCACAGCCACAACCAGAAGTAATGCCTTAAGCCTTAGCCTTCGTAACATACTGCCACTATTCAATCTTTATCTGGTAAAAGAAGGCATTATTGTCCCTGTTTACTGGAATAGACGTCTCGAATTCGCCTGATTCATCAAATGTGTTTGTCTGCAATCGCCACCAGTTGGCAACTGGCTCGAAAAGGTTTGTGTGGCCGAGTAGAATAAATCGTGCTAAAGGTTGGCTAGCAACTACCCGCACANTAATTTGCCCATCCTCTTTTAAAAGCACGTCCTTAAACTGCAGAGTTTGAACCAACTTAATGGTTATCACACCATCGGTAGGTAAACGAGAAGTATCCCATTCCATTCCCGCGCACAAACTGGGGAGGTACACAGCCTCAAAGTCGCCTGTATAAACCCTCGCGTTTATGAGCTTAAATTGCGAACCTGGGCGAAATTCTGCGGTTAAATTTGTCACCACAAGAATCCCTCCTAGTTTAATGGTATCAGCACTTATGCAGTCATTTGTGTAGGAAGAGGGGTCTAGCTTAAACAGGTTAGTTGCCCCTGCCCGCAATTCCAGATTACCTGTAATTGTCAATTTGCCGACCAAAATCCCACCAGGATTTAATATTGCCCCACTATCAACAGTTACATGCCCAATTATGGTTCCGTTGCCATAGATTCGCTTACCTCTTCCAACAACCAGCGGCGTATTGCCAAAAGCACCTATATCCAATACAGCATTCGATTCGAGTACTATCTCGCTTGAGTTTGTAATGCACGCAGCGGAGTTAATCTTCAGCGTGCCTTCTGAAACGATCGTCGGACCATTATAGGAATTAGCACCTGTCAGGATTAAAGTTCCTTTACCTTTTTTGGTGATTCCCCCATCCAAAGCCGAGCCTAAAGTTGCGCTGTGCACCAGTGGCGCACTAATCGTCACGTTAAATTCGCTGGTGTCAAATATCGCACCTCCTTCACGCACCTCAGCACTAAGATACGTTAGGGCAGGCAAAAAACTTGAGTTGTTTGATGCTGCCACAACATGCCCGCCGTTAAAAATTATGGTGGCTAAATTCGTTTTCGATTTAACAAATCCACCCACCTCCAATGTTCCACCGTTTAAGCGCAGAGTGTTTGTAGCTGTTGCGCGGTTTACGTAGTTCAAATCGAGCGGATTGGCCCCAGTCGAAAGTACGGCATTGTCCCTTATTGTTACTGTAACGGAGCCACCAGCCTTGTTCCCTCCTAGGGAACAAGGGCCCAATAAAAGTTTGGCGTTGTCCCTTATTGTAATGTTTGCGCTTCGATTATTGTCCCCGCTATCACGCCCCAATGCAGTCGCAGTGCCATAAGCCGTCACCAAAGCATTGGAAGCGAAATGCACTGTTCCTCTGGGGACAATGAAATTCCGACTCCCTAAATGCGCTGTCCCTGTGAAAACTAGCGTTCCGCCTGTATCAGCTCCAGGCCGCCATGAAGCACCACTGCCAAGGACGACCACGTTGCCCGCCCATACACCAGTACCATTGGTTGCGCACATACAGAGATCTGTAGTTGCGTTCCCGGGTATAACGAAGTCGTTGGTTATGACCCGATTACCTTCCAAAGCCACAAATCCCCCTACGTAATAGATTGGGCCAGTACCAATGGCATTGTTATTTGCGAGGACCAAGGTCCCATTCAGGTTCGTGGTTGGACCCGCATAAGTGTTCGAACCGGAAAGTTTAACCAACCCTGAACCAGCTAGCGTTAGGAACCCGGAACCCCCAATAAGCGCAGTGCAATCTACCGCCCCGCCGGTTTTAATGATTAATCCGCCATTGTTTGTAATATTCCCACGGGGCAATGCAGTGCTGTTAATCTCAATCATTCCTGACTCAATCAGTGTAGGGCCGGACCAAGCTGTAACCCCAGTCAAAACAAGATAACCTGGTCCCTTTTTACTCACCATACCGTCGCCATAAATAGAGGCTGGATTTGTAATACTGCCGACAACCGAATACACCAATTGGGCTCGGTTGGTGATAGTACCTCCCAATACGCCATTCTTCTGCATGCCATCACCAAGTTGCAACGTTCCGCCTTCGATCATTACCACTCCTGTGGTGCTGTTTGTTGTGGTGATTACTAGCTTCCCGGGACCCGTCTTGACGATTCGTACACCACCCACTAGACAGCCTGATCCAGTAAATTCGTAATCTTTAGAGGAACTTACAATTACTTCATTTGGGGGTATGTTCCCGACCAACCATACCGGAGGCGTGTTTGACCCTGTGTCATCAAACAACGCATTGTCGCCTATCCTAAAAACAGCAGGCTGACCGTTGTTAATCCAACTAGTATCCAATTCAACCGCCCATAAATTTGAAACGCCGTCCCCTCGCCATACCAAATTTGCTGGTGTGCTGAGGGGTACGACCAAAATGTTAATTGAATTGGTAAGGATAAAACCTTCCAAGGAAGTTACCGAAAATTTGAGCGAGGCTATTCCGTAAAAACCAGGACTGGGAGTGAAACGCACTCGATCCGGGCTGACCAATGACGCTGTGCCATAGGAAGTTTCTAGGATTCTATAGACTGGCGATGCGTTCGTAAATCCCCAGCTATAATACGACAACGATATTTCCACGGGTGTATTAGTCTTTGTAACGGCGTGTGGTTCAGCAAGCCAGTTAAGATAATATTCAATCTTTGCATATCCTTCGGTTGTGATCTCCATTGCGTCATTTTTGAGTGGGTTTGTCCCCATTGCTAATTCCCAGTAATCCGGCATGCCATCTAAGTCCGAGTCCGAAGGTGCCGCGCCAGCCTCAACTACTCCAAATCCATTGTCGGGCAGGCCGGTGCGAGACTGAGAACTTGGTAATGGATTAGGGCCACGAACTCCTAATGAGAGTACCTCGCCCAAGATCAATTCATCGATTTTATCCCGCGGGAACGCCCCTACCACAGACACAACATGTCGGAACGCCCACGCGGAAGGTAAGGTCAACACCATAGTGCTCCACTCCGACCATGGAGAGGTTAAAGCAGTCCCCTCCCCCACGTACGTGGGTAAACCATCTAAAAGGCCATTCCTATTGCTGTCCCTAATATTGTCTTGCTCATAAATGCTTTGATTGGAGCCAATCTGGTAAAAGTCGTTCCCAGGTGTGTCTGTAGCCGGACCCGTTATAAAATAATTGCCAATTATGTCTTGACGGAACTTCCCACTGGTATTTCCGCAAGTGTAGGCGGCCTCGTAATTGTACACCACATTGTTGATGAAAACGGTGTTAATTTTTGATAGTGGTTGCCGGTTATGACCATTAGCAAATAAACACCGGTACCACATAACTCGACCACCAATTTGTTCCATGTGCGCACCAAATTGCTGATAAATTGGGTCGGCAATGAGACACCTCTGAAATGTCACCTCAGAACAATTGACTCCGCCTATGTTATTCCATGGCCCATATTCGAAGGTGCAATGGTCGAATATCATGTTTGTGCCCTTGTACAAGTTGACACAATGCGCACCCTCGGGAGCCAAACTGCCCGGCCTGAAACGAACATGCCGAACGATGATGTTAGATGATAAACCAAACGATACTTCAGCGCCACGGATTGCAATACCCCCACCGGGTGCCGTTTGCCCAGCAATGGTGATATTCGGCTTAACGCTTACTTCCGAGGAAAGTGTTATGTACCCCCCCACGTCAAATATGATTATCCGATTAGGCTGGCTTACTGCATCGCGAAATGAACCTGGTCCACTATCTGCGAGAGTAGTTACGCGGTACACAGTACCTGTGCGTCCGCCTGTGGCATAAGCTCCAAAACCCACTGCGCCAGGAAAAGCCAGTGGGCTAGAATACCCCACAGCAATGGACATCAAAATGCAGATACTCGCACAAGGCCACAGGACAACTTTATTCTGTTTAGCCTGGTTCACCTTAGGAATCTAACACAACGCAGAGTGGTTTCGATATCACCAGAATTGGCGATGTTCCTACAACTGTCCCATTTAGGGATCGCCCTAGCGGATTTCCAGTCTTACCAGATTTCCATTTTCAAACCATCCTTCCCGTAAGAGTTTGCCATCCGGCGCAAATTGCATCGCGTGGTCCATCACAGAAAAACCCATTCCAGTGCGAAATCGACTTAATACGTCCATTTGGCCAGTACTGGATCCATTTCCATCTTTCTTTAGTGAGGTAGATTTTTTCCCACACTTTACCGCCACCAGGTGCATAAAATCGCTCCACTCCCACCCTCTTGCCCAAATCAAATTCAGCCTCCCACTGTTTTCGCCCATCCCCGTAATACCAAACAACCTTGCCATGGTACAGCCACCGACCGTCATTTGCAATTCCACCTTCAAACTCGCTGATTACCCGCCCTAAGCCATCGCGCTCAGCGTATTTAGTAGAACGAATAATGTTCGTGGCCCCTGACTTTAACAGCACTTCATCAGTGGGAGGACTTGGTTCATCCGAGAGTATCCATGCTTCATTAAACTCAAAGTGTAAGCATGGGTGGTTCATTGAGGTGATCAAATGGATCATCCCGTTGGGTGCTTGTCTCACCACACAATACCCTAAAGTGGGCGCACCAGCTAATCGCCCCGGGCGTTCATGTGGCTGGGCGCCAGGGATTGGCTTGATCCGCCAAGTTTCGCCCTCATCTGCCGATATCGCCACGAAACAACCTACATTAGTTATGCCTGGGGGACGATTCCCACGAATATCTTGGAAATCCCCTGCGTACAGTATCTTCCCGCTCTGCAGCCTAATCACACAAGGTCGTTGGTTATTACCCAGGGCGGGAAAGCTAGATTTTTCCACTTTCCAGGTTTTACCGCCGTCCTTGGAAATTGCCAAGGGCATGTATCCATCGATATGAGTGTTTTTACCGCCGAACCCAAGCAAGGTCCCGTCATTGCACTGGACATATGCGGTGTGACGGCCTGCAGATCGTCCACCCGTATCAAACCAAGTCACACCATCGTTTGTAGTAGCCCAAAGTACCGAGGTGCGCCCTTGGCCGTCGCTGGCCAAATAAATTGTCCCGTCGATGCCCCTGAACGCGGTATTAATTGGCTGTCTATCATGCGGCCCTACCTCCCCGATAAATTTGGGGAATCGCACCGGACTCCACGTCACTCCGTTGTCCGACGATTCAATCCATTGGAATGGGTATGCAGATGTCAGTTCAGGAGATCCCCAGAAAAACCAGATTTTCGGCCCGTCCGTAAACAACAAAGGCGCGTGATCATTTGCACCTGCGAAATCAATGAAAGGTTCTGGGAAATCCCACTCATCGGCTCCGAACCGCAGTCTNCTAATTATCATCGACACTTCTGATTCATATTCCGTGTAGGAGGTGTAAAACACGGCTAATACATCGCCGTTTGGGCACACCGTTAGCGCGGGACTATGGTTATGACCGCGATAAAAAGGCGGGAACCCACTTGTGATTATGGCTTGCCGCTCGGAGTTATCCAATGGTACAGGCAGTAAATAACGTTTTCTGAAATAGGGCTTTTGGGGTCCAATCATAGCCAAGTTTGTGTTTTGTTTAATCCCTGCAAAGGCAAAATTAGCAGGTGGCGGGGTTGGCCTGCCACGCGGCAAATCCCCAAGAACAACCCGAAAGCCGATCCTGTGCTTTCCAAACCGGCCAGCCTGGTCCACACCAAACGATGGGGCTATGCTAGACCGGTGCGTGATATGCGCATATAATGCCGCTGAATCCCTTTTCGTTGTATCGTCAAGGCGCCCACCACGAACAACTTTTGTCAGACCGGAAATCCTCCCCACAGGGTCTACCGCATGCCCACCCTCATACAAATCATACCAATCCAAGCACCATTCCAACGGGTCAGTCGTAACATTACTAATCCCCAGTTCAATAGCCTTCGCGGCAGCGTACTCCCATTCAGCTTCTGTTGGCAATCTATAACTCCGCCCTTCCAATTGGCTTAACCATTCGCAAAACTCCACCGCGTCATGCCAACTAATCCCCGCCACATATGGTAGCAAATTCGTATTCCCTTCAAACCGTGGTTTAAACCGTCGGAATTGTTCTAAGGTGACTTCGGTTATCCCAATGTAAAAATCCTTAGTGATAGTGACTGGATGGGCGGGTAATTCTCCAAAACACCTGTCTGGGTCGACCTCAATGTTTGTGTTACCCATGGTAAAACGACCCGCGGGGACTTTCACCAAAACCATTCCCAGTGAATTAGTGAAAAATTCGGCCGCGCTCACCCAACCGCAAATCGCTAACAACGCAACCCAGACAAAGAACTTAGTTGAAATTCCACTCATCTTCCCAAATAAAAAAGTAGGCGGTGATGCCTTAATGCACCACCGCCCCTCGATTTTAAAGATGGTCGGGGCGGCGAGATTTGAACTCGCGACCTCTTGCACCCCAAGCAAGCGCGCATACCAGGCTACGCTACGCCCCGATTTACCTAAATTGTAGAGGCAAACCGCAAGCATGCAACTTGTTTGTTAAAATTTTTCCAAAGAGGTGGAAACCCGAAACACACACAAGCGTGCCTCGCAAATAAACCCTTGCTGTGGTAGATTCACATATTCCCAAAAGGGTTTTGAAGTTGCCACCAAAACCCAAAATTGACGCCTATCTATGATCAAAAAGCCACCGAGGGGATTTACTTGCTTGCTCGACCACGGTGATTGTTTGTGGTGTCGCCTTTAGCATATTCATGAATTGCATCACTGATAGCCTTTATCAAGCGAACCTGGTACCTGGGATCCAGGAGTCTTTCGCGTTCACTTGGGTTACTTAAAAACCCAGCTTCAATTAAAATCCCTGGCATCTTTACTGAACGCAAAACCTCAAAGTTACCGAAACGTACGCCACGGTCCTGCATGCCAACTTGCTTTACAACGTTACTCTGGACAAGAAAGGCTAAACGCACACTTTCTTTTATTTGCTGCGAATCCATTACTGCAGATGAAGATCCCGGACGTCTGGTGTTTGTTGAACGTCCATTAACCGGTGTCAGACAATACACCTCAATCCCTTTCGCACTACCAGGGCTAACTTCAGTCGCATTACAATGCAAACTCACAAACACATCGCCCTTTACTGCATTGGCTTTAGCTGCCCGGTCTGATAAGGAAACCACGGTGTCCGAGTTCCGTGTCAGCACCACAGTATAACCCTTAGATTCAAGCTGACTCCGGAGTTGTTTAGCTAGCGTAAGCGTGACTGACTTTTCAGTTATATTCCGATAACTGTATCCCCGATCACGCCCACCATGACCAGGATCAATCACCACAACCCGAACTCGCCTGGGTGCCCCTGCTTGGAAAAGCGGTTTTATCACGTGTTCCAAGTCCGCCTCGGAAACCTTTAAGGAAGTCGGGCTTGCCTGAACAAGGTAGAATAACCATACACGCACACCATTGAATAAGGCACAGGCAGAGTTATTTTTCAAAACCATGGTTCCCCTGTTGCCAGTTATGCGCCAAACCTTACTCTCCTTCTCCCAAGTAACATTTAGCCCTTCAGACCGCGCCCATTTTCTTAATTCCAAGTAAGGAATCCCAGCACTACCGTACCCTAAAACAACAGTTAACATTACAGCCAGCACCGTGGCCGCAAGCATGCTTGCCCTTCCCTGCACGCCCAAACTCATAAAGTAGCTAAAATGCGTCTAAAATTTACACCCCTGCCTAAAGATTCCCAAGCCGAAACCATCTGTTTGCAAGAATACTGCCCAAAACTACAATCCAAAGTCGCGCGCCAAGAAAACCCTTTCTTGGGACGGTCGGCTTAGAATACAAAGTATGAGATTACAAACTGCCAATAGATGCGGTTCAGGTCGGTTTACCCCCCTAGACCTGCCGACATTCCTGGATAAGCCTGTTTGCCCCGCATATTGCTAAGGCTCCAATCAATTACCGAAATTGAGCCTTCACCTCAGGTTGTAGTAGCACGCTCAAAGCCCAAATCCCGATGGGCAACCCAATCACGCAGCAAGGAGATATGCACGGAATCATGGCTAAAATCGCCGCTGTGATCGCCCAATTGTAGCCCTCCAGTTTTCTCATCTTCAGTCCGCCATAAAGGATCAGCGCCGCAACGGCAATTCCCAACACCGTAAGCACGAGGTGGTAGAAACTGTTCCTTATCTCATCAATTTGTCGGATTTCTTTGGGCAAGTTCTGCATCAACTCCAACTTCCACCCAATAACATTCACCGCTAATGCAAATAACCCCAAAAACAGTCCAAAAGCCGCCATTAAGATTAACCCAATCGCAGGCCCATGGACCTTTCGAAGCACTGTTGTGGCAGAAACAACCGCAGGCACACCAAACTCGCCAGCGAATTCAGGAAATTCACATAACGGCTTCCACTCCGTACTACCTAGAACCTGAGCTTTAGTATCTGCAACTAAGCGACCTTCGGCAATCCATTGTCTGATTCGGTCCGCACTAACAGGACCATACTCTTTGCCATCTGCACCAATTACCTTGTACATAAGCTTTTAGTTTCACGTCAGTTGATTTTACCGTCAGACTATCACACGTATCAATTCAACTCTCGGCCTACTGTTTTCAAAGGCCCGTCGGTTTGAAATGTTTCAGAGGCAGGTTACGTAGTACAACGAACACAATCATTACGCCAAAAAGCATCCAAAGTAACGCTACCGAAACAGGCGAACAAGTACTTGGCGCCCCACCTTTGGCATGCAACACAACGCGTACCCCTATCCAAAGCCCAAATGGGATCAGCAACAACACCAGCGGATTCATTCGTAACGCACCAGTTAGATCCCCGTGCAGTAACAGGTGTATAGCTCGTAACCCACCACAACCCGGGCACTCCAATCCGGTTAAAACATGGAACAAACAAACAGGATAAAAATGGTTTTCTGCCGGATTATAACGATAGAGCACAAATACCCCAATGATTACCCCCAACGCTGTACCCCACAACAGCCATGAGCGGCTTTGCCTTCTTGTATCAATTATTGGCGGTTTTTTTCTAGCCCACCTCATTATCGGCACCATTGAGTTAAAACGAGACATCCGAAAAACTAGTGGCCCTGCTAAAAATCCGTCACGGCTGAAGTGTTTACCCTCTCAACCTTCTCATCCCGAAGCATAATCCTAATTGGTCCGAACTTTTCCTCTATGACCCATTTCAAACCGCAAATGCTAAACCAAAAAATTTGGCTTGGCGCGTTCTGGAGCAAAGGAGTCCAAACGCACCAATACTCATTATACCTCCTCCGTACAGCTTTTGAGCACATCTCTGAACCATCCAATCCTGTCTTGGCTGGGATTAAACGCGCGTTCACACGACTACATTCCTTTGTACCTAAAGGTGTAAGCAGCCAAACTGAATCGTACGACCCCGAATTCGCTTGTGTCAAACCAATTTCTTTGTGCCCTTCAGAAACGTCTCGGGTACAACAATGGCAAGGGCGCTTGCCCTGAACTAAGGTTATGGGTTGCCATTGTCTCAACGTGTCTGGGCCAGATGGCAACTATCAAAACAAAACATTAACCAACGTGCTGACAAAAGCCCCGCTACACGAAGGCAGGCTAAGTATGAGCTTCGAGCTCGCCGTCATATCTGGCCACCGCACAGCCTACACGGTTACTCCTAAAGTCTGCAGAGGTAATTGCGGCTCAGGCTCCCCTGAGCAGCACCATCCTCCCATATCCGCATCGCCAAATAAAAAGGTTATCAGTTTCCCGTAGCCACCGTCGTAAGACGGTGGATTAAAAGGGCGGTCAGTCACTTGGCGTCCTACCTCCCAGAGAACCTTCAGCTAACCACAATTAAACCCAGCGTTCCCTTCCAATTATGCTATTATCACTCGTGTGCCAATAGAGGAATTTCTCCGCCGACAACCTCCAGGGCCGAATTCAGCTACCCGTACCGCCACGAACGTGATCAGCAGGACCAGTGCAATCTCAATCGCCATGCAACGAATGTTACCGGTGTACACGCGCACGAGCCAGCGCAAACCGTTTGTAGTCCGGCCCATACACCTGCGGAGCTGGACAGGAGATACAGCTCCGGTTTATGTGCAAGCGATTCATTGTGTCCACACGCTGCCCTGCCAGCGTGCACCCCACAAATCACAGCCCAAGACCGGCCCACAAACCGTGTTCATGATTCGCGCCTCAGCCTGGTCAAAGTTGATGGGTTAAGCTCAAGCCTGCCAAACCACACTCATGCGTCCAGACAGGCCGGACTACAAACACGCAGCCACAAAACCTGCACTGTAAACACAAAACTTGGCGCGCGTGACAGTACGGCATGATTCTGCTATCCTGTTGCGCGCTTAGAAACCGGTTGGAAAAGCAAAAATGTTATGCCGAAAAATCGAGTTATATATTGGGGCATTGTGATCCTGGTTGCCACGGTGCTGTTGTGGCTCGGCGCGCAACTCACAAAACGGATCGAATGGATTTTGCCGTACACTGGAGGGCTGGCTCTGGCAATGATCGTGGGCGGGTTCATCTACGAGCTGTGGAAAAACCGCGCACGCAAACACACCAATCCGCCCCCGAACAAATAATACTCTCTCGACTCCGCCTGGCCCGCGCATGAGCGCAACACAAACGGTGCGCCGATTTCTAATCGGCTTTTGATCTCACGCGTGCGCAGACCCGGCTGCAAACCAACTCTACGGTTTGTCCAACAATACTCACACGACCAGCGAGGATTCCACCAGATGGTACTACGATGACCGCGCCTTGCGCCCGGCACTGAAAATCTGGTTCCTTCACGCTTGCAAGTGACACTGCCCAAGCACAAACTTGCACCCGATGCCGGGCGCGTCATGCCAGCTAATCAAGCCATCATTGCGACGCTTCCACGCCGAAGCCAGGCGGCTGCGGCCTGTGGACGACAGCGTGGGCAAGGGTTTAACAACGGTCGCATCGCCAGCCGC
>Ga0065718_1000060_pt1 | contig 19765 bp, 18 predicted proteins | sample GBSCel77sediment_2_FD_59105 | JGI IMG/M metagenome (GOLD analysis project Ga0065718, IMG submission 59105) | Hot spring sediment microbial communities from Great Boiling Spring, Nevada - cellulolytic enrichment CS 77C v3 (version 3) | ecosystem: Environmental > Aquatic > Thermal springs > Hot...
GACTACGAAACAGTCGAAAAGCACGGTTTCAAGAAGCGAGTCTTCTTCAAAGAAGATGGATTCGTACTGATATAGACCGAGCCCCATCCTTCAAGGATGGGGCTTTTTGTCTCAATCACGATACCTTCCTATCTTCAGGATCTTTCCGATGTTCGCATCTGGATTCAAAACGGGCTCAATCAAAGCTTTAGCAGAAGTCATAAATATGGTCACACCGGGACCATGGCCTGCATATTTGCAGTCGCTGTGGATCACAACTCCGATGCTTGCAGCACCTTTTCTGTAGCATCGACCATAACTGTTGTCATGGTCTTTGATGTAAACGATGTCGCCAAAGCGAAGATCCAAGAGTCCATGCTCCTTCAAAGCGTCTTGATCTGCCGTCATGATGTCGTAGTCACCCGTACCCATNCTNGTGGAACCTATGCCCGAACCCATCAAGTAGGACGGTACAACCGCCACGACGGGAACGAAGAGTTTTCCATCTTTCTCTTCGATGCCGAGTTTTTCGAACAGGTTCGGATCTATGTTGTACACGTGAACATCGGGATAATCCAGAAGTTCCAACCCTTGACCGAAAGACTTTATCAAGATCTTGTCGTCCAGCGTTAGCTTCTCGAGAACTTCATCTGGAAAATCTATCAGGACGTGTTCCGCACCACCATGGTGCCCCGTGACGATCCCCTTGGCACCTTTCGCATCTCCACTGACGACTCGAGCTTCGTTTCCAATACAAGCGTAGAAATTGTAACCCCTGTTCTGTCCGGAATCACGCTTTTCCTGGTCCAGAATCGTCGAAACACCCGGCTCAACGTGGTCTGCCGCCCAGCCAAAGACGGGGTCTCCCACCTTGACGTTGTACGTGATTCCACCTGTTCCAGGGAGCATGAAAGGCTTTCCATCGTGCGCGACCGCGTGCCTTCCACTGTGCTCGGGTTTGACGATCGTTCCCTGAACGGAAATCATGACCAGCCTTTCCTTGTTGGTTCTCATCCTCTCACCCCTCTGCTATGATAACATTCAATGACTGGGAGGAATCAAGCTTGGACCTTGTCGCGGAAATCTATCGAAGACTGTACGAAGCTTACGGGCCACAGAGCTGGTGGCCAGCCGAAACGTGGTTCGAAGTGGTCGTCGGCGCCGTTCTCACTCAGAACACGGCCTGGAAGAACGTCGAGAAAGCCATTGAGAATCTGAAGCGAGCCGGGTTGCTCGAACCGAGGAAGCTTTACGAAACGAATGATGAATTCGTAGAGATGCTGATAAAGCCTGCAGGTTTTTGGAAATTGAAAACGAGAAGACTGAAGAATCTCCTGCAAAAGCTTGCCGAGCATGATTTCGATTTCTATCGCCTCAGAGAATCTCTCACGAGGGACGAGCTACTCTCGGTCGCCGGAATCGGTCCAGAAACCGCCGATTCTATTCTTCTGTACGCCTTCGAGCAACCAGTATTCGTGGTCGACAACTACACGAGGCGAATTCTCACCAGAGTTGGAATTCTCAATGGTAAAGAAAGCTATCCGCAGATCCAGTCGATGTTTCACCGTGCTATCAAAGACATAGAAACCATGAAGGAATACCACGCGTTATTGGTCGAACACGCGAAGAGGGTTTGTAAAAAAAGAGAGCCCAAATGCGACTCTTGCGTTTTGAAAGATCTATGCAGAACCTGCAACAAGATTCGAACTGAATTCTAAAGTGCTTGAAAGAAAACCCCGTCCGGGTGGACGGGGATCTTTATTCATAGAGCTTCCATTAGGTCCTTCGTTCTTTCGTAAAGTTGTAGATAGATCTGATAGTATCTGTCGTAAACCTTCTTGTTCTCAGATCTTGGTTCCACAGGTTCTTTGTATTTCACCCACTCCTTGATGCGTTCGGGTTTGTCTATCACTCCAGTACCAAGGCCCGCCAAGAACGCATCACCAAAGGGCGCTTCTACGAGACTCGCCACCTGTCTCATCTTGAATCCTGTCACATCGGCGAAGATCTGCACCCAGACGGAAGATCTTGCGACGCCTCCGACGATCCAACATTCATCGTTCAGTTTCAACCCCGCGTTCAATCCGGCTTCTATGTTGTGTCTCAACGCGTATGCGCCTGCTTCCATGAAGGCTTTGTAAATGTGAGCTCTCTTGTGATAGAGCGTGACACCGAAGACGACACCTCGAGCACTGGGATCCCAGATTGGAGATCTTTCGCCCATGAAGTAAGGTAAAACAATTATCCCATCACTTCCTGCAGGTATGGATTTAACCTCCTGATCGAGCAGTTGGTAGGCAGATACCCCCATTCTTTCTCCAACGACCGTTTCTGATTCTGCGAATTGCTCTTTGAACCAGCGCGCGAGGGCACCAGTGGTCGCAGAGCCTCCAAAGGTGTAGATCCTTTCTGTGTCGTAAACCACGTAAGGATAGCTCACCAGACCAAAGGCAAGTTTGCTCCCATCGTGCACTGTCCCCCAGCACGTGGAGGTTCCCACCATCGCAACGTGTTCTCCTTCTTGCAATGCACCCGCAGAAAGCTGTGCTACGGGTGCGTCTATTCCTCCAGCCACGACAGGAGTGCCTTCCAATAGACCACAGAGCTCAGAAGCTTCCTTACTGATCTTTCCAACCACATCGGAAGACTTGACGATCCGTTCCGGGAGATATTCGATTGGTATGCCCAGAACGTCACACATCTCTTTCGACCAGGTGAGTTTTCTGATGTCAAAAACACCGCCGAGGTTTCCCGCAGACGAGTAGTCTATCACCAATTGACTCGTCATCTTGTAGATGACGTAGTCCTTCGGNGTAACGAACTTGTAGATCTTCTTCCATATTTCTGGTTCGTTGTTCCTGATCCACATGATTTTGGTGAAACCGAAGTAAGAATCGACGTAATTACCAGTTATGGAGAAGATCTGCTCCTTTGGTACGTTTTTCTTGACCCATTCGGTCTCTTTCACGGCGCGCCTGTCCATCCATATCAAACAGGGTCTCAACGGCTGCATGTTCCTGTCGACGGGCACACCAGAACCACCATAGAGACCACTTATGGCTATGCCCGCAATCTGCTTCTTGGGTACGTTGGCCTTTTCGACGACCTCTTTCACCGTTTCGATGACTGCCTTCACCCACACATCCGGCCACTGTTCGGCCCAGTTGGGTTTTGGAGTGATCACATCGTATTCTCTTGAAGCTTCAGCGAGGACAATTCCTTTCTCATCCACAAGTACGGTCTTGGTTCCTTGCGTTCCTATGTCCGTGCCGAGCAAGTACATGGTTCATTCCTCCCTGTGACATTCGCAACCATCCACTGTGAATATTTCCCAATCGAGATAATTGTCGAGAGCCTCAACGACGGCCTCCTTAACCAAGCTCTTGTTCGCCGCAACATGATGTTCGAACCCGTACTTGGTGATCAACCTTAGGAGTGATCTGAGATTCTCAATCCTTGCAACGCCGTAACCACCAAAAGTTTCGATTGGATCGTCCGTGAACTCTCCCTCTGCCACGAATCCAGCGATGATACCTTCGTCATCGAACGTCGAGAGCCTCAAGAATGTCACAGGACCTGGCGATATCCTGCCAACGCATGTTCCATACGCGTTCTCCGCCCCAACCGTGCCTGCGATTATTTCCTGATAAGACATCTCACAGCTCTTGAAGAACGAAACGGGCAGGTTGCTGCAGTGGAACATCACAGCTTTTTCTGGATCGTTTCCGTAGTTGTTGTTCCAATCCAACAGTGCAGAAGGTTTGCCAGACGCGAGCTGGAGTATGTACATTGACAAAGCACCCATAACGTCTGTCTCACACGCACTGGGTAACAACGATTCCGATAGCAAACTCATCACTGCACACGGTACGACCCCGTACAGCAATTCCAGCGCTGTCCAGCATTGCAACGCCATCGCTTGAACCTTGTTCTGTTCGATCCATTCGTTTATCGCGGCGGCCAGACGAGCCATCCTTTCGAGAGCTTCGCTTGGAACTTTGTTAACGTTGAACGTCTTTTTCGAGTTTCTCAAGCTCATGTACTACTTTATCCGACTTCGACTCGAAAGCTTTGGCACGTGCGATGATTTCCGAGAGATCGACCGTCACGACGCTGATGCCGTGTCTTTCCAGTATCTTCTCGCTGAACCTCACCGTGTTGAACGCAGCGGGTCTCGCGCCTATAGCTCCGATCTTGAGTCCCTTCAGGCCTTTCACTATACGGCACACAGCCAGGAACTTCTCCAGATCCTTTTTGAACTCATCACTCTCAGGTGACTCCACGTGGAACGTTGTGTCCGTGAAGGAAATTCCGTACTGCACGAGATTGTTGCACAGAGAAATCTTTCCGCAGAACGAATCGCGCCTGTGGCTGATGTCCATCTTACCCAGCTCGTCGGGAAAGGCGTGGACCAAGACAGGAACGTTCAAGTTCGACATGCGTATCGCGAGTGCAGCCGAACCTTCGTCACCGAAATTTGGCAAGGTCACAAGAATACCATCGATCTCGTGCGCGTGTTCTCTGAAAAGTCTTGCACACTTTTCAGCGTCCTGAAGGTTCTCAACGGCTCCATATTTTGTATCTTCCGTAGACAAAGTGACAACGTTGACGTTCATATCTTCCAGAACCTTGAGGATCCTCTTCCTGCCCTCCTCGACGAGCGAGCCTGGGAAGAATCCTCTGTTACCCACGAGAAGACCCAGCGTCACTTTCTCTGTCATTCTTCACACCTCCGAAAAATTTTTATTCATGTACATTTTAACCTTTATTCTGTCCGTACTTCGTATGGTACTGCAGATACAGCCTCTCGACTTCGTCCTTAGCCAGTGGCACGGGAACGGTCATCATTTGAGCAAAATAAGCGATCCTTGCAACCTCTTCCAGAAAGATAGCCTTCTTGATGGCGTCATCCAAAGAGCTGCCGACAACCATAACGCCGTGTTTCCGCAGTAGTACCACACCAGATTTTCCAAGCACTTTGAGCACGGCCTTCGCTATCGCCTCAGACCCCACAGGCGCGTACTCGCTCAGCGGAATTTCCTCGCCGAAAACGTCCGCGTGCGCCGTGCACAAAACTGGGATAGGCTTCTCCGCGACGGCCCAAACGGTGGCAAAAGTCGAGTGTGTGTGTATGATCGATTTTGCCCATTCGATGCTCCTGTACAGATGTAGATGTGTTGCAGTGTCAATGGATGGCTTTTTGTTCCCTTCGATGATGTTTCCGTCCAGATCAACGACGACGTAATCTTCAGGCCTCAAGAGCGAATAAGGTACTCCCGAAGGCTTGATAATCACGTGCTCGTTCACTTTCACACTCACATTTCCACTCGTGTACGCCACCAAGCCGTACTTCTCGAGCGTCAGGTGAGCCTCGTGAAGCTGTTTCCTCATTTCCTCGTACAATGCTCTTCACCTCTTCTTTTTTCAGTCTCGCTCGATTTCAATCACTGTGCATGAGAAGGGTTTAAACGTGTGGGTGAACTGTGAACCGACTTTGATCTGTTNGCACGCGATGTCGACGACGTTNGGATGATCCANCGAGTTGCGGGCGTGCACATCTGGCCCGCTCAGCACGTAAGCGCGTGCGATTTTCTCATCCATACCTTTGATCGTGATCGAGACTTTTACCGCATCTTCTTTCTTGTAGTTCACCACAGCTAAGTACAGCTTCTTACCGTCCGCACTCACCGTTGCAGAGGCATCCATGTAAGGTACATCCCCAAGTTCGAACGGCGTTTTCGTGAAGAACATTCTCCCATCTATGTCGTAGGTTTCGGTTTCGATGTGCGTTTCGACCAAGTTCTGCCCNGAATGGTTCACCAACAGTTCAAACGCTTTGTACACTGGTGTCAAGTACAGACCATCGCTTTCCGTGTGTATCGCGCCAAGCGCGTTCACAAGTTGTGCCANGTTCGCTATTGGAACGATGTCGCTCATCTTCTGTAGAGTGATCAGTACCCCACACGCGAAGAGTCCATCTTTCAGTTCGTAGGGTTCTTCAAGTCCTTCTTCCGCGACCCTGTACCAAACGTTCCACTCGTCTAAAGCAATCTTTATCTGTCTCTTTTGTGAAACACGAGACATGTCGATCAACTTCTTCAAACCCAGCAATCTCTCTTTGAGGAGATAAACGGTGGAGACTGTTTCGTAGTAATCTTCTGAACCCGTATAGAAATGGTAGGAAATATAGTCAATGTGTGGTCCAGACACATCGAGGACCTTCAGATTCCATTCTGGATCGTCGTGCCCCACAGCGATGGTCTTTATGGAAGGATCGAGAACCTTCATCCATTTCGCGTACTCCTTTGCAATCTTGGCATACTCATCGGCGTTCATGTGGTTCACTTGCCATTCACCGTACATCTCGTTACCTATGCCCCAGAATTTCACACCGTACGGTTCCATATGCCCATATTTCCTTCTGAGATTCACATAGTAGGTATTCTCTTCACCGTTGCAGTACTCAAGCCAACGCAAAGCTTCATCGAGTGTTCCTGTACCCAGATTCACGCAGATGTATGGCTCTGCACCTATCTCTCTGCAGTATTCGATGTATTCGTCCGTACCGAACCTGTTCGTTTCCACGCTCCGCCAAGCAAGATCGAACCTCGCAGGCCTTTGATCCTTCGGACCAATTCCATCTTCCCAATGATAGTTTGAAGCGAAGTTCCCGCCAGGCCATCTGAGTATTGGGACCTTGAGTTTCTTCACCGCCTCCATCACGTCTTTTCTGAAACCGCGTTCATCAGAAAGAGGAGAATCTTCCTCGTAGATGCCACCGTAGATGCACCTGCCCAGATGCTCAATGAAGTGACCATAAATGTACCTGCTCACCGCTTTCGTTATCTTGCCGGGATTCACCATCACGCTGTACAAAGATCACACCACCTTCACGTGACACTCTCATCAACCTTTGACCGCTCCGAACGTGAGACCTCTTATCAGATATCGCTGTGCCAAGATTGCGAACACCACGACAGGCAACATCGTGACGATTCCTGCTGCCGAGAGCGGACCCCAGGCAACACGCCAGCCTGTGATGTACCTACCCAGGAATATCGGCAACGTCTGAGCCCTCGCATCGTTCGTGAGCACCAGAGCGAGGAGGAATTCACCCCAACTCTGTATCAGCGAAAGCACCGCCACAGCTGCCAAGCCAGGTGCGCTCAGCGGAAAGATAACGTAGAAAAATGTCTGGAAAGTGCTTGCGCCATCGACGTAGGCCGCTTCGTCTATCTCTCTCGGGATCTCTCTGAAGAAACTGATGAGCAACCAGACTCCCAACGGAACCACGATGACAAGGTGTGACAGAATCAGCGCCCACCAGGTGTTGATGAGTCTCAATCGTGAGAAGATGACGTACAAAGGCACGGCAGAAACGATGGGAGGAAGCATCCTGATGGAAATGATCCATTCGGCCAAGAAGGCACCACCAACTTTGTACCTCGCTATCGCGTAAGCGGCTGAGGCACTTATGATCGTCGCAATCAACGAGACAGATATACCGACGATGATGCTGTTTCTGAGGTAAGGAAAGATGTTTTCTATCGAGCCGGTGGTACCACCAAACACCTCAGTTTCCTTAGCTCCAAGGAAGTTCGAGAACGTCGGTTGGGTGGGCCAGAACCTTGGTGGCGACGTGAACCATTCGTTCGATGGCTTGAACGCCGTTATCACAAGCCAATAGACTGGGAAAAGGAAGAATATCAAGCAGAAGACGATCAAGATGTATCTAAACACCCTCAAGATTGCTTTCATCTTTCTTCACCCCCGAAACCAAGCTGTTGCCTCATTCTCACCAATCTGAACACGACGTTCACGAGTAACATGCTCACCAGCAAGAGCAAAACACTTAGCGCGGAGGCGTATCCGATGTTCCAGCCGAATGAAATGCCGACTTTGTAGATGTAGAAGCTGTACGTGTGCGTCGCAGCTCCAGGTCCACCCCAGGTCGTCATGAACACGATGTCGAAGGTCTTAAGACAGTCGATGATTCTCAACACGAGAGCTACGAGTATCAAAGGTCGAAGCAGTGGGAATTCCACATGGAGAAACACTTTACCCCAGTCGGCGCCGTCAACCCTCGCCGCGTCTATCAAATCCTGAGGCACAGATTGGAGGCCTGCGTAAATCATGAGAAATACGAAGGGCGTCCACTGCCAGANATCAATGAGAATGATTCCCAGCTGAGCGTAGTTCATATCACCCAGCCAAGATATCTTGGGAACTCCGAACAATGAGAGAAACCAATTGACAGGACCGAACGCGTAGTTGTAGAGCATCTTCCAGGCCACACCCGAAACTGCAGCGGGAACCATCATAGGTACCAGCAGGGAAGAACGTATGATTTTCTCACCACGTACACCCCTGATCAGAAACGCCACACCTATTCCGAGCATGAGCTCGATCGGAACGGCGATGGCCAAGAGCTTGGCTGTGAACTTGAAAGATTCGATCGCCGTACTGTCCGAAAATATCTGAAAGTAGTTGGCAAGACCTATGAAACGTGTTTCTGCACCTTTCGATAGGTCATAGTGCCTGAAAGAAGCCCATATCATGAAGGCAAAAGGGTAAATAGTCATGGAGAGAAAGAGGGCCAAGACCGGCAGGACCATCAACCAAGGGACCAATCTCTTGTTCTTCATTACAAATGAGGGGGCTCAGCGCCCCCTCTTCACCNCCTTCACTTTCCAAGTACTTCTTGCCACTTCTTTGCNANGTCGTTCAACGTNTCCATAGAGAGTGGCAAAGTTCCAGCGAGTATCTTCGAGAACGTTTCGACCGTTATGTCTTCCAGACGTGGTTCCTCAGGAATTCTTGGTCTGTGAGTCTGAGACACGTAGGTGACTTCCAGTGCTGGAACCCTTGGGTCAGCCGCCCTGACCTCTGGATCTTTGAGCGTCGACATCCTCGCAGGTGCAACAGCGAATCTGAGGAACTTCTGCTTGTCTGCCCATTTACTGGTTGCGAAGGTTATGAATTTGAAGGCCACAACCTTCTTGTCTTCAGGTATGAACTTGTTGATACCAAGTGCCCACTGACCGCTCACGGACCTGCCGGGCATCGGTATGATGCCAACTTTGTCCGCTCCAATCGTCGATTTGAAGATCAAGTATGGTCCGGTCCATTGAGGTACCATCGCAACGAGACCNTGGTTGAAGTACTCGATCGTTTCACCGTAATCCGATCCGAGTGGGTCTGGGCTGTAGGGCATGAGTTTCTTCATCATTTCGAGAGCCTTCAAACCTTCCTCGCTGTTGAACGCAGGCTTGTGGTCAGCGGTGAAGTATTCACCATACTCAAGATCCGCCGTTCCATGCCTCATGATACCGAGTGGTGCGTTTCTGTACTCACCGAAGAACAACAGGTACATGTAGAACAGCGTGTGCGTTCGTGGGAACATGAGTGCGATTCCATACTCGGTCGGGGAGTTCTTATTGAATTTCTTCGTGAAGAATTCAGCTATTTCTTTGACCTCTTCCCAGGTGACTGGCAGAGTCAGTTCCCTACCGTACTTCTCCTTGAACGCCTGCTTCAGTTTCGGATCTTCGAGAAGATCTTTGCGGTAATAGAACAGCATCGTGTTGTTGTANAAGGGTAGACCGATCAATTTGCCCTGCCATTTGCCGGATTCCTCAAGAACCTGTGGTATGAAATCGTCGATATCGAAATCGGCCGGCAACAAGTTTGCATACTTCTTCATGAACTCTCCAAGGTCCTCAAGTCCAAAGGAAACCGCACCAGTCGTCATGACGTCGTAGGTGAACGCTTCGAACGAGCCGGCTTGGGATCTCAGATCCTGCAACAGCTTTGGATAGAGAACCTCCCAGGACAGTGGCACGATCTCGACCTGAATGTCTGGATTCTGCTTCATGAACTCGCCTGCGAGCCACTTCAGAGCGTCCGCGTTGTCCGGAGAGCACAGAACGGAAATTTTGACTGCGGCGAAAGCTGCCACGGCAAGCAAGGCTACAACGATCGTCAGAAACTTCCGCACCATGAGATACACCTCCTCCAACAGAGTTGAACCCCCAATGACCATGATCTTCTTAGGTACGGTCAATTTCTTTACGTCATCATTATAAACCCTTGTCGTGTCCATGTCAAGATCCATCGAAACTATGATCGGAAGACCAAATTCGAGCACAGATCTACAAGCAGAAAGTGAACGAGCATTGTACGTACGTTTCACTACTCAAGCCCGTGGAGGTGCCACGGATGATCTTTCGATGAACTCTGGTTGAAAGACATACTTTTCNGCTTCTCCACCAGAAAGCATCTTCAGAAGTATCTCGGCAGCTTTTCTTCCCACATCNTCCTTGGGATGAGCAAAGGNGGTGAGTACGTCTCTGAAATCACCTATGGGTGCGTCGTCGAAGCCTATGACGGACAGATCGTCCGGAATNGTCAGACCTAATCTCTTCGCAACCAACTGTAGTTGCAGGGCTGTCGCGTCGTTGTAGCAGAAAACTGCGGTTGGTCGAAGTTGTTTGGGCATGGTGAGAAGTTCGTAGGCCATTTGCATCGGCACGCCCGTGAACTCCGACACATTGAAAGACTTTTCGTAGATCTTCTCAAAACCAAGCTCACGCGCTCGTTGAATGAAGCTCATCGCTCTGGCGAAGCTTGGCAGGTGTATCGACTTGTAGAGCACCGCCACCCTCTTGTGCCCGTGTTGATGAAAGACCTCGGCAGCTTTTGTGCCACCGTACGTGTCGTCCAAGACCACACAACCTGCTCCTTCTATGTTCCAGTCGCTGTGCACCAAAACCACTTTGATACCTTGCTTGACGAGTGATTTCATGTAGTCCCTGTTGCAACGTCTCGTGGCGCTGTAAACAGGATCCACTATCAAGCCTGTGACACCGGATTCAACCCACTCCTCTATGATCTGCTTCTCTCGGGAGGGATCCTCCGAAGCGTTACCAAGCAACAACTTGTAACCGTTTCTGAAGAGATAATCCTCTGCCCCAAAAACGACGTAGGGAAATATGTAACTGGTTATCTGCTGAACGATTATGCCAACCAGGTGATTGGTCTTTTCCGAATTGACGAAAGATCCCACGCCCGGCTTTCTGACTATGATGCCTCTCACCACGAGACGATCCAGGGCCTTTCTCACGGTTTCTCTGCTCGCCCCGAACTTCTCCATAAGTTCCTGCTCGGTAGGCAATTTCGTGCCGGGCCCGTACTTTCCAGATTTTATTTGTGAAAGCAGGAACTGCTCGATGAGTCTGTACTTGGGTGCGATCAGATGATACCTCCCTATGTACGTACGTTTAATCCTGATCCTATTCTACGCCGTTGCCTCCACCCAGTCAAGCAGACTCCTGAAAACTACGAGTTCCTTAACGACCGCGTGTACGACAGTTCACACCCACGTGTTTATAATCGACAGTTGTGGACAGCTCGAGGTATGTCTTCTACAGTTTCGCTTTCTTGACGGGTTTCGCTGGACAAGCATACGGGATAATCTTCAACTTACACATGCGCGGGCAACACTTCACAAACGCGCAGATAGGTGCCATCGTATCCAGCAGCCTCTGGGGTAGCGCTGTGTTTGGATTGATCCTTGCCTTAGTTTTGAATAAGTTTGAAAAGCGAAGAATTCTATTCTTCTCGAGTCTTCTGACGGGTATCCTAATGATCTTGAGGACTGTGATTTTGGCTTTCCCTGCACAAATCCTTCTCGCTTTCGTTTTCGGTGCCTTTTCGAGCCTGTCGGGCATGGCTTTCACGGTATCTCTTTTGGCAAAAACGGAACTGAAGAAAAGATATTCGGTGTTCGGTTCTCAGTTCTCAGTTACGATGACAGCGAGCGTTCTGGGAAACATTCTTGGTGGTACCATGGCTGACAAGCTGGGTTACTCTTTCAGCCTCCTGTTCGCCGCAAGTTTGCAACTGTGCTCAGCATTCCTGATCCGAAGAATTGGCAGTGTCAGGAACGTTTCTCCCCTTTTGAAAGGTTTTTCGCTTGATTCTGTCCAGAAGCGCGTGCTCACGTATTACATTCTTTCAAACGTACTGATTGGCTTTGGAGCAGGACTCTTTTTGAACTTCAGCAACCTGATGTTCTACGATCTTTTCAATCTGCCGCTGGGTCATGTCGGTCTGATCATGGCCCTGGCGCAGTTGATGACNGCTCTGGGAAGTTTCAGCAGTGGTGCTCTGCAAAAAAGATTCGGTACGCTCAGAGTTCTCTTGACATGTCATACAGTTGTGGTACCTCTCATGCTTTCACTCTCGTTCACGAGAAATCTGATAGCCTTCACCAGTCTTTACGTTGTGAGGTTCATGTTGATGAACATGGTGAACCCATCCCTTACGGTGCTGGTGTTCAGCAACCTGCCTGAACAGTTGATCATGTCAGCCAACGGATTCGGCAATCTGTTGAACAGTTCTTCGCGTGCATTGGCGGCTTATCTGTACGGCTGGATCGTTGAAGGCCCAAAGGATTACACCAGACTCCTGTTGATCAGTACGTTGTTCTATGGGTTGAACGCATTGCTGACTTGGTGGTTCAAGAAACGTCTTGAAAAGTTGGTATCATAGAACTGAGGTGTGACGTGTGAAACATGTTCTGATCGTGCTGCTGTTTTTTTCACAGATGGTCCTTCCTGCAAGTTTGTTTGTTGTTAAGGAAGGAACGATCGAGCTCTACGATGTCTCTGTTCCACTCATACCGGTCAAATCGGGATCGATCGATGTTTCAAACGCTGTGAAAATCTTGTCCAGTGACAGTCTTGTCTACGTCCTGGGAACGATGAGAATCGAGGCCTTCGATCTGAACTTACGAGNAGTCAGCAAGATCGAGCTGAACCGCAGGATCATTGACGCCGTTCTTTTGGAGGACCTCTACGTTGTACATGACTATTCAATCAGTGTGTTTGACAGGAATTTGAACCTCAAGGCTTCCTACACGTTGAACGAGAGGTTGGACAGAATCAGTGCTTATTCGAATCTNTTGATCGCGCTTTCTGGTGGAAGAATCATCGCATTCGACCGAAATCTCAAGCGATTCTGGGAGATCTCGGCGCCGAATCCCATCATCAGCGCACAGGTTGTCGGAAGCTATCTGATGTTTTCGACGAACAAAGAATTCTACATCATGAACATTTCTCAAGGCATACCCGTGCTCGAATCGAAGCACAAATTCGCTCTGAACTTTCAGCAGATCCTCTCTGTGAGAAACAATCTCGTTGCGTTGTTGGATGATAAATCCATCCTGATGCTCTCGAGGGCAGATCTGTCCGTCATCGACAGATTGAACATTTCGGCAGTTTCGATCACCAGCTACAAAGATTATCTCTACATTGTCACCGACAAAGGTACAATTGTAGTTGCAAGCGTGCTTCCAAGCTCAATCAAGCTTTTCCAGACCATCGCAACGAACGTGAAGTGGGCAGGTATGAGCGAGACGGGTTTGCTGAAGACAACTACCGTGGCTGAAGTTCAAACAACCACCGAAACGACAAGCTATCAAGAGAAACACGAAGAAGAGAAACTTTTGAGTTTCCTCGGGGATGTGAAGCTACCACAAAAAGTGAGTACGACCCTGGCGATCGGCAGGGAGCTCTATTTGTCTACTCTGGATGGCAACTTACTCAGAGTGGATCCGAATANCCTCAANGTTTATCCAACGAAGGTGGCGTTCATACTCACTGCGGATCCAGTTGTCATGGATGATGGGTCCATCGTACTGGGTTCCTGGGACAAAAACATCTGTGTGGTCACTGACAGAATAGCCANNATGGGCACCGATTCGTCCATCTCTTTGGCTGTGGCAAAAACTCCGTACGGTTTTGTCGCCGTCGACGACGATGGAACCTTGTACATATTTGACTCAAGAAGGAGTGGAGACCCGATCAAAGTACGTCTAACAGGTTGGTTCGTGTGTCCACCTGCGGTACATGAAGATTACGGAATATTCGTCCTGGATTGGCTTGGGATACTGCACCTTGTGGACTTTTCTGGAAAAGGGATCTGGTCATCCATCACAGAATCGACAAAGTCGGCAGAGATCGTCGTGACNAGCGAACTGATCTTTGTAGTCACTCAAAGATCAGTTTGGTGCCTGCAGATCAAAGACGGAAAGACAAGATGGACAGAACATTTCGAAAACGCAGAATTGCTGCAGGCAGTCAGTGATGGTGAAACTCTGTATCTCTGTGACGCTGTCGGGAACGTTTATGCGCTGGATTTCTCGGGCAGGACGATCTGGATGAGGGAAAATCTTTCCGCAAGAACGATTCTGTCGACGCAAACAGGTCTAATCGCCGCCGGTGAAAAGTTGTATCTGCTCTCGTCGAAAGATGGTTCNATCCTTTTGGAGGAGTCTTTACCAGTTTCGACAACGGGCAAGATGAAGTTGTCTGACTCGGGTTTGTTGACNCTGATGGCAGAAGATAGAATACTCCTCTACAAGTTGAAGAGTTCACCCACAACAGGTTGGCCGATGTACCTCAGAGATGCTATGAACTCAAGCCTTTTCCGAAAATGATCTGAACAAGTTCGAAAAGATCTTCGCAAGTGCGTACACGACTACGAGGAACTCAAGCCTTCCCATGAACATCCCGATTGTCAGCGTCCACATCGCACCGAGTGGCATGGTCGATGATGTGATTCCACACGAAAGTCCTACACCGGCCAATGCGGAGGCGAACTCGAACATGGCCTCTTCCAAAGTGTAACCAAAGAGAGTGAGGATGATCGTTCCCAGAGCATGGGAAATAACGTAAACTGCGCTCGTTAGAAACGCTTCCTTGATCAGTTGTGGATCGAGATACTTTTTTGTAGAGCCCTTCCAGATCTCAACGTAGACAACGGAACTCTTGGGTAACAGAAACCTTCTGAGTGAGATCTTGAACGCCTTGATGAGCACGGAGAGCCTGTACTGCTTTATGCCACCAGACGTTGAGTCCATACAACCACCGAGCAACATGAACACTATCAGAACGAAAAAGCCCGTGGGAAAAGCCGTCCATGACCTCAGATCGACGGTTGAAAAACCGGTCCCAGTGAGTGCTGAAACCACTTGAAAGATCGCATGTCTCAGGCCGTCCGACAACGTTGAGAAAACTTTCCCAAAACCAGCGAAAGATACACACACCGTGCCCAGAAAAATGAGTATCAACATCTGTTTGGGCTCACTGTTCTTCTTCAGCGCGTGCCAATCTCTACTCCAGAAGGCGTGGTGAATTCCAAATCCCAAGGCTCCGAGGAACATGAGAAACATCAGTATCAGCTCCACTGACACGTTGTTGAAAGACGCAATGCTGTTGTTTCTGGTCGAAAATCCACCTGTGGCAAGCGCTGTGAAGGAATGGTTCAGCGCGTCGAAGAAGCTCAGACCTGCGAACTTCAAAGCGATCGTTCCAAAGAGAGCGTAGAGAAGATAGTAAGTGACTATGAGTCTTGTCGAATGTCTTATGTTCGGTGCTATGTTGTCGACACGACCTTCAGCCTGGTAGAAACCCAAACCTGTTGGACCTATGATTGTGCTCATCATGATGACAGCAAAACCGGCCCCCCCGAGGTACTGGGTAAAGCTTCTCCAGAACAGGATTGGTTTGGGTAAGCCTTCAACGTCNTGAAACATCGTTAGACCCGTGGTAGTCCATCCGCTCGTTGCCTCGAAGATCGCTTGGGAGAAGTTCAAAAGCCCGTAAATCATGTAAGGCAGTGCGGAGATCACGACGGCCGATGCCCAGGAAAAGGTTACGATCACTGCTCCTTCTTTGACCGTTATGACCTCTTCCTTTTCAGCTTTCGACAAACGACTAAGGATCAAACCGATCGTGAGCGATATGAGGGAGGGCAACACAAAGGATATCAAACAGTGAGTGACGCTTGTTTCTTCAAAAATCCAGACGAGAGGAACGAGGAGCACCAAAGAAAAGAACACCAGGAGTCGACCCACTGTACGAAATACGACACCGTATTCATGCATCGAAGATATCATATCATTCACCGACGAGTAAGTTTATCACTTGCGATTGAACCGCTGGTTCACAGAGCACCATGACCCTGTCCTCAGCCAGCAGTTCCGTTTCTCCGCGCGGTATCACGACAGCATTGTTTCTGATGATCGCACCGATGACACAGTTGTTCGGTAGTGGTATATCCTTCAGCTTTTTGCCGACAGAGGGCGAGGTTCTGGGTATCTCGAGACGCAAAAAAACAAGTCTTCCTTCCTCAACGGGTGAAAACTCCTCCATCTCATCGACAAGCAAAAGACCCTGGATCGTCTGTAACAACAGGTTCGTTGGGCTGACCGCTGCTTTCACACCGAGACGATAAAAGATCTCTATGTCTTCCGGATCGTTGACGAGCGTAACTATGCGCTCTACCCCNTAATAGTGTCGAAGCATTTGGGATATTATGAGGTTATCACGATCCGTGTTCGTCAACACCACGACCAGATCCTCACCACTGAGATCGAGCTGATCGAGCACACTCTTCTTGCTCCCATCGCCTAAGATGACAACCGCTGAAAGGTTCTTAGCGAGGCTCTCGCAAGCGCGTGGGTCTTTGTTCACTATGTACACGTGATAGCCTTTTGAAATCATCATGCGTGCCAAATGATAAGCGATTTTCTGCCCACCTATGATTACGAACTTCAAGTTTCTCGCACCCCTAATTCTCGCAGAATACTCATCGCAGTGAGTCGTGTGGGTGATACGATGTCGATGTCGAATTCTTTGAATATGTCCTCGTTCGATGGATCGTTGACTCGCGCTATCACTCGCTTGACTCCGAAGAACCTTTTGGCCACCGTTGAGACCATGAAATTGGTGTTGTCGTCACCCGTCAACGCGACCAACACGTCAGCTTTATCGAGTCGAGCCTCTCTCAAGACGGAGATCTCAGTCACGTCTCCGTTGATCTTGAACCCGGTGAACTCTTCAGGAAGATTCTCGAGCGCTGTTTCATCCGTATCGATCACTACAACGTTGCTTCCAGAAACTGAGAGGCTCGTCGCCACGATCGAACCAATTCTTCCACAACCTGCTATGACCACATACAAAGATTCAGTTTTCTTCATACTTTGCAATCTCCTTTAACGCCTTCTTGTGGTCTGGATCGAGCGCCAACGCGGCCTTCAGGTACTTGTGCGCAAGTGTCTTGTTGCCGAGCTTTTCCATCACCATTGCGTAAATGACGTGCGCTTCTGCATCAGGTCGTATTGAGAAGAGTTCACGGGCAAGTTTCTCGGCTGTGGTCAGCTTGCCTTGCTCCAGCTTTTCCTCCACCAGACGAGCGAGTCTTTCAAAGCTCAGTTGCTCTCTGTTGAGTAGCTCTTCTACCTTCTTCACAAGATCCTGAGCCGAAAAAGGTTTGGAGAGATAGTCTCCAGCACCCTGCTTCAGAGCTTCAACTACGGGTGNGGCATTGGTAACCGCTGAAACTATCANGGCGGGCACCTCTATGCCTTCCTGTTTCATACGCTTCAACAACTCAGTACCCGACATACCCGGCAATCTCAAGTCGAGTATGAGCAGATCAAACTTCACTTTACGTAGTTCTACAAGCGCTTCCTCGCCAGTAGCAATTGTCGTCACACTGTGATCGTTTTCCTCGAGGATCTTTTTGATGAGATTTCTGACGTTCCGCTCATCGTCCACTACCAAAATGTTAGCCATACGCTTTCACATTTTCATAGTGTATCACTCTTCACACGTTCAAGTACCTTCTGATCTCCCAATCGGTTACACTGATACTGAATTCTCTCCATTCTCTTCTCTTCAGTTCCAGGAATTTTCTGAAAATGTGCTCTCCGAGAACTTCTTTGACGAGAGTGGAGTTTTTCATTTCCTCCAATGCGTCCTTCAGCGAACCGGGCAACGATTCTATCTTTATCTGAGCCTTCTTCTCATCGCTCATCGTGTAGATGTTTTCCTCGATCGGCAGAGGTGGGTCGATACGTTTTTCAATTCCATCCAGGCCCGCTGCCACCATCACGGCGAGTGCCAGATAGGTGTTGCAACTGGGATCTGGTGCTCTATACTCAATCCTCGTCGATTTGCCCCTGGCAGCCGGAACCCTTATCAGAGCACTCCTGTTCGCCTTCGACCAGGCGATGTTCACGGGAGCCTCATAACCTGGTACCAAGCGTTTGTAACTGTTTACTGTTGGGTTCGTGATTGCGGTGATCTCCTTGGCGTGTGCGATCAAACCACCAACGAAGTAATACAACGTCTTTGAAAGGCCGTCCGAAGCGTTGGGATCATGAAAAGCGTTTTCTCCGTCCCTGAAGAGACTCAAGTGCGTGTGCATCCCCGAACCGTTGATCCCAAAGAAGGGTTTCGGCATGAACGTGACGTGCAAGTTGTGCTTTATGGCGATCGTCTTCAAAACCAACTTCACGGTCTGTGTGTTGTCTGCCGTCCTGACCAGTTCATCGTAACGAAAATCGACCTCGTGCTGTGAGGGTGCCNCTTCATGGTGTGAAGCCTCAACGTCGATGCCCATCGTTCTAAGAGCCACGGCCGCTTCGCTTCTCAGAGATTCAACTTGGTTCAGCGGTAACAAGTCGAAATAGCTTCCACGATCAAGCGTCTCCGCAACCGGAAAACCTCTCGAATCTCTCGGTACAACGAAGAATTCCAGTTCAGGCCCGGCATAGGGGACAAAGCCCATCTTCTTNGCCTTCTCGACAACCAGCTTTAACCTGTATCGCGGATCCCCCTCAAACGGTGTTCCGTCAGGTTTGTACACATCACAGATCAACCTCGCGCTCTTGATACCGTCGGTTGTCCAAGGCAGAATGGCGAAAGTTTCTGGATCGGGCCTCAGGTACATGTCCGATTCTTCGATTCTCACAAAACCTTCGATGGACGATCCATCGAACATGATACCCCTTTCAAAGGCCCTGGGTAGCTCCTGAGTGGGTATCTCCACGTTCTTGACGTTCCCGTTGATGTCCGAAAACTGCAATCTCACGAACTGGATACTTTCTTCCTCCACGAGCTTCAGAACATCCTCCGCTTTCATTTCGATTCCCCCTCGCGACTCTTATATGCATGTATTTTATGACGAGTAATTTTTCGCATTCGTTAAGGGAAATTAAGTGGAAGAGACGAGTCGGTTCATTTTTCTCAGAACCGATAAGAAGCGCTGCGAATCCTTTGAAACGATCTTAGCGAGCAGTTCTTCGGTGAGCATTTCCAGAACGGGTTTGAACGTGAGTCTGTGAAACTCTGTCGGGCCATAACGACGAAGATTCTCAAGGTGTTCTCTGGTTGGGTAGCCTTTGTGTTTGTAAAAACCGTAATCGGGATAGCGCTCGTGGAACTTTTCCATGAGGTGATCGCGTGTAACTTTCGCAACTATCGATGCCGCAGCGATGGAAGCACTCTTTCGGTCTCCTTTCACTACGCACGTGCCCTGTTGAGAAAGTTTCAACGATTTTCCATCGACCAAAACAAAAGCGCCCGGATAGTGGAGATTCTCGAGGGCGCGGTTCATGGCCATCTTCGTTGCGTTCAAGATATTGTAGAGGTCTATCTCTTCTTCAGATGCAATACCAACTCCAACCTTCGCACACTTGTGTATCTCCTCGAAGAGACGCTCTCTCTGTCTTGGACTCAATTGCTTTCGAATCGTACACGTCCAGCGGTTCGAGCAACACAACCGCGGCGGCGACCACAGGTCCCGCTATGCAACCTCTCCCTGCTTCATCCACTCCTATGATGGTGCCAAAACTTGATCTGTAAAACTCGTACAAAAAGGAACAACTCTCTTCTCATCAAGGATCTATATTACTACAGCTTCATCTTGTGTGACG
>Ga0065718_1003635_pt1 | contig 19719 bp, 18 predicted proteins | sample GBSCel77sediment_2_FD_59105 | JGI IMG/M metagenome (GOLD analysis project Ga0065718, IMG submission 59105) | Hot spring sediment microbial communities from Great Boiling Spring, Nevada - cellulolytic enrichment CS 77C v3 (version 3) | ecosystem: Environmental > Aquatic > Thermal springs > Hot...
AAAACATATAATATACAAGGGAAGTGTGTGTCGCAAATTTTTTGAGCTCTTTTACAGCCCAATTCTGGAAAAGAAGCCTGAAATTCACGCCAATTCGGAAATGACGCAAATTGTCGCAAATTTCATCAGCTGTGGGGAGTGTCAACTAAGATGATCCCTAAAATTAGCCAATCCATTTTTTGAAGGCTTCGCTCAGGTCGAGGTATAGCTCCATGATTCTGTCTCTAGCTTCTTCTTCATTTATGCCTGGCTCCAGAGCCTTCAACACTTCCATGTCAAAGTCAAGCCTTTCTTCCTGACATAAAGAGTACTGTTCAGGCAGCCTCTTCAGCTCGGCGTGCTTAAAATTCTCAAACACTTTTGAGAGCGCTTCGCTCTTTTCATCTGGCAAGGCTGTAACGTCTATGATTGGTAGGAGCCTCCAATGGCTCATTTTAAGGCTGATCCAAGCGCCTTCGGTTTCCTGTCTGCAGGCCAGAATCGTCATTATTCCCCACGTAGAGTTAAGCCATACACATAATGCTTTAAGCCTTTTAATGCCGCTGGCGTTTTTCAGTTTAACTGCGTAGAAAATATTTGAAAGTACAGGCTGGGTGGTATAAACTGAGGTTACATGCGCTGTGTCAAACCGTATTCTATCCGGTATAAGAAGCTCGCTTGCAAATTTTTTGAACATTTTTCTTGCCTTGTCATTTTTTGGGAGAATATACGCGTTTGGTTCAGCTTGGAGTCTGCTTCGTACCTCTTCCTCTCCACCATATAAGCATGGTAGAGCGCTTGGCGCTTCTTCGACCCTTTGGAAGCTGTCGTGGAATTGGTGTCTGTCGATCCCAACGGTGGCTATTTCTCCAAGTCTTTTAATTGGAACGCTTATTCTTGCCTCTCCAAGCCCTATTTTACCCTCAAGCAATTCTAGTGCATAGATTGAAAGCTGCGGATTTGTGAATGCTAATAACTTCCCCCAGTTGTCCGAATGCTTCAGCAATAGTCGCCGTGGAACGGTGTAGACTACACCGCTACATCCGCCTGCTTTCACATAATTGCCTGCATGATAGCCCCTTGCTACTGCGTCAATTTCGTCAGCTTTATTGTATTTTTCTATGATTTCATGGGCTAGCCAGACGCCCTCAAGCGCGCTGTTGGGTTTCCTAAGCAAAGCCACTATACATGTCATTTCATTTTCGCTGTGCTCACGCACTTTCCTTGCGACGATGAGACACTCGCTCAGAGCTGTAGATTCGCTGAAATTGTAGCCTCCCTGCGAGTCATAACTGACAACTACATATTCCAAGTGGAACCTTGAGGCTAAAAGTGCGCGGGCGAGGAACCAACCAACTCCAGAGAGAAGGCTTCTCGGCAGAACGAAGGCTATTCTGCCTCCATCCACAACATTTTCGCCGGCAACATGAAGGAAAAGAAGCCCCTCGCCGGCCTGTCCAACTCCGAGAAGCGGCCTCACGCCTTTTTCGCCGAGAATTGCTTTAAGCTCTCTCAAAAACCCCTCTGATTCGGCAGTTGCGGCCATTTTACGCCTTACTCCTTCCCTAAATTTCCCGTAAAACTTGAGCAGCTGTTCTCTAACACCCTCATCAGCTACAAAACCGAAGAGCCCTCCCCTTTCTCTGCCCCCTCTTCCAGTGGCCCTCGTGAACGGAGGATTCATTATTATCAGGTTAAAGCCCTCTGGAAAGTTTATGGTTGCTTGCTTCTCTGTTGAGGTTGAAACCTTTACAGCTGTTCCGGCTCCAAAATAATCAAGGAGAGTTCTTTGCGCCAAGTCCAAGCTTCCTAAACTCACCATTCCCTCGGAGTTTACCCCTAGCGGAACGGTGTAAAGATCCATATTTTGCAGTGGGACCTCTGGATTGTGAAGGGCGAGGGTAGTGGCAGCAATGTGTGTAGCGAACCTCAGCGCATCTAAGCCCCAGAAAACTTTTTCTAAAGCAGTCTTATGGAACTCTTCAACGCTAACTTCTCGCCCTGTTTTCAAACAGTCCTTCGTGTAAAGGTATAAGAGGGCCTCGTAAGAAGCTGATAGAAGAGTCCCTGAGCCGCAAGCAAGATCAGCAATTCTAAAACTTTCGATGCTTTCAAGTGAGCTGAAGCTTCGCCATGAAGGGTTCGGCGTTGCAAGCGCCAACCTTGCCAGCAGATATGCTGCTGGCACACCTGTAAAATACGTAGCAAAGTTTTTTCGAACAGCCCAATCTCCAACTATAGAGTGGTATATTTTGCCAGCAAAGTCTCGCCGCAACAAAACCCTGTTGCTGGCTGTTTTCCTCGCTAGCTCAATCAAATCCCCAATTCTAGGCTGAACTTCCGGAGGAAGTTTTTCAATGATTTCCCTCGCAACTCTGAAAATCGGCTGATAGTTTATTTCAAGAATGCGGTCAAAAGCCTCCTCGAGAGCTAAAAGCCCACCTTTGGCAGTAGCAAGACTCCTTAAAGACGGAATTCCATGTTTAGCCCGTATACCCTCATAGAAAACTGCACTTAAAAGGATCGCCAAGGCCGTTTTGCCGTAAATCAGGTCCTTGATGTTTTCAGGTTCCCCTACAGAAAGCCCGTAAAGTCTATAAAAAGACTCGTAAAGGCTTTTACACACTTTCAAGTCTTTATCGGCAGAGCCCAAAGACTGACAAAACTCGTCAACAAACCTTTTTATCTCTTCCTCCGCTTTTTTAACCCTCTCCTCCGACACCATGTGCTGAACCGCTTGGTTGATACAGTCTCCCATGAGAGGCACATCAACCTTTAGCCAGCCTTGGACAAGCGGTTCTGGAGGAAGTCTATCTGTTCCTCTAAGGAAAGATAATAGTGTTCCCGTCACATCTTCTCCAGGAACGAAAAACTTCACCCTCAAAGTGGACTTTTCCAGGACTCTCTCAATTTCGCTTTCCGTAGCTTCCGCTGGGAAAAGTTCTCTATCATACCAGACGGCCACAGCCAAGTCGCAGAGTTGGCTTTCGAGCCTTTGCCGTGCATCCTGCTCAGCATCCAAAGCCTCATAGGATCCCTCAAGAGCTATTCTAAATCCCTTGTGCAAGAGAATGACATCTAAGCGGCGCCTGTCCCTACTGCTTCTTTCAGCTCTCTCTCTGAAGCCTGCTTTTTCAAGAATCCGCGCCAAAGCGACGTTAACCCTGCTTTCGTAAGCGCTCAAAATCGAAACCTCCAAACTAATAATCTCCCCTAAATATAAAAATGAATTTTGTATTAAATTGGGAATAAAAAGACGCGGATGCGTATTTCTGGCGGGAGTTGCTCGTGTATGCGTTTAACCTCAGGATCCCACTCCTTCGGGTACCACACATGGCATTCATTGAAGCCGTAGCCGCGCCATTTCAACATGTTCTTGTGGACCTGCTCCAAATGCGTCCTGATTTCGCTGGTGCTCTCCACCTCCACGCTTATTGCCTTCATTTTGGCATAATCATACGCCATTAGGTCCGGAGCCTCAAACCCCGGTTGTTGATGTATAACGGAGCAGAACATCCCCTGATCTATATAATGGCGCCACGCCGTGTGGGCCAAACGCTGGGCTTCCTCCCCGCCTATAGAGGCGAACTTCGGGTGCAGGAGGCCCTCCCCCAGTTTTGACGGCTGCCACGCGCGCGGCTTTCCATGCTCGTCGCTCGCTTTCACGACCGTAACTCGCAGCTGCGTGTAGAGGTTTTCCCATGCCGTGCGCACTTCGTTATCCCCCCTGTTCATGGCGGACAGCTCGCAGGCCTTAGTGTAGGAGAGGCTTCCGCCAACCTTCCTGAAGGCCAAAAAGAGGCGCCACTCCGTACTCGTGGGCAGGCGTGGGGTGGGTAGGAAGCGGGACCATTTCTCCATAGCCTTCGCGGCCTGCTCGAGGAAGCTCGGCTCAACCTCTGCTTTAGAAAGCCTCTCTTTACATTCTCTTATGAATTCCTCAACTTCCTTTGGGCCGCGCCTCAGCTTTGGGGGGCCCGCGGCTTGAACTAGGCGGGGCGGCGCCTGCTCTCCTGTGAAGGCGCGCTCCCTCACCATGAACGTGTAGAACGGCATCGTGACCAGCGTCCTCTCTATTTCTTCCGCGAACTGTGGGTCCCAGTTCCTCGCCAAACGCCTCGCATCCTCCCCTCCAAGCGCCCCGGCTATCTGTGCCGCCGTGTTGCCGAGAACGGTCTTCAGTAGCTCGTCGTCGAGCTGCGCCAGGTTTTGATGTGAAAGCCATAGGGCCAGGCGGAAGGAGCGCGCCTGCGCCAGCAGCGTCCTGAGGATGCCGAGGCTCTGCAATTCCTGAAACTCGTCTACAAAGAGTATGACTGGGGTGCGCTCCTCTTCAAGCGTTAGGCCTGCCCTGTGCTGAATGGTAAACCACAGCTTCAAGATGATTGAGCTCATTATTAAGCCGCGTATGTGCTCGCCTACAAAGGCGCAACGCACCGCTGTTACACGTCCGGGTTGAACGAGTTCCTGGAAGTCGATAGTAGAGTGCCTCACGGAGAACAGCCTCTTGAGGAATGGGTCCGTCGCGAACTTTTCTATGCGGTGGAGGACCGGGTCGAAGGCCTCGCCCCTCATAGCGGCTATACTTTCAAGCGCTTTCTGGAGCTCGCCGGCCTGCCTCTTTCCTAGGACCTCACCTATCCTGTTCAACACGGGCTGCACGGTTTCCTTTTCCCCCATCCTAAGGCGTACAACGAGGTCGTGTAGGTCTACCCATGTGGGCGCGTCTGTTTCCGCATAGAGGTAGCGGACCAACGCCTCCATGATCCTGTACATCCTTGGCGACGTTTCCACAGTGGAGCCGTACCACTCCTCTATTATGCTCATTATATAGCCTATGTACTGTGAGACCAGCCAGTCCCTCTGCTCCGGGGAGTAGGGCGGGAGTTCAAAGGGGTTTATCGAGAAGCCCGTCAGCGGGTCTAAATAAGTGACGCCTTCAAGGGTGCTGAGCTCGCGGAGCAGTTTTAGGCTGTCGTCTCCCTTCGGGTCTATATAGAAAACACTGCATGGGAATACGCCTGCCTTTGAAGCCTCCTGCAGCTGGACGACGGCGTTCCGCATAAGCGTAGACTTTCCACAGCCGCTCTGCCCCACCACATACACGTGGTGTAGGAGGTGTTTCCAGCTAAGCCTCCCGGGTTTGCTCAATATATTATACCTCTCACCTATGTCATGCTCCAAAGCTCGAGCCCCTCCTCCTCTGCGGGTTGGACTCTTATGGGTATGCCTGGCGCCCTCACGTAATGAACTGGGAGGGCGGGGTCTGTTGGAAGGTGAATGAAAACGGGGAGCTCCTGAGGCGTGATGCAGAACACGGGAACCATTTCGCGGCCTTCCCCCCATTCGCAGAGGAAGCCTCCCAGAGCGTGCATCTCAAGGAAGGGCGTTGGGTCCGGAAGCGCGCGGCGCTCCATCCACTCCAGCGCGCGCCTGTCGCGGTACAGTATCACCATCGGCGAGTCCAATTCAAAGTCCACAGAGAAGGCTGCGGCTAAAAGGTCCTCCAAAACCTTTGCGTTGCCAGGGATGGAGCTGGGTGATATAGCCACCGCCCCCCTCACGTGCAGTATTAAAGGCGTGCTGTGCGCTTTCTCACGGTACATCTGCGCAATTCGTTCTCCAAGCTGGTAAACTGTTGCAGCCGACGATGCAGCTTCAACTTTGAAGCGGGGGAAGGGAACCACCTGCCGTCCCATCACAGCCTTCATGAAGGCCTCCGCTGCAGCCGCGTCGTCGAGGGCCATCCTGCCCTTTTTCGCGTTTTCCACGCAGCTCTGCCACCTTATGGCGGCCTCCTCGGCCAGCCACGTCCAGTCCCATTTCATGAAGGCCAGCTGAACCCACGTGGCTGGGTAGCCTCCGCTGAGCGCCGCGACCACGCGGTCCACGAGTAGGCCTTCCTGGCCCGGCGCAACCCAAACCCATGGAAGCGCATGTGAAAGCTCCACGTCGAAGAAGACGCATTCGCCGTACGGCCATTCGGGAGGCCGCGGCAGAAGCCTTGCAGCCAGCCCCGGGTAGGCCTGGCGGAGCGGCTGAAGAGCTGCAGGCGCCTCGCACGCGTACACTATGCGCGCCTCCCTCCCGTCCCACCAGATTTCGAGGCTGCGCGGAGCCCCTGAAAAAAGCGCCTCCAACGGCTTATACAGCGGCTTACCGCCCAACGGGGGAGAAAGCTCGTAGAAAAAGGCGGGGGAAGGGTAAGCGGAAAGGTCGGCGCCGAAATAGGCGCTCCACGCTCCAAAATATTGTGGGATGGACAAGAGCGCTCCCCCCGGACGCTGCCTAGACGGCTGGCTTCGGAGCGGCCAGCCTCATGGCCTTCGGCATGGCTTTCAGCTGGAAGATCCACGGGACGCTCCACAGAGGGTAGAGGCCGAACACCGGCAGGCAGAGGCCGAGCGCGATGCATACTCCTGAAAGAGGCAGGTCCACCATGGCCGCGGCTTCATACTTCCTCAGGCAGAAGACGACGAAGAACATGAGCAGAATGCCTGTGAATATGACTGCCGCGAGGAACCCGAACCATGTGAAGGCGGGCAGAATGCCTGTGGATATGGCTGCCATGAGGAAAACGAACCATACGGAGGCGGCCAGCACGCCATCTAACGCAGCTGCGTATGTAACAGCCTTCACCAGCCCAGCTCCCGGGCCGCTTACGCGCCGCGCCAAAGCCAGCTGGACAGCTGCCTGAGCCAGAACTATGAGGCAGAAGAGGCATGCTGCCGCGAATGACTCCCGGAAAACCAGCAGCGGAGCTATGTTGGCTGCCAATAAGCCGAGCGCCAGCGCTACGGCCCCAGCTCCCAATGCGAACTCTTTTACAGCTTCCTTTACTTCCGACATTTCGTTTCCCATTATATAAAGCCGCCTCGAAGATATCAAACCCTTGAAAAACTCCCAGTTTTATTTATTGGCCGGGAAAGGAGCTTAAAAACAGCTTCTTTTCCGCTTGAAAGCGCTTGGAGAAGCGTGAAAACTCCCCACTTTTTAACTTAAAAATGGGAAGTTTTCCACCGCGGGACAGTCCCGGGAAAGACGTTTCCGGTTGTGGAGAGGAATTTTGCCGACCTGGATGAGGCTCTGGACTGGGTTGACCGAAACCAGATAGCGAGGCGCAACCTGACGGACGAGCAGTTCGCCGTCGTCATAGGCCGCATCTACGAGCGCAGGAAGAAGGCGCCACATAGGCCGAGGGAGGGGGAAAGAAATAACGTGGTAAATTTTACCACGTTTTCCGGTAGTGCAGCAACCGCGAAGGCTGTGGCTTCAGAGTTTGGTGTAGGGGAAAAGACGGTTCGCCGCGCAGCGGACTTCGCCAGGGCTGTAGAGGCAATAGAGCAGAGGTCGCCTGAAAGGGTCTACGAGCGCAGAAAGAAGATGGCGAGAGGCTTTGAAGACAGGGAGTTATCCGCGGGTCATTTTGACCCGCGGAGACGAATACATGTTACGGCGGAGGCAATAGTGAACTTACTCTGCGACTTATAGAAATCGAGAAACAGCTAGAGGAGTTGTCCAAAGCCAACCTGACTGATTTTGAGTAGGCTGAGCTTTTACAAGTTTCGATTTACGCAGCTGCGCCTTTTCTGCTTTTTCGCTTTTTTGGATATGAAAAGCGATTTAAAACCCGCGTTCAATTTACGCAGATGCGTGTTTTCTACTTAAACTTCTCAGAGTTTTTACGCTTCTCTACCGGCTTCTCCGTCAGCCCTTCAGGCTTTCCCTGATACTCCTTTAAAAGGAGAAACGCAGCTGCGAGGCAGGGGATGCCGTAGATGGCGTAGAGCGAAAACGCCTGCAGGGGATTCGAGAGAATTTTGGAAAACGCGTGCCCCTCAACATTTTTCACATGGTAGTTGATGACGAAGAACGCGGTGCTCCCAGGGACGGCCGTCGCCTCTACGCGCCTGTACTCCCCGTTTAGGCCCATTATTACGACGCAGCGGCTCACCGTAGAATCCAGACGCTCGCTTAAAACATATGTGAAGGAGCCCGAATTTATGAACGGGCCGAAAGCCATGTCTTTTCCATCACAGTCCACGATGACCGCCTCCAGGACTACCGATGGAGACTTCTCAATAGTTATATAAACGTTCAAAGTGGGTTGAGGCGAAAAGAAGTCATGGGCCCTGGGCTTCACCTCTACAACAACCTGCGCGTAAACATCGGTTGTGTTGATTGAAAACCAGAGGAAGAGAAAAAGAGCGGTCATGTAAAGGGCTATCAGCGCAGCTGCGGCTGCCTTTCGAGGTTTTATTGAGCGTTTCACCGACCCACTCATTGAGCGCTCACCCCACAGTGACCGTTATTGTTTTGGTGTATTGGCTGCCGTCCGTTGCAGTGGCTGTGACCGTGATGGAGTAGCTCATCCCTTTATAGAAGCCTATTGGAATAAAACTGGCGTCGTAATACGTATATACTATCGAGATAGTACCGTTCTCTTCTATAGCCTCGCCTATCAAAATCCCTGTATTAAAAATACACTGGCCAGCGGATATACCTGGAGCCTTTTTAGGCGGATCTACGAACACGACGTCATGACAGACGGGCGGTATAAAGTATCCAATTTCTGGATACTGCCCCTGGAAAAAGACCGTTTCCGGCGCAACCTCTCCCACGTTCACATTAACGATACATTGAGGATAAAAACCCTTGCCTGAAAGGGACCAGATCTCCCAACCCACAACGCGTCCCGATACGTCGATTGGTTCTGGGATGCCTGGATCCCCACCATACCACCTATCATACCACATGGTAGAAGGAAACGCACACCAAATATCTGTTATCTCGGACTGCTCGGCAAAAGGCCACCATAAACCCATAGGAGAATCGCTAACAAGATAGCCATTTTTTCTAATATAGAACCTTATGGGTACGCCTATATCGTATGTGGCGGTTACTTGCAACGATGTGGCGTTTATAATATACATACGGGGCCAGATACTAAGGAGGAAATAGCCGTTTGTGTAGATCATAACTGGTGTAGGAGCGGGTGGAACGGGTGGTGAATCTATTATGTTGTATTGGACGGAGCCGTCGAGCCCCATTTTCATAATTATAGAGCTATTAGACTCTTCTGGAAAAGTGGGCACTAATACGAAACAGACGGCGTTATCAACGAAGCAAACTGAAAAGGGGGACACATCGGCGTTGTAGTATGGGGATGTAAACTCGGCTATTATTTGACAACGGTTTAAGTCGTAGAGGCGAACCGCGTCAAATTCCCCGGGCACCACTACTAAGAGGTAGACATTGCTTCCCCTCTCAAAGGCATAAACTGGAAAACCGTTTATCTCAGGCCATGCCCAAGAAGCTGAAACTTTAAGGTTTGGGACGGTGCATTGGATGATGTAATGAGTGATGTTTATAAAAGGAAACACCGGCTTCGACCATTTGATTAGATATACATGATGTCCATCGCTCGGTAATATTGAAACCCCTGAAAATTGCTCATCCCCAGTAAAAGTAATGTTTCCAGTGCTGCTTATTTTCATTTTCGTGATTTTTAGAAAGTTGGAGGTGCTTTGCCCGCTCTCAAGGGGAGGGGATTCATACACAACGCTGAAAGGCCTCCATGTGTAAACGCGTCCATCGGCGTCATTAAAACGTACGGTTATATCCCTAATTGGCTTTCCTCCCACATTCTTCACGTTTAACAATAGTGCTGTAAGCATATCATCCTGGACCATACTCGCCTGGATATCTACCATCACACCGCTCGTTGGCGAAAACGTCGTGATGAATGTGTTAAACTGGCTGTAGAGTATTAGTCCTGCCACTAATGTTATTGCTATCAGGATTACAGTTGCAATTATTTTGTTCATTCTCTCACCATTATATAAAGGGGTGAAACTACGTTTCCCAGAAGACATTCCCGTATGACGTCATTACGCCGACCCTCAAGCCCGCAATTATATCAGGGACGGTTATCAAGGTTGTCACGCCGCTTGGGACCGCTACTGGGTCTGAGAGGGAAATATAACCCGGGCTATCCTCCACCTTATCGGTAAAACTGGGAGCTTTCCTCCACCTATGAGTGGAAAGCGTGGTTTAAAAGGCGTATATGCATTGAAAAAGTCCCAGTTTTATTAAAAGTGGGATGTTTTTATAGCGGATTTCCGTTATAAAAAGAGGTGATGTCATGCCAAAGAAAGGGTATTCATGCCTCACGGTTAGACGTGAGGTCGCAGAAGCGCTTCGGGCTGGAGCGAAGGCCGTAGGGCTGAGGGTGAGCGAGTTTCTGAGGCTCCTTCTGGCAAGCGTTTCAAAGGACTGTCCTCTCGAGCCGCGGACCCGGGTTCAAATCCCGGCCGGAGCATTAAAAACGACCTCAAAACAAGGCGATTTGGGGACAGTACCCGGTACTGTACCGAGGGGTAGGTTTGAGTGCGGATGATATGGTGAGAGCATATAGAATCGCGGAACGGGTGTTGAAAGGCGAGAGCGGAGCAGTTATTTGGAACCCTGAAATCCGTGAGGGTTTCCTGAAATGGCTTAGGGGGAAGGGGTTAAGCGTGGAATACACCATGGACTGCGTGCGTTATTTAAATAGGTACGTCCACACCCTCGAGGGCCCTGAGGACCTAGTGGAAATCCTCTCGAGGTGTGAAAGGGGAAAGACGCACTTAACGAAGGCCCTCAGGGCCCTCATAAAATACTACGTAGAAGTCAGGGGGTTCCCTGAGGATGAGGCGGAGCGCTTAGTCACCATGATTCCGAAAACTCGCAGTTGCGTAGATTACCGTGAGGCGAGCCTCGAGGACGTCGCGAGGACGCTGGAAATAGTCCGCCCATATGAGAAGTATTATGCCCTCTACAGGGTGGTTTTGGATGGCGGAATACGCCTCGCCCATGCTGTTCAACTGCTTCAAACTTTTCAACCTGAAAGGCTCACATGCCTCGAGAATTTTGCACGTTACAGTTTAGGCCTTGAAAAAGAGGTGAAACACACGTGGTACGCATATATGCGCCTATCCACGGCAGATATGTTGAAAACAGGCATAAAAATCACAAAAGTAGGAGTTTTTCGCTTTCTAGGGAAAAAGAAGCCTGAAAAGATTGTCACGCCAAAGCTGATTAGAAAGTTCGCCTTTAATATGATGATCAAAAGCGGAATGCCTGAAAGTATAGCGGATTTCATTTGCGGCCGGAAGCCCGCGACCGTTGGCGCGAAGCATTATCTTTGGGTAAGGGAGCATGCTGACCAATGGTATCCGAAGTATGCGGAGCATCTTGACCGCGTTTTTGGATCGTGAAAAGGAGGCGGGCTGCCAGGAAAAGCTCGACTGCCCGCTCCGGGTCCTCTGTTTTTAGCGCTTGTAAAAGGAGCTGCTCTATCTGCCGCTGCACTTCTCGATAACCACCTGGTTTAAAAATGCGCCCGAACGCGCAGGTTTTCCCATGATTTTTGAACCATTGAGGCGGCGGAGGAGCGTGGAGTGCGAAACCCCCAACATCCTTGCCGCCTGCCTAAGGCTGCAACCTTGGTTGAGGAGCTTTAAAGCAGCCTTGACCTGGTCCGCTGTGAGCTTTGGAGGTCGGCCGCGCTTTCCCCGCTTCACTTGAACCACAGTTTTCGCGTGGGGGTGCAGCGCCAGAAACCTGTCCACAGCCTTTTCCGCCAGCCTCTGTATTTGGGCGGTCGGGATGGTTTGGTGCTGGCTGCGGTAAGCCGAAAGCACGGAGCGCGCTATCCTGCCAAGCTCGTGAGTCAGCGCCCTGCCTTCCGCATCCTCTGAAGCCCGAACCATCTTCGCCGCCGCCTCAACAATGTTCATTGGGTTAGGGAACCCTCACTTCTAGAGGCCAAGGAGTTTTCGTGTACTCTTCAACTATTCTGCATGGGATTGATAGGACGAAGGCCCAGCCGCTTAAATTTCGCTGCCACATCCCCTTTCTGGTGACTTTGATTTCACCACCCTCTTTTTTCAAGCTTCCAAAAAGAAGTCCCATCCGCAGAGCCGCACTGTAGCCGCTTCTTTTCATAAGCGTTTCAAAAGGTTCTTCAAATTCCTTTTCAAAATCCTGTATCCTCAGCTTTAAAGCGCTTAACCTTTCGGCAACATACCTTACAGCCCTCTCCTCCTTCACCACAACCCTTCCTCCAGCTATCGGCAATTTCCCATTTTTCAAAGCCTTGACATATTCTTTAACGAAGCATGTATTAATGTACTCATATCCTCCAGTGAAGCTTATTGCGCCGCAGCCGAAACCCAATAATGGCCCAACCATCTCAAGCTCCACGGTGGAGTACTCCTCACCCTTTCTGCCGAACGAGTAATATCTAAGCGGAGAGTATCCACATTCGGTTAACGTTTGTATCGTAGCGTAGTACATTCGCTTAAATTCCTCCATGCCAGGCTGTTCCGGAACCCTTCCATCCCTAATCAACCTATAAAAGGGTGTGTAGTGAGGTACTAGCAGAGGGTAGTATGTTATTTGATCAGGAACAAGCTCCAAGGCCAGTTTCAAATCGTGAATCCACGAATCAACTGTTTGGTTTGGAAGCATATACATCATGTCAATGTTTATCAGCTTGAAATCCGCATCCCTACATCTTTCTATGGCCTCCAAAGATTCTTCAACACCGTGTCTCCTTCCAAGCATCTTAAGGTTGGGTTTAAAGAAGGACTGCACACCTATGCTTATCTCATCCACACCACACTCCCTCAATAAAAACGCCCTATCTTCAGTTAAATCGTCCGGGTTAGCCTCAATTCCAAACCTGCAACTTTGAACATCAAAATGTTCCCTAATGGTTTGTATGATTTCACCCCATTCTTTGTCTACTAAGCTGGGTGTTCCTCCACCTGCATGTATATCAACAATTTTCAAGTCTAAACCATTCAGGGCTTTACCCACCATTTTAATTTCTTCTTTTAAGGCTGAAAAGTATGCCCTAACCATCCCCTCCTCCGATGTATCCCTTACATAGGGACATGCGGGACACAAGCTTTTGCAAAAGGGAAAATGAATGTAGATTCCAACAGAATTCCTCGAAATTGTTCTGGAAATATGTTCCTTATATTTAACCTCGCTTTCACGTCTAAAAGTTGCGGAGAAGGTCTTCCTGATCCTTCTACTTAGAGAGCCAAACGCGTATTGATCTAAAAGCATAAGGATGCTCCTCGTAATACTTTTTTATAAAATGGTATTACTAACTATATAAGATTTTCCCAAAACGCTAAGAGAACTAAAATGCGCACTATTCATCTTTCAATTCTCGTCACTCATGTGAGTGATTTGAACGCTTAAAATGTGCAGGTGGATTTGAACACGACATGCTGGAGATATCTGTCCCTGCAAAATCCCTCTTTTTCTATGCGCGCTAGCCCGTTGCTAAATTCAGACTAAAATGGACAAAAATGTTTTTTATTTGGCTTTATGATTAGCCTGCAGTTTTAGTCTGTGCATGTGTTTTTGGCGAGTTTGCAGTATCGCCTTTCTCGTATTTGCAGACTTTTAAGCTTGGAAAGCTCTATAAGGACGATGCTGGGCTGAATTGAGGGTTTAGAAGCTTGAACATCTACAAGTCGGTATAGGAATTTAGGTCTTCCTCTCCCTTCAAATGGCTTTTTCTCCCTTAAAACAAGCTCTTTCAGACATTAGCCTCTCAAGATGAATGATTACCGTGGAACGGGCAAATCCAGCATCCCAAACCAGCTCATCGAGCGTAGCAGACGCACCCATCAACCTAAGAACATCAACAATTTTACGATAAAAACATCCAAAGGCATGACAAGAAATGGGCAACACAGATTAAAATCCATTTTTGTCCGAATTTAGCAACAAGCTAGCGCGCAGAAAAACGTAGACGCAGAAACATTAAGTTTCCTTGATTTTCTGCTAGGAAAAGTTTTACGGCTTAAAAACAGCCAACGCTTTTCAAAGTCTCCTTCAGAATGCCATGTAAGTGATGCGCCTCTGAGGTTTCCAAAACCTGAGCTGTCTTTCTGCTTCCAGAATTAAGAAAAGTTGGCATGGAAGCGGTGATAGAACTGGTAAAAATTTTGGAGAGTGTACATTTTAAGAGAGCGCGCCTAATGTCCAAATTAATTGGCTCCAAGAATCGATTAGAGGCTCAACTTCAGAAGGGGTCTTTTGCTAACTCCTTCGCTATTTAGGCATTATCCGCTTAAGCAGAAAATCAGGGTCTCCATATGCCTTTATTAACGTGTTTGATAAATCTCTGTTGCTTTTGTAAGAGAATTTCTCCAGTTCTAAAAGAAGGTTCTCAACTTGGTCTTCATCCTTTATTGAACCGAATGCGCTGATTAAGTAAGAGTTATGTTCTAACATCCTCTTCAAAACTGGCATCATATCCTCTACCTTCTTCTAAACAAATGCAGGGAAAGGCACACAGAGTCTTTCCTTCCCTTCTAATTTAGTATCAGATAACAATTCATAACCCATAATTATGTTGCGTCCGGTATGGGTATAAGTGCTAATGTTGCACGTCGTCCACAACTTCTACAGCTTAAATAGAAAAGAACTATTGCCATCTGCGCCGGAACTTCAAACCCCCCATCAAATTTTTCGATGCTGGGGATCATTAGGTGTCTCCACAGCCCCCTCATTTTTAACGACTAATCTTGGAGCACCACATAAAATAGTAGTTCAACTCCACTAGCATACGTCAAAGTTGAGCACCATGTTATTGAAAGGTGGGCTGGGGACCTTCAGCTTAAAGGTTTTTCAAGTTTAACACTTTTTTAAGGACCGTGAGTAGCGGAACACCCACCAAGATAGATGTTGTGACTACGAGGGCGTCTTCTATGTAGGAGCTTATGGCTCCCCCTATGAAGGTGTAGTATACAGCTTCTGGAGGCCAGCCGAAAACACCTATAATCCAGCTGGAATGGGTAGGAATATGCGTGTTAACGAGTCCATCACTGTGGCTATAAATGATAGGAGAATTAGAGACATGGAGAGTTTGAAGTTTTTCTCTCCATACAAGTTCCTGCTTAGTTTTGCGGCAGGATATACAAGCACGAATGCGAGCAAAACGTCTAGAATCGTCCATAATGGAAGCCACCTCCCAAATGGGTGTATAAAGTAGGCTGAAAGCATAAACACGTAAATCGCCATGACAGGTTTCCACATTCCTTTGGCAATGAAGCCTGCAGCCAAAACTGCAACGGGCTCAGCAACAACTCAAAACATCCAAAGGTCAATTGGCTTTATGAACCTGGCAACAACACTACCCAAAAAAGCTGTCAAGAAGTCTGCCCATGGACCAAGAATGACACCCTCAATAGGCTCCAAATAAATAGCCCAATTACGCCACAAACCAAAAGACATAAAATATAAAACCACATGTAAGGCCGCGAAACCCCGACAAGAGCAACAGTCCTGGCAGATAAGCTTCTCATATTCCAACCCCGGTGTAAAAATTTACCAACAACTAACTAATAAGCTTCTCCAAAAAACCCTAAAGTTGCCGTTTCTGGAAGAATTCGCTAGACAATACAGCTTAGGAAGCTTAATGAAATACTCTTATCTTACGAGACTGAAATTCGAAGACTATTTTGCTACTTTATCTTCGCCATCGCAAATCCAGCTACTATTATAAGGACTAATAGCGCTATGAATAAGCCGTTAAGCCCTTGAAGGACTGATGCCGCAACCTCCGTCCACAAGACCATTCACCCAACAGCGGTAAGATTACTTTACTCTCATAAAATGTGCTTCTTAACATGAAATACTTCCGAACTCGATATGTCTTTTAGTCTTTATGAGCATTTTTGGAAGCTGTAATTTTCTCTTTCCTTTCGTTACAAACTAGTCCCTTCCACGTACGCATTTGAAGTCACTGTTGCGCCTGTCACCTTTTTATTTCGACTCCAGCACCCCTTGCAACCTTCGAAGGGCTACTCCGAGGAACGCTGCATTTAAAGCTATAACTATTCGTTCTACAGGATAAAGGAATGTTACGGCCTGCCAGACTGTTTTCCAAACATTTACATCCGGTATGAGAGTGGGCCATGAGAGCATTTCAAATGTTAAGGAGCCAGCGATGTGACCCATTAAGGTTGAAGCTAAAGATATTGTAAAAAGGGCCGCAAGAAGCTTCAAATTATTATCTGAGTTGAGGTTTTTTACAGCTATGGAGTGAAGGGGCGAAATCAGTATTAGAAAACCCACTGTTTGAAACCACATTGCTGGTAAATAGAGCCAAACAGGGCCGACAAAAGGGTAAAACCAAATAGAAGAAGCAATGACAAGTAGGTAAAAACGCAGTGGATCCATTTACCCGCACATAACATTCCGGCACATAGAGTTGCAAAAGCTCCGGCGAAAAGGCTTGGTAAAGAGAAAGAACCAGCGAAAAAACCTATTATCCCGCCTAAAATTGTAGATAACGCTCCCACATATGGTCCAAGAATTATGCCTATAATTGGGGCTGCGATTGCAGCTGCAGTTATAGCTTTGCCTGGTAAACCTATAATTGGGAGATTGGCAAAAAGCCGAAAGCAGCGTATAAAGCCGCGAAGCAAGCTGTTAAAGCCGCATCCTTTGCTCCGGGTTTCCACTTAACAAACATATCAGATTCCTACCGCACGTTCAGATTTAATCGATAGCGTTACTTTCTAAGAATAAATAAGAATAAATAGCAGAATAATAGAATAAAAGTAAACGGTTTGAAGCAGTACTCAAAATTTGCACTCATTTTTTGGCATTGGTTTTACAAAACTTGTTTGCGTTTTTTGTTTGCGTTTTACTGGGATTCTGCGTAGACTTTTTGACATGCTTTCAGTATAGGTGCTCCAATTAATATTGTGCATATTAATCCTGTTCCGAGGGTCCATACTATTGTTGTTAGGATCCATAATGCTGGATCTTTGGCTATGGCCGCTAGCGAGCCTTTAATGGCTTCGTAGGCGTATGTTCCGGCTGGTATGAGGAAGCAGAAGTTTGCAAGCAGAAGCCACAAGCCAAACCCTATTATTATGCTTCCGGCAAGGAAGCCTAAGGCCGCTGCGGCTATGAAGCTTCTCATGCTGAAGGGTTTTGAAAGCCTTCCCATTAGATAGAAGCATACAAAGTTTGCAGGCGTTCCACTGAAAATCGTTAAAACGGCTGTTCCATAGGTGAATATGCTCGCAATAAATGTTCCAATGGCCGCGCCTAAACCACCAACAAGTGGGCCGAACAAAACTGCAAAAACTGCTGGGATAACAACGGCAGGCCTCAGCTGAACAATCCACGGAGTAGGAATATAAGCGGTCGCATAAGAACCAACAGCGTATAAAGCAGCGTTAATGGCTAAAGCAGAAACTTCCTTAGCCCCAATCTTAAACATCAAAACTTCCCTTTCGGTAGCTTTCCTTTCCAGAAAATAAAATTTTCGTATAAAATCTTTAAAGCGTTTTAAATATGTTAATACTCAAATTTGAGTAGCAACTCATAAATAATTAAAGAAAAAAGATTCGTTCATGTATCGTGGGGTTAAGGCTGGAAGTTTAAGGGTTTGCTTTGCCGCTGTTTGTGCAGGTTTGGCCGTTTATATGACTGTTTATAAGCTTGTTTTTGCTTTTCCAGTTCTCCCATACCTCAAGTTTGAGGTTGCAGAAATTCCTGTTGTTGTGGCCTTCTTTTCAGCTGGCCCATTATGGGGTTTGATTTCGGCTGCGATTTATTGGGGTGTTTTAACGGTGGTCGGCGAATGGTCTCCTCTGGGTCCAGCTATGAAGTTTTTGGCGGTTGCGCCCATGCTTTTGGGGCTTTGGGCAGGCTCAACAATCCACAGGCGCCTGTTCAATTGTAAATGGGGCTTNAAGGGGTTTTTCGCCTTAAGCCTTCCCATAGCCATAGTCNTGAGAGTTATCGTCATGTCTTTGTTAAATTTTGTGGTGCTTTGGTACCTTTTCCCATTCTTCCTTGATATAGCATCAGCATCAATGAAGGCTACGGTGGGACTAAACGTACCAGGCCGAGAGGCTGCATTAATGTGGACATTAATTTTCACGGCAGCCTTCAACATTATACATGTTTTCCTATCAACCATCCCATCCTACATCGTGGTAAAGGCAGCCTCAAAGGCTAAGATAGCCAAACTATGGATAAACGAACTCCTAGGAAAAGGGTAGTTTCAGGTTAAGACGGCTACTATTCCAAGGATTATCAGAATTATGCCAAGGGCTATCAACAGCCAGCCTGCTGGGATGGCGAAGGGCAAAGCTAGAAACGCAAGTATTCCAAGTAATGCTAGTCCAAAGGCTAAAAGCGGAATCAAAAGCATGCCTATAATTATGCCTATAATAAGCCAAATGAGCTCCTTAACAGCCAATGATCCCAGCCCTCCTACAAAGTTTTTGAAGCCGACACACGCCATGGCATAGTGATCCAGAAGCGGACAGCCCCTACAATCTTCCACCGTGATTAGGGGCAGAAGCCTCTCAGCAACCCGCCTAAAAAGTGTGGAATTTGCAAGACGAATGAGAATTGGCTGAACTCTTCTCTGCCCAAATGCTTTAAGGATCGCCACAGTTTCACTTCTCCGCTCTAGTCTCTTTTCCCTCAAGCTCTAAGTAGCGCTTTAATGCTGCTTCAACAACCTCGGCAATTTTAAGGCCTTCCCTGGCAGCATAAACCTTAACATCACGCCAAAGCTTCAAAGGAAGCTTCAAACTCGTCTTAACAAACTCCTCAACCTTCTCGGACATGTAAATCCCTAAAGAAGGAAATAGGGAAAAGATTATTTAAGGATTTCCTGAAGTTCTTCTATGCCCCAAACGTCAAGTGCCTTACCCCTTTTCATTTGAGTTATGAGCACAAGCTTGACGTTGGCCACCTTGTAGCGGGCAAGCTGCCCAAGCATTTTAACTTCGCCAAGCAGCCAAAATCCACCCCTTTCCGCTATAATATCTGGGCTTCCAACATTTTTTATGAAGCTTGGGACTTCATCCCTTGATCGAATGGTATAGCCCATCCGCCTAAGCTTTTCCTCAGCAATTATTCTGAAGACTGTTTCAGGAGTGAGATAACGTGCAACCTTTAAAGCCTCTTCAACCCTACCAGTTTTTGTAAAAGCTTCTAAAACCTTAGATGGCTCAACCTCAAGTATTTCATGCGCCTGGGGCAGCCGAGCTTAAACGCAATCTTCCTCCTCTGCTTCTCAAACGTCCTCCTTAAACTATTGAGGTTCTTGTAGCGGCTTAGGATCCTCTGCCCGTCTTTCGGGAGGCTATTTAGCATCTGAGTCAGCTTGCTGCTCATTCTGAAGATGCGCGGCCTCCCACTTTTTTCGGGCGTGACTCTTAGAACTCCACTTTCAAAGTAACATCAGTCCACTTGAGCCTGAAGATCTCCGCTACGCGCGCGAATGGTATGAGAAAGGATAAATGTTTGGGGCGCTCATGCCATTCTATGAGCGCCTATATTGGTTTAGACGTTCATAAGGACTGGACTTTCGCCACCGTCCTCGACCAGACTGGTCGGGTTGTTGTTCAGAAGCGTCTGCCGAATGAGCATGTTCCAAGTTTCGTTGGAAATTTTAAAGTTGAAAAGATAGGTTTGGAGGCTTCAACCCATGTAGTCCCGTTGTACAGGGCCTTGGTGAGGGAGGGCTACAGGGTTGAGGTTTCTCATCCTCGGAAGACACGTTATATTGCTGAGGCGAGGGTTAAAAGCGATAGGGTTGACAGCAAGGCCATTGCTGAGCTTGTGAGGCTTGATGCTTTGCCTAAGAGCTATATGCCTCCTCCAGAGATAGCGGCTTTACGCGAAAAAGTTAGG
>Ga0065718_1005080_pt1 | contig 19682 bp, 19 predicted proteins | sample GBSCel77sediment_2_FD_59105 | JGI IMG/M metagenome (GOLD analysis project Ga0065718, IMG submission 59105) | Hot spring sediment microbial communities from Great Boiling Spring, Nevada - cellulolytic enrichment CS 77C v3 (version 3) | ecosystem: Environmental > Aquatic > Thermal springs > Hot...
CTTTTCAATTCTGGGGACGATATCCTGCGAGGTCCTGAGCAGGGATTACTGTCCACGTTTCTCAATAAATTTGGGGAGCGGAGGAATATTTTACGCAGAAAGACACTACAGAAGAATTTTTCCGAAGCACAGTACAAAAGCGCAGTTCTTGAAGAATATCTTGAATGGCTTCGCGAAGTTTTGAATGAAATAACTAGAAGCTCGGGGAAAGTTAAGGTAGTCTTCAGAAGCTTTCGTGAACTTGAGCTGGATGAAAATAAGTCTCTAAGGCTTGCAAATTACTTCTCAATACCCGAATACCAAAGATCCATCGAATTCGAGAAGTGTTTTAGCGAGGAATTGATAGGATTGCTGGGCAGCCACAGCAATAGAGCCCTGCTGGCGATACCACACCTNTANGTCAAAAAATGGTATTTGTATAGGGAAAAGGAAAAGCGCATTAAATGCACCCAAGGGAATGTAAAAATAGAGTCGAAAATAAAAATTCAAGAAATGATCTTCACTTTGCCTGTCATTCGCGTATACACATTGGAGTACGAGTAAAGTCCTGCATTTGCGACAAAAAGCAAGAGTAAATTAAGATGCCATATTCTTTCATTTGCCTTATATGTTCGCAAAATCATCAACGAACTTGCCATTTCCCATTCTTTCTAAATAAAACCCATCTGGGTCTTATTACACGGTTCTTCAACAAAAAAGTTAATATAATAAACATTGTAACTCTTTTAAACCCTCCGAAGGCTTGTGTGGGGTGAATCAATATGATTTCAAGAAGGAGATTTTTAGTGCTATTTGGAGCCGGAATGGGAATGTTACCTCTGCAGATTTCCGCAAAGAGCATTGGAGGCGGTGTGAGGGGTGAGACAAAAAGGAGATGGGCAATGGTGGCAGACATAGAGACATGCACGGATTGCATGAAGGAGCTAAAGAAGAAAACCGGGAACGAAGAAGTAAAACCTCCCTGCGTTATCGCATGCGATAGAGAAAACAATGTACCGGATTTTGAAGAAAAAGAGATCGATCCTCAATGGATGAGGATTGCTAGGTTCAAAAACAAATTCGGGGATGAATTCTATGTCCCTTTGCTCTGCAACCACTGTGAGAACCCTCCCTGTGCTCAAGTCTGCCTGACTCAGGCCACCTTCAAGAGAAGCGATGGCATAGTCATAGTGGACATGCATCGCTGCATAGGCTGCAGATACTGCATGATTGCCTGTCCCTACGGTTCGAGGAGCTACAACTTTAAGGACCAAGTGGAGGGGTTGGAGGAGGTAAATCCGAAGGTTGTTATGAGGACAAAGGGTGTCGTTGAAAAGTGCACCTTCTGTGTTCACAGAATTGACGAGGCAATTGCAAACGGAAAGGAACCTGAACCGGCATGCGTTGAAGCCTGCAGAATATATGAAAAAAGATCCCTTGTTTTTGGCAACATAAACGATCCGAACAGCGAGATATCCAGGATTCTTAGGGAAAGTGTTGTTATCCAGCTAAGGCCACATCTCGGTACGGATCCCCATGTTTACTACCTGCCGAAGAGGTGATTTTTGTGGCTGAAAGTCTGGAACCAAAGAAAATAGAATTCAGCAAAATTAATGGTTCATCTCTGGGCTACTTTGCGCTCGTCGGTATTTTTGCATTCCTTACCGCGTTAGGGATCGTTGCTTATGCCTTGGATCGCATGTATCATCTGAGCGGCCTTAGCAACACAGTACCGTGGGGGGTTGTAAACGCCGGCATTCCATACTTCATAGGCCTCAGCGCCGGATCTCTTATAGTTTCTGCCCTTGCGGGCGTGTTCAAAATAAAAAGGTTCAAGGTTTTCAGCCGGATTGCAGCATTCTTCGCGGCTGCATACATAGTTGCCGCAATATCAAGCATCGTTTTCGATATAGGAAAATTGGACCACTTTGCGAACGCGGTGGTTTACTTCAATTCCTCATCCATATTCTCTTGGAACACTCTATTCTATTCAAGCTACTTTGTAATCTGTGCCCTTTACCTTCTGGTCCAGTTCGAAGAAATGGAAAGACTTACAAGGTTTTTTGCTTGCCTTGCCGTTTTCTGGGCAGTTCTCGTTCACAGCGGAACCGGAGCAATCTACAGTTTCATATATTCTAGGGAGCTTTACCATTCAGCATTAACTCCTCCGATGTTTATAGTCTGTGCAACAACCTCCGGTTTGGGTCTACTGATCGCAAAGCTTTACTTTACGTTCAAGTTCACTAGGCGCGACTTGGAAGTAAGATTGCTCAGGGAGCTTGGTCTGATATTTGCGGGCTTAACTGCAGTCCTGGGCTACATGCTGGCAGTGGAAGGGTTGGAAAAGGGATACATTCCTGCAGTGGCTCCAGCAACCCAGTTCGTCTACTTCAATCCATATCACGGAATATTCTGGAGCTTCTGGTTGCTTGTAATCTTTGGAATAATAATACCGTTTCTGATCGTTGTTTATCCGAGGACAGGATTTGATCCAAGGTTTCTGAGCCTTGCAGGGGTCCTTCATGCGGCGATGGTTATGGCCGAACGCTTCTTCCTGATAGTACCTGGACAGGTTTATCCGAGCGAATACCTTCCCGGCTACGAGGGGGAATCGCTCCACACACTTGAAGGATACATAGTGAGCTACACACCGACGATATTTGAATGGCTCCAGCTTGTCGGGTTGCTTTCCGGAGTATTCCTCGCCTTCGTCGTAGCTGCGAAGTTGCTTCCGATAATACCCAAGAAAGCGGTGGTGGAAGAATGATAGAATCATCTTCGGCATAATTGTCCCGTATGTAGTATTCGCGATATTCGATGTCGGGGTTGTTTACAAATGCGTTCTTATGCCTTCAATGTTAACGCAGCTCCTACATTCAGACATTCCTGCCCCCCTTTTTGGGTCTTTTTCCAAACCTTGCAAGGCAGGCGGAGAGATTACAGCTTTAATTGTTTTCCCGACCCCCTTTTGAGTGCAGACGGAAATTCTTACATGGTAATAACTTTTTAAATTATAACTTTCTAACTTTGTAAATTTTACACTTTTTGATGCATAACTTCATAAGTTTTAAGTGTATACTGACTGTATAACTAGTGTTAAAAGCTTTTAGGAGTAATTATTTTAAAAAGTTAGACGTAATGCTTATATTTGATCGCAGTAAGTTGTAATGTATGTTTGAACCAATTACAAATGAAAGAAAACCAATATATATTCAGATTCTTGAAGTTTTGAGATCATCAATCCTAAGTGGCAAGCTCAGGCCAGGTGAGAAGTTACCCCCCGAGAGGGAGTTGGCAAAGCTACTGAATGTGAGCAGAACTTCTGTGAGAGAGGCATTAAAGCTACTTGCAGCACAGGGATTAGTCAAAATTGTGCACGGTCAGGGAGTTTTTATAGTAAACGCTGACGATTCAGACTACTTAGTTAAAAAACTCTTGGATTTTAAGATGACGGACGTGGAGACGATTAAGGACATCATGGAAATAAGAAGAGCGTTAGAGGTTAAAGCTGCTGAATGGGCAGCTAAAAGAGCATCCGAAGAACAACGGACGCAGCTTAAAGAACTCATCGAAGTCACAAAAGAGAAGATAAGCGGTAAGAATAAAGGAATTCTGTTAATTCTGATCGATCACGACAACAAGTTCCACAAACTGGTGGCCGAATCAACTGGAAACATGATTATAGAACGCTTGATGTCAAATCTTCTTGAATTCCTTTTTGAGATCAGATCTTACACTTTGAAAATAAAAGGTAGACCGATCAAGTCTCTGAATGAGCATGAGAAAATTGCGAACGCCATAATAAATCAAGATCCTGAGAGTGCGAGCAAGTACATGGAAGAGCATTTGAGATCTGTTGAAATAGATATTCTGAACAAAGTTCTGAAAAACGCTCGAAAGTAGTTTTCTGCGTGACAAATTAATTGTGTGTTAGAGTATGTTTAAATTTCTAATATTTTAATTTTTAATTAATAATACGCTATTATAGGCAAAATTCTCCAAAAAAGGAAAAATATATAAAGTTTGAGGTATGAGGACTAACCATGAGAGTCTACATCCACAATGAAAAAGATAACGTAGCAGTAGCTCTCGAAGATTTAAAACCCGGAGAGAGAATAAAGATATCCAAAGGCGGTTTTGAAGTGGGGATCGAGATTAAACAGGAGATACCTTTTGGACACAAAATTGCTTTGGAGAAGATAAAGGCTGGAGAGAAGGTAGTGAAGTATGGGGAAGTCATTGGAATGGCAACGAGCGATATAAATCCAGGAGAGCACGTGCACGTCCATAATTTAAAGAGTTTGAAATATACGTAAGCAGTTTTGGGTGGTATTATGGAGGATGTAGAGATAATGGCTTATGGAAGGGAAGACGGGAGCGTTGGTGTAAGAAACCATGTTGCCCTGATAGCCGTCGATCATGCGGGTGCAGTTGTAGTTGAGGGGGTTTCGAAACTTTTGAGAGGAGTCGAAGCTGTATCGCATCAATATGGACGGTTGCAGTTCGGGGAAGACTTGAATCTAACCTTTGAGACGCTGATCGGAATTGGATGCAATCCTAATGTGGCTGCAGCGGTTGTGGTGGGTATTGAGCCAAACTGGACAACGAAAATTGCTGAAGAAATTGCAAAGAGGAGCAAAAAGCCCGTGGAAAGTGCTTGGGTCATAGGACAGGGAACCATCTCTGCAATCGAAGAAGTTGCAAAGAAAGCGAGAGATCTTGTCTCTTGGGCAACTGAGATTCGAAGAGAACCACATAAGCTTTCAGAACTTATAATAGGTGTTAAGTGTGGAGCATCCGATACGACTTCGGGGATTGCTTCAAATCCAGTGATAGGCAGGGTTGGTGAGTGGATCGTGGACAATGGTGGCACCTTTATTTTCGGTGAGACAACAGAGCTGGCTGGAGGGGAACATATTATAGCATCGAGGTTCGAAAACGATGAGGAGAGGGAAAAGTTTCTCAAAGTGTTCAACGAATACATAGAATTCGCAAAGTCTAAAGGTGTGGATATACTCGGCTCACAACCTACACAGGAAAATATAGCTGGTGGTTTAACCACAATAGAGGAAAAAGCACTTGGAAACATCCAGAAAGTACCAAACAGACCGATAAAGGGTGTTCTTAAACCGGCCGAAAAACCGAGAGGTAAGGGAGTTTGGTTTATGGATACGAGCTCAAGTGCTCAGGAGCAGGTAACACTTCTTGCGGCAGCTGGTGCAGCGATACATCTGTTCTCCACAGGAAAGGGTAACACTGTTGGAAACCAAATCGTTCCGGTAATCAAGATCACAGGAAACCCGAGAACGGCTAAGCAGATGAGGGATAACATCGATGTGGATGTCAGCGGGATAACTATGGGGGAGATAACACTCGATGATGGGGCAAAGAAAGTTTACGACTTTATGGTAAAGGTTGCAAATGGAAAGCTGACAGCGGCTGAAATACTCAGGCACGACAATTTCGCAATTACACGGCTTTATCCCTCAATGTAACTCTATTATTTGGAATTGGTGGTGGAAGTGTACGATTTAATTCAGAAAGTCAGCGGTGAACTGTACATCAAAGCGCTAAAAAACGTCCCATCTGACGTGCTAGCAGCCATTAAGAGCGCATACGAAAATGAAGGTAGCGAGAATGGGAAAATGGTGCTGAGGACCATACTGGAAAATATTGATGTTGCAAGGCAACATGATATGCTTGTGTGTCAAGACACTGGGACACCTGTTTACTGTGTTATGGTCGGTGAAGACGTGGATCTAAACTTTGGAAAGCTGTATAAGGCTATTAGTAAGGGTGTGAGCGAGGTAACTAAAAAATATAATCTAAGACCTAACATGGTTGATCCGTTAACAAGGGTGTCACGAGGGGATAATGTTGGCAACAGAGTTCCAATCGTTCACGTCGAGTACGATGAACGTCTCATATCTTCTATCAGGATTGTGTGTGTCCCTAAAGGATCAGGGTCCGAGAATCAGAGTTTTCTGCGTATGCTCTCACCGGCTGAGGGTTTAAGAGGTGTTGTGAGTTTCATCATTGAGAGCGTGATTACAGGTATAAATAAAGCCTGCCCGCCAGTTATAGTTGGAGTTGGAATCGGAGGCACATTTGACGAGTGCGCATGGCTGGCTAAGAAGGCGGCAACCATGAGAAGAATAGATGTCCATCATCCAGATCCAAAAATCAGAGTTTTGGAGGAAAAGTTACTCAAATCCATCAATGAGACGGGTATAGGTCCGATGGGGCTGGGTGGTAGGATAACTGCTCTGGCTGTTAATGTTGAAGTCGCAGATACACACATCAGCCAGCTACCTGTGGCTGTGAATACTCAGTGCTGGAAAGGTCAGAGAGCTGAAGCTATTATCAGCGATGGCTTTGAGGTAAGATACATTCTGTGAGGTGGTTGGGTTATGGTGTACGTACTCGAGACTCCTCTTCATGAGTATGATGTCAGGAAGCTCAGTGTGGGAGATATAGTTTATCTGAACGGAATAATTGTGGGAATGAGGGATGCGACCCAAAGAAGGATTGTGGACAAGGGTGTGGATCCACCTTTGGACCTGAGAGGTCACGTTGTGTTGCACACAGCTCCAAACGCGAGGAAAGTTGGAGAGAGGTGGGAAAAGATCTGCATAGGAACTACGACAAGTGCACGGATGGAAAAGTACACGCCCATTCTGATTGAAAAGTACGGTATCAGGGCTGTGGTAGGAAAAGGCGGCCTGCTTGAGAAAAGTCTGAGAGCTATGAAGGAGCACGGTGCAGTTTATCTTGCCATAGTGGGTGGAGCAGCGGCACTGGAGACTCTTCAAATAGAGGAGATCGAAGAAGTGTACTGGGAAGACTTATTTCCGGAGTGTTTATGGGTCTTCAGAGTGAGGAACTTTGGACCACTTGTGGTTGCTATGGACTCCCACGGCAACAACATATATGAAGAGGTCATTTCCCGTGCAAAAATGAAACAATCTGAGATTGTTGAAAGACTAGTTGCAGACCTTACAACTTTGTTAGAGAGGTGAAATAAGGTTGGATGTCATAACTCACGACGTACTCATCTTGGGCACAGGACTTGCGGGACTCAGAGCAGCAATCGAAGCTCTTAGAGTGGGCAAGGATATAAGCGTAGGTATAATATCGAAAGTACACTTGATGCGATCACATTCGGTCGCCCCTGAAGGTGGAGCCGCAGCAGTTCTGTATGAAGGAAAAGGAGACAGCTTTGAGCAGCATGCGTACGACACTATAAAAGGTAGCGACTTTCTTGCCGACCAAGACGTGGTGGAAAGGTATGTCAAGATTTTTCCTGAGGAGATCCTCCAACTAGAGCACTGGGGCTGTCCGTGGAGTAGAAATGAGGATGGCACAATTGCGTTTAGACTGTTTGGAGCTCATGAAGTACCGAGAACAGTATTTGCCGAAGATAGAACAGGTTTCTTCCTAATGAGAACACTCTATGATACACTGCTTAAGTTCGATAACTTTGAAAGATACGATGAGTACATAGGTCTCTCACTCATAATCGAAAACAACAGATTTGGAGGACTTCTTGCAATGGACAAAAACAGTGGAGAGTACGTGGTATTCGTAGCCAAATCAATCGTAATTGCTACGGGTGGACTTGGAAGACTCTGGGAATTTACAACAAACGCCTATACCACCACTGGCGATGGCTTTGCAATCGCACTTCGGGCAGGAATACCGCTGAAGGACATGGAATTTGTCCAGTGGCTTCCGACATGCATGGTACCCTACGGAATACCAGCTACTGAGGCTCTGAGAGGTCATGGAGCCATCCTATTGAATTCAAGAGGAGAGAGGTTCATGAAGAGGTATGCTCCGTCAAAAATGGAATTGGCTGCCAGAGACATAGTTTCGAGGGCAATGATGATCGAGATAAAAGAGGGAAGAGGCCTCAAGGGCCCGGGAGGCATGGACTGTCTGATGCTTGATGCCAGACCAGTGGGAGAAGAAAGGTTGCTCACAATATACAACACCTTTGTTGAAAACGCAAGGGAGCTCCTCGGTATAGATCCCCTTGAGGAGCTTGTGCCCGTAAGACCCGCAGCGCACTATGCAATGGGGGGAATAGATGTGGACATAGATTTAAAATCAAGCATTCCGGGAATATTTGCAGCTGGAGAGGTTGCATGTCCGGGGTTCGACGGAGCAAACAGACTTGGCAGTAATTCGCTACCTCTGTGCTTGGCAACGGGCAGAGTTGCTGGTAAAAACGCTGCAATCTTTGCTACAAAGAGAAGTATGCCAGAAATATCTCAAGATACTGTTAACAGAGAGGTGAAAAGGTACGAAAACCTTCTAAAAGTTGACGGATCAGAAAGTCTATACACTCTCAAGAAAAAGCTGAATCGAGTTATGGAGGAATATGTTGGGATCTTCAGAAACAGAGAGGGTCTGATACGGGCACTTGAAGAGATTAGACAGATTAAGAGACTGTACTGCAAAGATATGCGCATTGAAGACACAAGCAAAGTCTTCAACACAGAGTTTGTCAACGCAATTGAGCTGGGTTTCATGCTCGATGTTGCAGAAGTTATAGCTCTTAGTGCTTTAAAAAGGGAAGAATCGCGTGGTGCTCACTATAGAACGGATTTTCCGAAGAGAGATGATGAAAGATGGCTTAAGCACACAATCGTCCAGAGAAAAGATGGAGAGCTGGCGGTATTTTACAGACCCGTAAGGATAACGAAATGGAATCCAGAAGATAGGAGGTATTGACGAATGGAAGTAACTCTAAAAGTTTTTCGTTTTAATCCAGAGAAGGACAAAAAACCAAGGTTTCAGGAGTATAGAGTTACCGTTGATAGATACACAAGAGTTCTTGAAGCCCTTCTGTGGGTGAAAGAAAACGTCGATCCTTCACTTAGTTTCCGTTACTCTTGCCGGATGGCTATGTGTGGATCGTGCGCAATGCTGATAAACGGTAAGCCGAGACTGGCATGCAAGACAATAATCGGAAACCTCAAAACCAGTGTTATTGAGCTGAGACCCCTGCCCAAGTTTAATGTCGTAAGAGATCTTGTTGTCGAGATGAGTGACTTCTTTGAGAATCACAGAAGCGTCAAACCCTACCTAATTAGGGAAGATGTCGAGGAACAGGAGAATCCAACCAACTTCTATCTTCAGACACCCGAAGAGTTGCAAAAATATGTGAGATTTGCATATTGCATAATGTGTGGGCTCTGCTCAGCATCGTGTCCAATCTTTAAAAGCGGAGGTAAATATCTTGGACCGCAGGCAATCGCGCAGGCTTATAGGTATATATTAGATAGCAGAGACGAGGGATTAGATGCAAGGAGGGAGATTTTGAATTCTGAAGAGGGTGTATGGCACTGTCACTTTGCCGGAGAATGCAGTGAAGCATGCCCAAAAGGTGTGGAACCCGCAGAAGCCATACAAAGGTTGAGGAGGTTGCTGCTGTAGGCGCGTGAATAACATTGCTTAAGTTTGCAAAAATAGGTGTTTTTGTTATGCTCTGCAATCAACTTGTTCATGATCTGTATAAAGATTTCACGATGATGTATTCTGACAATCCAACTTACATCCACTTGTTTGAGGTGCTGTAGATGAGACTGAGTTTACCCTACGGAGACAAAGAGATGGAAGTTGAATTCGAGAAAAGGATGAAAGTAGAGATCCTCGAACCGAGATATGTTGAAAAGATAGCAGACTTAAAAGAGGAAGTTTACATAGCTCTGAATCAGCTTGTAGGCCTTGAAAACATTGATTTCTTTAGGGGGGCGAAGAACGTTTGTCTAGTTGTGAGTGACCATACAAGACCAATACCATCAGGCGATATTGCTGAAGCGATTCTCGACAGACTTGAAGAGGTTGGAGTTGACAGTTCGAATGTTACAATACTCGTTGGCGGTGGGCTACACAGAGTAAATGAGGATGCAGTAAGGTTAATTCTGGGTAGAAGAGTTCTTGAAAGGGTCGGGAATCTTGTATTCCACAATGCTGAGGACGAGGGCAACCTTGTATACCTTGGTAGAACGAGAAGAGGGACACCAATATGGCTTAACAAGAAGTTTGTTGAGGCTGAGAGGAAAATAGTTACAGGAGCAGTATCGCCTCACCAGATCATGGGGTTTACAGGAGGGGCCAAGGGGGTGGCCGTTGGTGTTGCTGGCTACAAAACAATTGAGTGCACTCATTCTTACCTAAAATCTCCAAACGCGCGGCTCGGGATGCTAGAAGGAAATCCTGCAAGAGAAGAAGTGGATGAGATAGGAGAGAGAGCTAAAATAGATCTGCTGGTTAACGTTGTGCTGAATCATCGGAATGAGCCGGTAAAAGTCTTCGCCGGACACTGGTTCAGAGCTTATAGGAAAGCTGTTGAATTTGCTCGGAATATATTCGAGGTTAAAGTTTCACAAAGAGCGGACCTAGTCTTAGCATCTCCTGGCGGATATCCGCGCGATGTTGACGTTTATCAGTCCCAGAAAGCTCTAGCAGCAGCTGAGATCATCGTCAAGAAGGGGGGAGTGATAATACTAGTTGCAGAATGCCGCGAAGATATTGGTAATCCGGTATTTGAGAGTGTGATGAGATCTTTCGAGACACCAGAAGAGATAGTGGAATACTTCATGCGAACTCCATTTAGGATGGGTGTGCACAAAGCCTACATGTGGGCGAGGGCGCTTTTAAAAAGCAGGGTAATACTAGTCTCCCAAAATATAAACAGCGATATTGCACGAGTTCTGAAGGTTGAGCTTGCAAACTCTCTCAGTGATGCGCTGGAAATAGCTTACGAGCATATCTTCCCAGAAAAAATTGTTGCACTCCCCTATGGGTCTACAGTCATACCGAAAATTGGTTAGGAGGTGAATTTGCATGAGTCGCATTCTGTGCAGCAAGTGTGGCACGTTTGCATGCAAATCGGGGGATTTGGAGAAGGTACCCGAAAATTGCCCGATGATTGATGAGACGAATCAAAGGTTTTACGAGTTAGCCAAAAAATTATATCTGGAGGATAGGACTATCAGAAAGATCTCTTTGAATGCCGCTGCTGTTGAAGCTTCTGGCTACATGAGATGGACAAGAGTTGAGGAGACGATGGAATTCGCCAGAAGATGTGGTTTCAGAAAAATAGGTCTAGCTTTCTGCGTTGGTTTGAGGAATGAGGCAAGGATACTCACAGAAATCTTAAACAGGAACGGCTTTGAAGTTATTTCTGTTGCTTGCAAGACCGGCGGGATACCTAAGGAGGATATAGGGCTTGCTAAATGTGATAAAATAAGACCGGATGAGTTTGAAGCTATTTGCAATCCAATTGTACAGGCGCTTCTGCTAAATGAGGAAGGTACGGAACTTAACATAATCCTTGGCCTGTGTGTTGGTCACGATACACTTTTCATCATGTACTCCAAGGCCCCGGTTACATGTCTTGCCGTTAAGGACAGAGTACTTGCCCATAACCCACTTGGTGCCATCTATACGGCCCACAGCTATTATCGGGATAAGTTAATTAAGCGGTGACTTTTCAGAAAGAAACAGAGAAAGAATTAGTGATGCGGCAACGATTGCCCCATAAAGATAGAGCACATATATAAGGGAATAGTTATCTATGATGTAGCCGATAAGAGCTGTAACTGCAGTTGATCCAATGCTACCAACGAAATTTAGGAATCCAGAAACTCTTCCTGCCATATCTAATCCGATGCTTTTAATGCCAAGTGAAAAGAGTGCTGCAGATCCGAATCTGAAGAAAATGGATAGCACAAGAAGGAGGGCGTAGAAAATGGTAAAAGTGATGTTCGAGGCTAGAGATGCAATTGCAACAACCAGTACTAGCAAAATTGACTGGTTGACGATAATAGTTCGCTTATCTCCCCATCGAGTAGCCAAGTAGCCACCAGCGATCCCTCCAATTATTCCAGGTAAGGGGAATATGGATACGAGCTTGTAGGCGTCGAAAGTCTTTACAGCATACATATCAACGAAAAGAACTGGAAGCCAGATGAAAAGACTGTTCATCGTTGAGAGAATGGACAGCTGGACGAATGAGAGAGCCAGCAGATTTTTGCTCTTCAGGAAAGTAAAATTGTCCCAAAATGATCCTGAACCGCCGTTGGTTGGAAAACGCATAAGGATGATGAGGGCAACCGCCAGCATTACTGCTGATGGAATTAAAAATGCGAAGTCAAGTCCAAAGCTTTCTGCTATTGATCCCGCGAGTGTGTAGGCTATGAAAGTTCCTGCAGGAACCGAAGAACTCAGAATGCCAAGAACTTTTCTGCTGTTACCTCCGTAATTGTACGCATATTTTACAAGTGAGCTCCAGCCTGTACTTTGACCGAACCCATTCAGTAGCTGTGCCGCTATCAGAACTGGAAAAAACCAAGTTATCATTGCAGCATTGCCCAAAGCTATAAGCATGCATCCAATTGCAATCGTATGCCTCACACCAATTCTGTCTACAATATATCCGGATGGTATCTGCGACAACGTATAGGCAAAGTACATTGACGCTGCAACCAGACCGAGTTGCGTGTTTGTGAATCCATACTCCTCCCTTATTATCGGTATCAGAGCACCTAGGTTCATCCTGCCCAAGTAGTAGGCTAAATATATTAAAAAAACAGATACAAATACCTTAAGCATTTTTTGAGTCATATTTAAAGTCTTAGGTCGCATCCGAGTTCTCTTGCAAGTTCGTTCAGCTTTGAGATTATAGCTTCATCAATCTCAACACTTCTGATACTTTCTTTGAACTTAGAAAATTCTATTTCACCCGGCAATTTAGCGTTTTCATGTGATCTGAGTCTTTCAACGTACTTTTCAAATGATCTAAGATGTTCCTCGTAAGGTCTGAAAAACCTTGGATTTATAACTAAGATCGAGAATCCGCCTTGGGATGCGAAGTTAGATGGGAGCTCGTATCCAAATTTTCCACCAAGGACTGATCCACAGAATAAGTCGATGAAAAGAGCAATAGCATAGCCCCTTACACCATCCGGAAGCAACGCCCCTTTTATGGCTTCAGCCGGGTCTGTGGTTGGCTCACCCCTTTCATTGAGAGCCCAGTTCTCCGGAATTTTCTCACCCCTCTGCATAGCAAGCATAATCTTTCCACGAGATGCGGCGCTCATGGATCCGTCAAAAAGAAAGTGTTCTCCATCTTTAAATGGTATTCCTAAGGAGACCGGATTTGTACCGAGAAAAGCTCTCTTGCCTCCAAGAGGTGCCATTACAGCCGGTGCGTTTGTGATCGCTACACTCACAAATCCTTCCCTAACGGCCATTAATGTATAATACGACAGTGCTCCAACGTGTCCGAGGTTTATAGCATTTCCAAACCCTATGCTACCTCTTTTTGCCTTTTCAATTGCCATTCTTGTTGCTTTTGCAGCGATAACCTGTCCTAAGCCGTGATCGCCGTCGATCAGAACTGTAGCAGAATCCTCGTTCAAGATCCTTATCCTTGGCTTTGGGTTTAGGTATCCGTCCTTTAGGGCTCTATAATAATACACGAGTCTGATGACCCCGTGCGAACTTATTCCAAGCCTCTCTACCGTAATCAAATAATCTGTGACAATTTCTCTATCCTCCCTATCCAGCCCAATTTTGTATAGAATTTCGTTGCAGAACCTTTCAAGATTCTCAATATCGACTTTCAAATCGATCACCTCTGGGGAGTGATATGACAATCAAAACATTTGGGCTTTACTCCAATCTTTTGGTGGCAATCTGAGCAAAAATATTTGTATGAGTGACAAATGTAGCAAGTCTTAAAACCCTTTTCTTCGTAGTTTGGAAGAGTTCTGTTACCTTCCCTCACGACTTCATCTCTCCATTGTATGAGCAGGAGGGCGTGGTTATACCTCATCCACTTCGAATCCTTAACGCATTCGCCATCAGCCAGCGTTGTGTTGGCGAAGTTCTCAAGCCTATTACCTTCGGAAAATACCGGTATTAGTAGCGCGGATAAAAGCAGCAGAAGCAGTGAATACCTTACAGCTTTACCAAGTTCCATTTCTACCAGCAAGTCTCTAATGGCCGCAAGCAGATGTAGGAATAGTAATATCAGAAGTGTTGTATACAGAGTTTCATCAGGAATGTAATCAGTCTGAAAGTGTGTCGAAACTAAGTGTAAAATTACGGCTGGGATGAGAAGCAGTCCTGTTGCGATTTTGGTTATCCATAAAATGAAGTTTAAGCTTAGTCTCATCTTCCCAACCTCACAATAACATAAAGATTAACAGAGTTCCGATAAGCCAGAAACATATGGTGAGAGACGAGATCACCTTTCGTGCTCTGTAGAGGTATCCGAGCTCCTGAACACTTACTCTGACACCATTCAGGCCGTGAAATAGAGCTAAACTAAAGAGAATCTTATAATAGTTGTAACCGATAAAGGTGGACAGGTTGAATGCATAGAGGTGCACAAGAAGTAGTACAACCATAAGAATACCGGTAAGCCTGTGAATCGTGAAAAGGATGCCAGCTCGAATCTCTTTACCCCTAACACCAAACCACGATCTGACTACATTCAAATCCATAGTCCGTGGTCTGACCTTGAGAATAAATAGGTTTCGACTTTTCGACTATGCTGAAGATTATAACAAATAATTCTTCTCCTATAATGCTCTTATTGAGAAAATGTCTTGCATCTGCAAAACGTTTCAACGCTTCGAACTATTATCAATGATTCTATGAAGCTTGAAAAAGGTTTGCAGATCACATGCAACAAGCTCGCATGTAACACCTGTAGTTCAACCTCTATACTGTAGATGTTACAAGCTGGAGCTACTATAATGCAAGGATCGTTAATTCGATGGGTAACGTCACCATGAGCAGATCAAATTTTGGGAATGCTAATACTATAGCAAGTGGTGAATCAACCTCTATCAATCTCCAACGGTTAAAAAGATGGCCCCAAGTCTAATGGATAAGGATAAGGGGCTAGATAGTCCCAAACTTCGCGGCCTTACTGAAACTTCGAACTGAAAAGAGCAAGACAACTTCAATTGAAAGAATCATAAAATCATTGTAATCGTAAAGTTTTTAAATTCTTATACCAAATTGTGGTAAGACCACACACCAAAGGTGTATTTGTATGAGGAGGAGTAAGGCAATAGTTGCGGCATTGCTAATTGTGGTGCTGATGGCAGGATGTGTCCAAGAAGAATCTAAGCCTGAAGAAAAACCCAAGGCAGTAACGACGCCTACAACATACAGTCTAACAACGGCAGGAGGGACACCTGGTGGTGTAGGATTTGCGATAATGACTGCCACAATGGCCGTTGCATCAAAGTACTATCCTGAAATCACTTACAGCGTCGTACCTGGCGGGTGGGTAGGAAACGTCATAAGAGTTAATACACACGAGCTAGACCTTGCGCACACAACTGTAGCCTCAGCTTCTCTTTCTAAAAAACAGATGGGCCCGTTTGAAGGTAACCCTGTGCCTGAAAACGTTAGAGGTGTTTTTGTTGATCAAGTAGATAATTACTATTACATTGTCGCAAGAGCAGACTTCCCGTACGATACTGTTGATGAAATAGCCGCAGCCAAGTATCCCTTGAGAGTAACCAACCAGCCCAAGGGCACATTTGCTGGCTGGCTGTGGGACGAGATATTGAACATGACTGGAATGAACGAAAGTACGATAAGAGCTTTGGGAGGTAGTTACACGAGAGTTTCGTGGTCGGATGCTGTAGCCCTACTTAGAGACGGACACGTAGATGCAATTCTGGCCGTCAGCGGTAAAAAAGTGGGGTGGCTTGAGGAGTTAACAGCCCTCAGAGATGTCAAGTATGTCAGCGTTTCTGAAGAGCTAGCCAACAAAATTATGGAGAAATATGGATTGCAGAAGGTGGTGATACCTGCAGGAACTCTTCCAAAGCAAAAGAACGACATAATGGGATTTAGTGATACGGGGTATATAATTGCCAACAAGAACGTTCCGGACGAAGTTGTTTACAAGATTGTAAAGGCTATAATCGAACATCCAAACGAGTTCAGAGAGAGCCATGCTATGCTTGAGACTTTTCAGCTAGGAAGCAGAATGTTTGAGACAAGTCCGTTCCCACTCCACCCCGGTGCTGTAAAGGCATACAAAGAGTTTGGATACATGAGTTAAAAAATTAATTATTAATTAATTAATTTTTTTTATATAGTAGAGGTGATATGGTGTATGTCCAAGCTTAATCGAATTGTTGCTATTGGGGTATCTATTCTCTCTACCAGCATAGCTATGTTTCATTTATATACAGGAGCGTTTGGAATTTTCGACGCTTTAATTCAGAGACCAGTCCATCTGCTTCTTCTTGTAACACTTTGTTTCTGCGTGTATCCATTTCTCGGAAAGTCTGAGTTAAAATACAGGATCATAGATCTTGCATTAGTTATCTTATCTCTCTCAACCCTTCTCTATATTCTTGTAAATCACGGCAGATTTATGGATACCATACTATATGTTGATCGTCCGACGTTCATGGACATTTTATTTACGATAATTGCAATTGCTCTCGTGCTAGAAGCAACCCGGAGATCCATAGGAAAAGTTCTTCCACTTGTCGGCCTGATCATCCTCATCGCAGGTTATTTACTTGCCACGCTTCAAATAGCACCGTGGCTGAACATTCCGAAGATACGTGACTGGTGGTGGGTGCATGCAATGTTCATAAGCACTCAGGGTCTATGGGGAGTTCCAACCATGGTTTCAGCGACTTTCATTTTCCTTTTTGTAGTCCTTGCAGCCCTTCTTGAAGCGACAAAGGTCGGCAGGTTTTTCCTCAACTTTGCGTTGTCTCTTGTTGGCAGGGCAACTGGAGGTCCGGGTAAGGTCGCGGTTATATCAAGCTCCCTCTTTGGTACCATATCCGGAAGCGCTGCAGCCAATGTTTACGCTACAGGTGTGTTCACAATACCGACGATGAAGAAGTTCGGCTTCGACAAAAACTTTGCAGGTGCTGTTGAAGTTGTCGCCTCAAATGGTGGCCAGCTTTTACCACCGATAATGGGTGCTGGTGCATTTGTCATGGCTGAGTTTCTGGGTATTCCGTATGTAAGAGTTGCAGCTGCTGCTGTTATTCCAGCGTTGCTTTACTATCTTGCGGCATATTTTGCAGTTCATGCAGAAGCCATGAAGAAGGGTCTGCTGGGTTTGCCAGCAGACCAAGCCAAACCGCTAAGAATTACGCTGAGGGAGAATTTAGGACAGTTCGTATGTTTCATAGTAACGATAAGTGCACTCGTTTATATGCTCATAGCAGGTTTTTCACTCTACAGGGCAGTTTTCATATCGATTTTGATTTTGCTCACTCTAAGCATACTGTGGAAGGAAACTCGCGTGGGCCCACGTGGAATATGGAACGCGCTGGATCAGGCTTCCAGAAACGCAATCATGATCGCCATGGCGTGTGGTGTGGCGTCGATCATAGTTGGTGTTCTAACTCTTACAGGGCTTGGTGTCATGTTTTCCAAGATTTTGATTGACATCAGCCACGGAAATATATACATACTGCTGATCTCTGCAGCTTTCTTTGCGATAATTCTCGGAATGGGTATGCCCACAACGGCTGCATACATCCTTGCTGCATCTCTCATTGCCCCAGCTCTGATTGTATCTGGTGTTGAAAAGCTACCAGCCCATTTCTTCATCTTCACATTTGCGACGTATTCCGCAATAACACCACCTGTAGCCCTTGCCGCTTTCGCAGCAGCTAACATCTCTGGAGGAGATCCAATCAAAATAGCTTTTACTGCCATGAAGATGGTGCTTCCGAGCTTTATAATACCGGTAAGATACGTGCTACACCCGGCGATACTGCTATTTGGAACGCCACTTGAAATAGTTCTTGACACAATCTTTCTGATCATCGCTGTGCTAGCTATAGAAGCTGCCTTATTCTCTTGGCCGATAAAAAACACTTTCAGCAGAGCTTCTTTCTTCATCGGAAGTCTATTGATTATTCTTCCCGTTGGAGTGGCGTCGTCAATTGAAGTGTCAAGAATCGTAGCAGACTTGCTTGGACTCGCTGTAATATCAGCCGGCTTAATCCCGGCTTTAATGCGCCGGAGGCAATAGATCGATGGAAATATTTGATTTTATTATTATTTCCATTGCAATTATCAGTTCAGCTATTGTCAAAACAGCGATAGGAGTGGGGGCGGGAATATTTCTGCTTCCTGTATTATCCCTAGTCCTTCCACCAAAGCAAGCTCTCGGATTGGGTGCTCCAGCGATGCTGATTTCAGACATCGTTGGTTTGAGACTTTACCGGGGCGAATGGGACAAGCGAGAGGCTTTATTGATCATCCCCCCAGCAGTGGTAGGTGTTGCTACTGGAGTAATTGTTGTGAAACTTTTACCCACAACTGTGTTCAAATACTGGGTAGGCGTATTTGCTGTAACTTTTGCTCTTTACAACCTTGCCAAAAAAATCTGGAAGTTAGAATTCCCAAAACTGCGAACATGGAAAATAGGTAGAAAGACAGCTTTATTTTTCGGATTTTTAGGAGGTTTTGCCAGTGCCGTATCTCATGCTGGAGGAGCCGTATTATCCCTTTACTTACTGAGCAGAAAACTCGATAAAAGGGCCTTTGTTGGATTATTTATACTCTTTTTTTTCCTTACTAACTTGTCTAAAACAATAGGCTACGTCCAGATAGGAATTCTGACCATAGACCTTTTAGTAGCGGTTGTTGTCCTCTCTCCCCTAATCGCTCTTGGCAGTATTGCTGGGAATTACTTGAACAAGATAGTCTCTCAGGATAAGTTCAGGACAATAGTATTGGTCGTGATTTTGTTAACAGGTATAAGGTTACTTTATTGATCACCGAATAGGATTTTGAAAAGTTTGAAATCTCTATTCTCTTTTTTTATAAAGTAAGAATGGTAAGAATAGGGCTTTGAGAGTTTCGTTTTTCTGTATTGGGGGAAAAACTGTTCCTATCTACTGTAAACAGAGCCATCTACGATTTTATCTTCAAAAATAGGAATCTAACAAGGAGATTTAAGGCTAAAGGTTGATAGCAAGGACTCAAAAGTGCGAAAATCGCTCATTCCTGAGCCTGAGGATCTCTTTTCTCAGCATATCCTTTTATCCACAAACCTTGCAATCTTTGCCAGCTCATCAGCACTATAGCCGTGCTTCTCGAATTCCTCAACGAAGGTTGATAGTCTGCAAACCTTTTCTGCTCCAATCCTTTGAAGGTTTTCGACACCTTTGATCAGCTCTTCAATCTTTGCAATTTCCAAGGATTTCCTTTCCTCCAGCTTTTTCAAATCATTTTCCAAATTTCTCTTTCTTTCTTCAAGAGCTTTTATCTCTGGGTATAATTTTCTGATCTTCGATGTATTCTCCTCAAACTCTTCGACTATTTCCTCGTATCTTTTTCCGAACTCCCTTTCAAGCGTATAAAGCCTTACCGCGGCCCTTGCAAATTCTGGAGAAAGGCTTTTGCACATCTTTATATAGCTTTCAAGAGCTTTTGGCTCGATTCTAAGCTTCTGAAGCTTCTCATAGAACTTTATTCCAAGAACCGCCTAGCCACGCTTATTTTATTTTATTTTTATTTATTTCAACTGCTAGGCTCCTCAGCTCATCAACGATTTCCGACAGATCCTCGAATTCCGGATGCTTCCCTTCCCTGAGCTCCCTTACTACGTTCACAACAGAACCCTTGGAAACCTTTGCTTTCCTCGAAATCTCATCGTAGCTTAGCCCTTCGAA